>Ga0315550_1001706_pt1 | contig 13556 bp, 11 predicted proteins | sample SalMarSW160190MG_2_FD_203100 | JGI IMG/M metagenome (GOLD analysis project Ga0315550, IMG submission 203100) | Salt marsh sediment microbial communities from the Plum Island Ecosystem LTER, Massachusetts, United States - Salt Marsh Sediment SW1601-90 ... | reverse complement strand
TTAACTTCTCATCCCCCATCTCGACACCTTGCATCAAGATGGCGATTTGTTCTTCAATCGATTTGCTTTGAGACATCCCTTCAGCTCCTAAGTATCAATAAGTATCCTGGCATAAAAAAGATCAAGCGCGGGCCGCATGTACCCACGCTTGGTTTGCTTGCTTGTGCTCCTCAGAATTGAGGATCTTAGCACGGGAACATACAGCCGAACGTGCAATGGGGGCGGTCTACGCCCCTGTCATAGATGTAACTGCATCGTCCCTTAAATCCGTTCTTGCGCATGATTATGCAATAATAACATATGCCGGAGTTAGAGTTCACTCAGACTTTTCCGATTGTTCCCGCCGGCACACCCAAACATCGCCTTCCAGCTCAAGCTTAACGAGATCCGCCTGCCTGGTGATCATCGCCGCCAGTTTCTCCCCGCTTTCGATTCCCGTCCTCGCTTCTCGTCCAATGGGTCCTTTCATGGTTGTTGGAGTTTGAAAAGTGAAGACCCTTTGATCACCAACGACCATCACATACCAACCTGCGCCTCTCCTTGTCAACCTAAGAGAGTCGATCTCCCGCCACGTCATCTCCACCCTGCGTATAGGCGTCTGATGAACAAGACCACTATCCGATACGGTAATCATCGTATTCCGTTCAAGCCAATTAGAGAAGGAACTTGCCAATGCGGCAAGCAGAAAGAGGATGGTAAAGATGATGGCAGTTAAAGAGATGGAACCTAAACGTGATAATAGCACAGCATCCAGAATCCCTAAGGCAAACACCAAGAGCCAGGCCACTCGTTCCCCAGATCGATTGAGCGTAATCATGCGGAAGGTTTTTTTGGCGTCGAATTCGGTAAATGCCTTCAAGAATGCTGGACGTTGTTCCACCTCAATCTCCTCGTGGGCAGATCTTCAGGCGCCTTCCGGTAAAACATCGACCTTCGCCTCACTCCTTGGGTTGAAAGAGGTTTCCTTCACGAGGGCTCTCGTCAGTCACCCAATCAGGAGAGCGCCGACCCGTTAAGCCAACAAGCAATACTCCCATCAATGTAACCAACATACCAGCCCACGCTCGCCCTGGGATCATCTCACCGATTAGCCACGGTGAGATGAGTGCAGTCCCAATGGGTATCAAGTTTACTGTAATGCTCATCTCAAAGGCTTTCAGTGTCTGGCGTGCGTGATTCCAGAGCAGGAGCGCTAGGATGGTAGCCACGATAATTAGCCAGAGTATTATTCCCCAGGTCGCCCTTGGAGGAAATGCTTGGGGCGGTGAAATGAGCAGCATAATAAAACCACCTATACCTATCGGTAGGGCAGAAAGGGCTATGGGGTTAACCACTTTTTTCCGAGCGATCGCACGGCCAGCCAAACCACTGGCTGTGTACGCGAGAACGCCAACGAGCGTGAGTACAATCGAGTAAAAATCATCAAGATCAATGCTCAGACCGAAGAAAACCACACCACCTGCAAGTGCAACAACAAGACCCAGCCATTGAAGTGGGGCGGGTTTTTCATTGAGAAAGGCTGCTCCCAGGAGAAACGTTAGAATGGGAATGCCGTTAAGTAAGAAAGCAGATGTAGTCGCATTGATATTTTCCAATCCCTTGGACGTCATTAGATCCCCGAAGGAAAAACTAGTGAGGCCCATAATAGTAAGGAGAATCCAATCTTTTGTTGTTAATACCCGCAGAATCCCTCGAGAAAAGGCAAACAGCAATGGGATGAATAAAAGAAAAGCACTGACATATCTAATGCCGGTAATTTCAGATGGCGACAGATCCTCGAGGAGAATCTTAATTAAAGGCGGAGACGCCGCCCAGATCATTACAACAAAAATCGATTCCACATAAGGGAAGAAACGTCTATGCATGGAGGAAGCTTTCTATAAAGGCATCGGTGACTTGAGCCAACGCATCGTCGTCAATCCAATAATGGATAACCAACCGCATCTGATCATTGCGTGAAACGCTGATTCTAATTCCCTTGTCAGCAAATCGACGCACTAACTCCTCCCCTGAAATCGGCGCCTCAGCAGTGAGCCGCAGGAAGATCATATTTGTAGCCGGTATTTTATGATCCAAGGATAATCCGCGGAGCCCAGTAAGCGTTTCGGCAAGCCGGGATGCCCTGAGGTGATCTTCTCTGAGCCGATCCACCATGCTTTCAAGGGCTACAACGCCTGCTGCTGCGAGCACACCCGCTTGCCGCATCCCGCCGCCCAACATTTTACGCACACGGTGAGCTTTTTGAATGAAGGCTTCATCGCCACAGATGACCGAACCCACTGGCGCGCATAATCCCTTTGAGAGACAGAATGTCACCGAATCGGCGGATGCGACCAGCTCTGCAGGGGATACGTCCAGGGCAATCGCGGCGTTAAATATCCGCGCTCCATCGATATGCATGCACAGCCCATGTTCTCTGGCAACGCGCCCCACTTCCTTTGTGTAACCTACGCTCAACACCGACCCCCCACAGCGATTGTGTGTATTTTCAAGGCAGATGAGTCGAGTTATTGGAAAGTGATCGTTATCTGCACGGATGGCTGATTCGATTTCATCGTGTGGAACCGTTCCATCATCTCTGTTCGTAACAACAAAGGTATGAATGCCCCCTAGCGCTGATACGCCTCCAGCCTCAAAGAGATAAGTATGCGAACGATCCCCGATGATGATTTCGTCGCCGCGGGCGCAATGGGCCAGAATGGCAGCCAGGTTCCCCATTGTGCCCGATGGCACGAAGAGCGCTGCTTCCTTGCCCAACATCTTCGCAGAAATTTCCTGTAAATGATTTACCGTAGGATCCTCGCCATAAACATCATCCCCCACATCGGCGTTCGCCATTGCCTCCCGCATTTCAGGGGTTGGTTCTGTTACTGTATCTGAGCGCAAATCGATCCATTCCATTGCCGTCATCCTTTTGGTTCTTCCTTAAGGTTTATGCGTACGATCCAATCCGTTACCCATCTTGCTTCCCCACACCAGACTGAACCTGCGGATGGTATTACCCATGGCGCAAGATATTAAGTGTCGACTCGAAATCCTCTGGAAGCGGTGAATTAAATGTTGTCGTCTGTTCATTTCCAAGAAGACGAATAGTCAGTTGACCTGCGTGCAGCATCTGCCTTTCAACAGGCAGAGTAGGTTTGCGCCGGCCGTAAACCCGGTCCCCCACGATCGGACAGTCAATAAACGATAAGTGAACGCGGATTTGGTGGGTACGGCCAGTTTCAGGACGGACTTCTAGGAATGAATGCTCAAGGAACTGTTCATGAGTGTGATACGTTGTCACCGCCTCCCGTCCCCGGCTTTTTGACACAACCGCCATCTTCTGACGGTGCTTGGCGTCGCGGCCGATGGGCGCATCTATCTTTCCCAACGGGGTTGGTGGTTTGGAATCCGTGACTGCAAAATAGACTTTCTTCACTCGCCGATCCTGAAATTGCTGCTGGAGCCACTGATGCGCTTCATCGTGCTTGGCGAAGAGGATGAGACCAGATGTGTCCTTATCAAGTCGATGGACCACACCAGGACGTCCTTCCTCACCGATGCCGCGAATATCGGGCGCATGCGCCAGGACTGCTTGAACCAGCGTTCCAGTTTGGTGGCCCACGGAAGGATGGACGACAACACCTGGTCCCTTGTTGATGACCAGGAGATCCTGATCTTCATAAATAACGTCTATCGGGACCGCTTCTGGCTGCAAATCCGTGCGGATTGGTTCGGGGATGGTGACTTGAAGATCCTCACCGCCATCAAGGCGATAGCCTGTTTTCTTAACAACTTTGCCATCAACGCTAACCGAGCCGTTGCGAATGAGTATTTGCACTTGAGAGCGGGAGTGATCCGCCAGGTATTCCACGATTAAGACATCCAGCCTACCACCCGGCTTTGGTGCGAAGAAGCGAACTGTCTGTGCCACCAATGGTTTTATCCCGAATGACCTTCGAGGTTCTGACTCCCATTCTCTTCGACGGGGTCAGCCTCAACTCGTTTCTTATTTCGTCGTTCCTCAACCCACATTGCCCCAACAAGAAGCGCTGCACCAATGGATATACAGGAGTCAGCCACATTGAAAACCGCAAAACTGCCCAAAGAAACGAAGTCTGTTACCATACCGCCGTGATACAGCCGGCTGAGCAGGTTGCCCGTCGCCCCTCCCAACTGGAGCCCCAATGCGATGCGGGATGCCACTTGCTCACGAGGGATTTGGGGGAAGTAATAGAGGATGGCACCAATTACAAGAACTGCAATTACAGTGAAAATCGAACCGCCGGAGGGGAAGATCCCAAAAGCTGCTCCAGTATTATTCCAATGGACAATGCGTGCATATGGTCGAAGCCAGTCAAATGGAACCCAAGATTCACCGACTGCCAGATTTGTTCTTACGAGGTATTTAGTCCACTGATCCAAGGCAACGATAACGCCAGCGATACCGATCAGGAATCCATAATCACGCAACAAGGATCGTTTCACTTCAAGTTGTGACCTCCTTCACTAGATGGACCTGATTGTACCGTAATGCCCTGTCAATTGGGATTCAAGAAGCGGGTTTCCCGGAGGGTATCCTGGGAAACCCGCATGCGCCCATGCATTGGCGAGAGATTCTCTCCTGATAACTACTAACCTTCGACTTTTCGTAGTGCGACCAGCAGCGATTCTCCGTCGAATTGATGCTCGGTCGTGATCACACCCTGGGGTTTTTCACTCGGTTGCATACGCTCAGCAATGACTTCTCCTTGAATATAACCGCGGTGCACATCGATGGCTTTAACGAGCTTTTCACTCGCCGCATATTGCACATCGATGCTGTCATCCACCTGAAGATCCGCTTGCCGGCGCAAGTCCTGGACACGGCGTACGAACTCTCGCGCCAAACCTTCAAGGATCAACTCCTCTGTCAGCTCCGTAACCAACGCTGCTACGTAAGGTCCCTCCGCAACTGCGGAAAAACCCTCATGAGCTTCGATGCGAATTTCCACCTCGTCCGCCGACAACTGGATGACTTGACTTTCGATTTTCACCTCGAGCAACTCCCCTGCTAGCAGAACCGATGCACTTTTAGGTGGATTAAGCTTCCCAACCGCGTCTCGGATCGCGGGGAAGAGTGAGCCATATTTCTGCCCTAACTGCTTTGGCAGCGCCTTGAGCTGATACTCCACGGCTTCTGCAGCGGCGTCGAGCAAGCGTACTTTTTTGACATTTAGTTCATCTCGGATTAGTGCATCGTAACGATCAACAATCGCACGCTCCTCTGAATCTACAACCGCGAAAGCAACTTCGGATAAGGGTTGACGCAGTTTCCTGTTGGCTTTATTCCGAGCTGCATGGCCCATGGAGACGAGCATCTGGACGAATTTCATCTCCTTCAATAAATCCTCTTCGACTTTTGCTGGATCCACCTCCGGCCATGCGCGATGGTGGATACTCTCGAGCGATTCATCATCAACGTTCCGGACGAGGTTTTGGTACATCGTTTCAACAACAAAAGGAGTAAAGGGAGCTAGAACGTGGATCAAGGTCAGCAACGCCTGATAGAGCGCAGAATAGGCTGCACGTTTATCCGCATCCGAAGCTTCATCCACGCCGGTTTTCGCCCAGAACCGACGCCTACTTCGACGGAGATACCAGTTGCTCAAGTCATCCAGGAAATTCCCGATCACTTTTGTCGCGCGGTCGGGTTCGAAGACCTCAAGGGCCTGTGTGACCTGATCGATTGTCTGAAGCGAACGTGAAAGGATCCAACGATCCATAACACTGAACTGGACCTCACCGCCATCGGCCGGTGTCCATCCATCGAGTTTGGCATAGTTGACGAAGAAGGCATACACATTCCATAGCGGTATCAGGAACTGTCGCCGGGCTTCGGTCGCGGTCTCATATCCAAAAAGCAGGTCCTTCTCAGGCTTGTGGTTGCAATAGACCCAGCGCATGACATCTACACCCATTGCGTCGGCAGCTTGGTTAAACTCGATCATATTGCCCCAGGACTTGTGCATGGCTTGCCCGTCTTCGGCGAGCAGAGTCGCATAAGTAAACACATGTTTAAAAGGTGATTTCCGCTCGAGAATAGTGCTTAAAGCCAGCAGGCTATAAAACCAGTTTCGGAACTGTCCCGGGAACGATTCGCTGATTAGATCGGCAGGATACCAATTCGACCAATACTCCTTATCGGTGTTGTAGCGGAGCGTACTCATTGCAACGACCCCGGCATCCAACCAGGGGTTCCCCACATCCGGAATGCGCTCGATAACCGCGCCGCATTCGCTGCATTTAATCTTCACAGCATCGATGTAAGGTCGATGCGGCGTGTGACCCTCGAAAACATCCCAACCCTCAACCGCTCTCGCCTCGAGTTCCTCACGACTTCCGATCACCTCGAAATGCCTGCAGGATTCGCACTCCCAGATTGGCAGTGCCAGCCCGTAATAACGCTTCTTCGAGATCATCCAGTTATGCATATTCCGCAGCCAGTCGAGCTCACGCTCCAGCCCGAAAGATGGATGCCAGGTGGTTTCTTCCTTCACGACTTCCATAATCTGATAGCGCAGGTTTTCTAACTTTTCCTCTTCCGTGACCTGCTCATAAGGTTTATCGAGTTGTTTGCCCATCTCGATGAACCATTCATCCACGAGATGGAATACAAGCTCTTCTCCGCAACGCCAACATACCGGGTATCGGTGTGTGTAATCCTCGATTTTGTAGGTCAAGCCTTTTTCAGTCAGGTTATCGAATATTGGCTGAGCGACTTTCTGGACATTCATCCCCGACAGCCAATCATATCCATCGAGGAATAGACCGTCGCCGTTTAACGGCGCAATAACCGGCAGACCATGTTCCTTGCTCAATTGGAAGTCCTCAGCACCACAACCAGGGGCGATGTGAACGATACCCGTCCCCTCGTCTTCACCCACTTCATCCCAAAGGATCACACGGTGCGCTTCAGGACTTCCTTGTTCTTTTTGAACAGGCAGCTCATCAAACGGACCCTCATACGTCCAACCTTCCATTTCTTGGCCTTTAAGCTCCGCTTCAACTTCGTAAGGGCCCTTCAATATATGCAGTGTCCCTTTACTCAGATAGTAAACATCATCCCCCTGCCGAACCTTGACATAATCCAGATCGGGACCGACGGCGGCAGCGACGTTACTCGTGAGCGTCCATGGCGTTGTCGTCCAAACAAGCAAGCTCTCACGTTCTCGATCGCGGAGTGGAAAGAGCAAAGTGATACTCGGGTGGGCAATTTCCTTGTAGCCCTCGGTCACAATCTCATGCTGGCTCAAACCCGTACCACAACGCACGCACCACGGCATCACATCACGACCTTTGAAAATCCAACCCCGTTCGTGGCAGGACTTGAGTACTGCCCAAATGGTGTAGTTGTTATCATCTGAAAAAGTGAAGTATGACCCACCTAGTTCCGGCATGCCCAAGCGGCCAACGAGGGATTCAACGCTGCCTGTTACCGGTCCGTGCGGTCCTTCCACTGTGATTTGCTCCGATGGATCCTCCGCCATCTTGTCTTGCAGGGTGCGTAAGATGTCGGGATCGTTCCAATCCATCCAGAACCCCAGCCGGATGCTTTGTTCTGTCTGTACCGCGGAGTATTTCAGGACTTGCTGCTTGCACAAATTAACAAAGCGATCGAGACCGAACTCTTCAATTTCACGCTTGCTGTTGAAACCCATCTCCCGCTCAACGTTGACTTCGACCCATAAACCCTGGCAATCGAAACCGTTCTGGTATCGCGTTCGAAACCCCTGCATGGCTTTAAAGCGGTGGAAGAGATCCTTGTATGTCCGCCCCCAGCCATGATGTACCCCCATGGGGTTATTAGCCGTGATAGGACCATCAATGAAGGACCAGCGTGGACCCTTTGCTCTAAGTGCAATGAGCTTCTTGAATGCTTGAATTTCATCCCAGAACTCTAACACCTCTTTTTCGAGCGCGATGTAATCCACCTGGTTGTCTACGGATTTAAACATCTAACACCTCACGGTTCAAGTTCGATGACCAAACGCTTATTAATCGCACCTTTGCTCTTATAGTCCACAATACGGATTTGACCTACTTCCTCAGTATTGGCGACATGGGTCCCGCCATCGGCTTGGAGATCAAGCCCTTCGATTTCCACTACTCGAACTTCTTGAATCGCGGGCGGCAGGAGATTGATTTTCGTTCGAATCAGGTCAGGAATCTGGAAAGCTTCAGCGCGCGGCAAGATTGCAGTCTTAATGGATCGAGCCGCGTTGACCTCCACATTGATTTTCTCTTCGATCTCAGTAACGAGCTCCTTATGCATGGACTCAAACTCAAAATCCATGCGCCCACGTAACGGTTCCATATTTCCGCCGGTTACGCTTGCACCATAATCGCGCCATATCACCCCGCAAAGGACGTGCATTGCGGTGTGGACACGCATAAGCTGATAGCGTCGCTCCCAATCCAGTTCGCCCTCCACCTCCGCGCCGACTGCGGGTGGGTCTCCGTCAATTTCATGCCAGATCTCGCCACCTACCTTGCGAACTCGTTTAACGGACCAGGTTTGATTCCCCGATTGAATAACGCCAAAATCGCAAGGCTGTCCCCCACCACTGGGGTAAAAAGCTGTTCGGTCCAGTGAAATACCGTGCTCCGAGACATCCGTCACTTTTGCAGTGAAGGCCTTTAAAAACGAGTCTTCGTGGAACAGCAACTCCGTCATCGTTCATTCCCTTCTTTCCAGGGGGAGAAAGTAACACTTAAAAAAATCCCGTTCAACCCCGAAAATATGAAAAGCTCCCGTCCCAAACAGGGACGAGAGCTTATTACTCCCGTGGTACCACCCTGATTCCCGCCAACAACAGGCTCTCAGTCAAGTACGGCCAATAATCTCATTGGTTTATACCTGCGCCCATGGTAACGGTAAGCGATCCCGGCTTCCTTACTTACGATGTATTGCGTTCGGGTTGCAGCTCCGGAGGGATTTTCCGACCGTTATCCTGACCCGGCTCTCACCACCCCCGGGCTCGCTGACAGGAAGACTCAGGCGTACTCGTCTCCATCAAAGCTTTTTCTTCTATTGAATTTACTTACGCATTATGCCATACACGTAAACACGGGTCAATAACCTCGCAATTTCAAGCTCTTAATTCGATTCTGATGGACCAGATCCACATGACTATAGCTATCCAGGATGCTTGAGCCTGCTAACGGTATCTACGCTTGCTGATGTTCTTCGCTTTAAAGTCACCCGAACCATGATTGAGATCAAGCCGGTTTTCACCGTGGATCTCAATCGGATATCTGTAGAAAGGGGACGGCGATGGCAATTTTCTTCGAGATCCGCTTCAACCCGGCATAGGAGCACTTGGCATGTGGATTATTTATTCGTTCCCATCCCGAATTCCAATCACACTGGCGCATCAGGCTTACGCTTCCCCTTTTAAATAGTCAGTAGGACCCGTAGACTGGTGCAGCATTTCCGCGACTGCCTCAGAAAAACGCATAAATTTATCGCCTCTTTATGAGGTTTTTGTAGGTTCGTCGCTTGGAAGAGGAGTTTTATCGGTTTACTCGGTCCGGATACCAATGCTCAAAAAGCGCGTACAGATTGCGTCGATGAAGCTGCGCAGCCAAACCGCCGAGTATAATTCGGCTCTTCCCGCAAGATTCGATATCAATCTGAGAAAGGTAAGCATCATAATCTTTCCGCCGGCTTGCCTCCCTGACATGACTCCGTATCCGACTCAAATAGGCGAGATTGTCTTCTACTTTAGAAGTGACTTCGCCACGCAGGAAGGTTTCCCCATGTCCTTGGACAATGTTTTCAAGCTTCATCTTTGGGAGACGTTTCATGCTCTCGATCATTACGCCAAAATCACCATCTACGATATATGGCAACGGCATCAGAATGTCACCTGAAAAAAGAACCCGATCCTCCACAAGAAGCACACCAATACCATCTGGGGTGTGACCTGGGAGGTGAATCAACCGGATAGATCGCTTCCCAATTTGAAGACTCAAAGCTCCTTTTTCGAAAACCACGTCCGGGAGGACAACTTTCAGATTCCGTAATTCTCGATTGGTCCGCTTTGCTGCTGCCAAGGTCTGCCTACCTTTTGTGTCAAGAAGAGTACGGCAGATTGAATGACTGAGGATCGTAGCGTTGGGAAACCAGCAATTGCCCAAGGTGTGATCAGAGTGATAGTGAGTGTTGATGATGTAGCGGACCGGTTTGGCCAATCGCCCTTCAAGAAAGTCTCGAATTTCTCTGGTCTCTTCGGGATATGCGAGCGTATCGATGAGGATGGACCAATCTTGACCAACAATGGCCCCTGCATTCACCTGCGCATACAGCTGGCTGGTGAACACATATACATCCTCGGCTACCCGCTCTCGAATCATGCTCCCTCCTGCGTGACTGCAATCTGGAAGGATAGCATAGGGGGCAAATCGATGTCAAGCTGACTTAACATAAACGCTGTTTTTAAACCATAAATAGCAGAAATCGGCGAGATTGTGCGGCAAAAGAGTCCCTACATCAGATCGACGTTATCCATGAAACCATCGGCCAATATGGATGTGTGGAGATGATTACTCGGTTGTGGGTGTAGGGAAAGGCGTACTTGTGGGGATGGGGGTAGGTGTCCGCCAGCGCCACCACCAGGAAGTTGGCGTGGGTCGCGGTGTCCGCGTAGGCGTAGGAGTCGGTGTCTGGAAAGGGGTTGGTGTGATGATGGCGGTTTCGGGATAAAGCTCAAGCATCGCTTCCATCCAATTTCGTTGATCACGATACACAAATTCGTTGAACCTAGCTCCATGATAGTAGGTTCGCCAATTCGGTAGCGCTGGAACGCGCTCGAAGCCATAATCCGCTGCCAACTGTGTGATATCAACGTAGTATCCCGGAGGAATGTTCTCTTTTATTCTCCCACCTTGGTCATAGAATTGAGGCTCCCCTTCATAACGGACCTGAAAATCCCAACTGGACGTTCGCAGCGGCTCACCTTGAGAGCCACCCTGCTCTGCTGTGCGAACAAAGACTCTCCAGTACGTCTGAGCTCCAAAATCCTCCCGCACCATCTCGATCCATCCGGCTTGAACCGCGGCCTGACTGAAAGCGAACGCCCGTCCGGTGAAGAGCCAATCATCATAAGACAAACCAGGTGGAAGAGGGTCGTTTATTCCCACGAAAGCATGTTCAAGCGTGGATAGGAAATCCCACCCAAGATCGACTGCAACCCGCGCACGAAGGGCATTGAAGGCTTCATCGACCCCATCAGAGAGACGGGCATTCGGTGCGGTCACCCCTGGAAGCAGCGCGAGCGATAGACGGTCGAAAGTTGTGTCCGAAGAAGTCTTTTCAATAACGTATAGAGGGGATCTCTCCGCTTCATCTTCTCCAAATTGATACGCCGCAGCAGGTAGTTTCTCCACCGTCCAGAAAAGATCCTCAATATCAACACGAATCGGGAGTCCCGGCGGGTGCCCTCCATCATGGGAATAGGCGACCAGCCGTCGTTCATAGGGATCCTCAAGAATAGCAATCAGCACCTTTCCATCCGGTGACCAGCGCGCACCGTGTCCTTGACCGTTGGGTGAAGATGGAAGTTCGCCTTCAATTGCCTTGATCAAGATCTCCTCAAAACCCCTTCTGTTGATCGAGTAGGCTAATTGGTCACCAGCCGGACTAAAAGCAGGATCACTCTCAACCAGCTCGATGGTTTGCGATAAATTAATAAAGCGCTCATCTGGCTGATCCAATTTCGCGATGAATACATCCGGCGAGCCATCACGATCAGAGATGAAAGCGATCCGTCGGCCGCCTGGATCCCAGTCAGGAGAATTGTCGTTCGCAGGATGATTTGTTAGCTGGATCACATCTTCATCATCCATAACCGGTAGAATATAGATGTCAAAATCACCATCGTAATTGGCCTCGTAGGCGATCCAACGGCCATCCGGTGACCAGGTTGGGTTGCCTTCGAAACCCGGGGTTTCCGTTAACTGTCGTAAATTCCCTGAGTTAAGATCCAGCAGATAGAGATCCCAGTAGTGTCCGCGGTTTGAAGTGAAAGCAAGCAGACCCTCATCAGCATTGAACGCCGGGTTGCGATCGTCCCATTCTCCAAATGTAATCTGGACTGGTTCAGCATCTCCGATCACGTATGCCCAAATATGGCTGCGCGCCTTCGTTCGAGCCGTGAAAAATACCGTGCCCTGTGAGGCGATTGACGTTGAGGTTGCGGTTGAGGTAGTTGATGGAGATACCTGGTCAGATATCGGGCTCCTTGTTGGCGTGGATGCCAGTGACGTAGCCAGTGCGTAGAGTGTAGGCTCCAATGGAGCAGACGGTTCGGGCTGGCCAAACTGCAAGCTATACCATCCCAGAAAACCAATACCTGCGACTACGACCACCAAGAAAATCCGAAAAATCCAGATCCTCGCCGGGGGGTGTCCACCGTTTTTCTCTAGTGACTGTTTTGGGTCGTCAGACATTCCACTGAGCCTCAGCAACGGGACCGATCATAACATTACGCGTGTATGTCCATCAAGCGTGCAAGCTGGATGCCAGAGTGTATAACAGTGAAAGTGATTATCGGCAAATATGGAAAATGGGTTAAAAACAGGTGTTGGGAGCCAGTATTAATCCGGCTCCCAACACGTACCCCCTCCTATCCCCCCATTGAGAGGGGCTCAATCGGCCCAGCGAACGGAAGCAATCTGCGCCGGAATTTTGAACCTGTCTGCGAATCCTCGTTTTTTACCCCCGTTTACTCGGTACGCGTCAAGCAAGATATCTGGAATAAGGAGATAGCGGGCGAAATACTCTGCTGATTCACGCAAGTTTGGCAGAAGGAGATCAGGTAGCCCTAACGCACGACCGTGTTTGCTGGTGATCAATGCACTCAGCATTTCACGTGCTAGAGCAAATCGCCTTTCATCTTGTTCCAAGTCAATCCGCACGAAGATACTGCCGCGTCTACTCGGCGGGCGGGCGAACGTCGCATCCCACAAATTGGAGTACATATCCACAACGCCGAAGTCCGCATCATAGATGGGAGGTGGCTGCTTCAGCATGTCCTCCACCTGGACGGGAGGTTCGGTCACACCAAAGTAGTCCAGCAACCCTTTTGCGAGGTTGCGCAAGAACCATTCGCGCTCTTCTCGAGAGAATGGGATCACGCTACATGCTCTCTATCGGACTGATCTTGATCGCCAAATAGACCTTCGGCCGGAGATGGAAGCTCGATGCTACGAACCGGCACTTCGGCGGCCTTTACCACGCGGTAAGCCAGAAGCGTGAACTCAGCGAAGGAGTTCGCTTCGAGACCACCCAGGTGCTTTCGCACCTCGGGTGCAAATTCGAAATCGGCGATGACGTCGTCGATTTGACCTGCGGCGTGTGATTGGACGATATTCGGGTCGATGATCGATCGTGCTACTAGCTGATTTAGTGCCTGCATACTCATGTTGATCTCCTTCTGTGTGTGTCTTTCTGATTTCTGCCTATATAAATTAAAAGCAGGAGGCCCAGAGCCTCGCTGCCTGGTTAGAAAAGTGGCAATATTAGACGTAAG
>Ga0315550_1001705_pt1 | contig 13565 bp, 5 predicted proteins | sample SalMarSW160190MG_2_FD_203100 | JGI IMG/M metagenome (GOLD analysis project Ga0315550, IMG submission 203100) | Salt marsh sediment microbial communities from the Plum Island Ecosystem LTER, Massachusetts, United States - Salt Marsh Sediment SW1601-90 ... | reverse complement strand
TTGATATGCTAAATGGTGTCAAGACTGGGGAAAAAACATCTGCATCAGTAATTTCTATGTAATCACCCGTCCCATCAAAGCTCCAGGCGTAACCTTTTGCAGGAATATTATGAGTGTCGCCATAGAAGGTGCCATTATTACCATTGCGTGTATAGTCAAAAGCACTATTTGAACCATCGGCGAACCAGCAACCGACAAGACTGCGAGAAAGGGAATGTGACCTATCTATTTGGCTGCCCATAAGTGGTTTATTGATATAATCAGCTTTTGTCAGAGGACAGAGGACGGAAATCAGAAGGCAGAGAATAATCAAGCGTTTCATTGTGAACTCCTTTATAGGTTAGTAGACAGATTGTTCTTTATTGTTGTTACGCTATTGTCCAAAACAGAACTATCATTCAGCGATTTTTCGGCCTCGTATTTATCAATATCAGCTTGAAGCTTTAGTATAGTTTCTGCGCGGATTTCCGCTATATCCTGGCCTGTGCGGTAATATATATATTCTGTTACTTCCATCAAGACAGTCTCTCCATCCTTTAGTTGCAGCGTAAGAGGAATGGCAAACTTATTGCATTTATCTTCGACGGTTATAAGTTCAGGCCAACCGTGCGCAAGCTCTATCGTCACACTTGGATTCATCAAAGTAACAGGTATGATGTTGGTGTGCAAAGAAGGACTCATGGCACCATAGCAAACACAACAGACAATTATTATAATCCCAACCGCAATGAATTTTACGTACCTTCTCATTTTATCTCTCCAAGATGTAAGAAGTTCTTACATCTACTCCAGAACCATCGCTATCATAAGTATTGTCCACATTCACTCTGAATCTTTTTATCCCTTTGGGAATTGTGACTACATCTCTGCGAGCAATGTCATACATCAATGTATTTTGTATATGGGTATTTGCCGTCCCATCCAGCCAAGTCACTGAAGTATTTGCCGAATGCGAAACTAACAAGACCATTTCGGAATTTGCAATCGTTCCATCCTTAATATAAATAAAACGAACACCATCATCATCATAGAGACCAGTGGTGCTGGCGGCAACCGTAGCTGTAGTCGAACCAGCCGCAAGGGGATTGTTCATTATAGCCTCGGAATTGGCTGTTCCAATCGGGCCAAGTATCGGTTGCAAAGTGTACCAGTCAGTATCACCAGTTTCGCTTGGCGAAACTTCGATATGAAACGATGTGCCTGTATGAGCAGTCTCGGAAGTTAAAGCGCAATCAATAAATAATGTGGCCTTGGTATATCCACCAAGACTAACAGCAGTGCCTTCCGAAACTGCGTTTTGGGCCACATTCGTCCAGGTTCCGACCGTAGTTACTCTAAAGTAATTGACATCGTAAATCTTGACATTTAAAGGTGGTGTCGATGAGTTCACATCGTAAATCTCTGTTTTTAGTTGACCATCATAAATAGAGCTATTGGCATCATAAATCTTGACATTTAAGGGAGATGTTGAAGTATTAACTGCGTTGATATTGACTGGCAAATTAGGTGCAGAGCTATTTACGTCCCATATATTTGCCCGCAGAGAAGAGGCTACGTTATTCACATCGTTTATGTCAACTTTTAAATGTACCGCCTCATTGATTTCTTGTACTCTAATCCAATGCTCAACCGATAATGCTCCACCTAAAGTAAGAACAAATGTTGCTCCTATAAAAAACCAAAATGCGCACTTTCTCATTTTCTTTCTCCTTTGTATATATGGTTTTATTAATTAATATTTTCATCCTTTATGTTCCATTATCGCCACGGCTTATTTCGTACCATTTATTGTCCGTCTTGCATCTTCTGTTTCTTAGATTCAATCATTCTAAAATTTAATTATTTTGTTTATTTTCCTATTGCTCGCACATAAACTGTACCGGAACCTAATCCGCTATTATTCCAAAAGTTTTCCAGGTTCCTGGTGTGCCTCCGGTTACACATACCCAACCAATATTACCGCTTGCAGTAGGTGTAGTATTCCAAACAATATCTCCTTGGGTATAAGTGCCTGAAACTGGTGCGGCAGTACCCCACGTTTCTTGAATGTCGCCAGTTTCAATTGTGGGATAATGACTGGCAGAATAGCGGCCAAAAACCCGCCACAGAATACCACGCGTATCTACTATTCCCTCCTGTGAACCAATACCCAAAGAGGTGATTCGTCCGTTAAAAATCACACCGGCGGCATTAGTTCTATATATGCTATGCCCATACTCGGCATTACTCATACCATTTCCGCCACTGGCATCGGTTGTATCATAAATATCATCTTCTATTATCAGGAGGTAAGAATTCCAATCTGTCTGGAGACGAGACCCCCCTGTATATGTATTATTCGAGAATTTGCCGGAATTGATATTGTAAGGATAAACGGGGTAAGTGCCGGCGAAGGTATTCATCTCCACTAAAAACTTACTGATTTCACCATCACTCTTATCCATATATGCTTCATAAGGATAAGTTTCACTACCATTTTCTTCGTGATGATTACTTCGGTAAATTAAACCTCTACAGGCACTTGCTGAATTACCCTTAATGTAAACGCCATATCCATCATTTTGTTCTATATCGTTATTTACTATGCGTACAGTGATGCTACCATGAATGTATAGACCATGCCTCCTATTGTAGATTATTATATTCCTGTATATATCAACAGCATTCCCCTCCTGTCCTAAATACAATCCATCATTACAATCATAAATTTTGTTATGACTAAAGTTACTTGACCAGCACTGATAAGTATAAATTCCATCGCCACCACAATTACGAATATAACAATGGTCAATTTCAGCCGATGCCCACATCTTGATACCATGAGCATTGGGATCAGTTGAATTGTTACCATCTATTCCTAAATGATAAATACCAGACTCTTCGGGACGAGGTGTGTCATCCAAAACTCCATATTCAATTGCTTCTTGGGTTGTTGAGGCACTTGTTTTTATTACCGATGCCCATTCATTTGCTCCAAGTAAAATGACTCCTGGTCTTTTGACAACTAATTTGTTTGTACCAATGTAATATGTATCAATTGGGATTGGGAAAAAAACAATGCCTCCACCAGCCGCTTCAACCGCATCTATCGCCGCTTGAATTGCCGCCGAATCAACAGTTTCACCATCACCAGTAGCACAATATGGAGCTTCGGTGACATCAATTTGGAATTTCTTCTGTGCATCAATAGATGACCTTCGTTCAGCCCCATTGGCATCGTTTTGAAGACCTCTCGTAAACGAATTTGTCGGATAACTCGACATTGTGCCGGATTGGTCAACCCAATAAGGAACATCATCTGTATTAGGGTCAACCGCAGCAAGACCAGTCAGGTTAGGGTCAGTTGGCTCAAATGCCAAGGCATGTTGTCCGTCAACAGTATCGCTATCAAGACCCCCGCCAGTTCCCTCGGAGGTAAAAGTCAAGCCATGCACATTCGTTGTGGCTTGGGAATGGTCATAAGCCGTGACCACATTTGGTTCGTTATAAACCGCTTCATTAAAATCGGGAATCTCATCAGCATAAATTTTTCCATCATCATCAGGGTCAAGTAAATGCAAGTAATCATACATTGTATTCATACTTGGAGCATTTATATTCCCGTTCCAACTTAAGGCATAAGTGGTATCGTTGCCATCAACAAAGCCATCATCTGCTGTATCATAAACAGCCCTTGCCATCTTGCTATCAATTTGTGTCTGGGCATTGCTTGTCAATGAATTGATATAAAGCAATTCGGCGTTAGATACAGTCCCGTCAGAACCGTAAGTGGCCCCCGCGATATTACCTGTGGCCGTAAGAGCACCCGCAACGGAAGAACTTACTATATTCACAGTTCCGTTGGCTACGTAACCTGTTGTCGAACGAACAACATCAGAAGAGGAGTTTAATGTATCTCCCGTTTCCACATGCGCCCAATAATTAGCTCCGCCTGCCGAGGTTGTTATCTGATTGGCGATAGAGTCCACCGTGGCTCCGCCTGCCGTACTATCTATGTAATATCCCCAGGCATTGCCTCCGCCTGTAATCACGAGCCGGTTTCTTGCGATAGTAGCCCCCGTCGCCGTTCCATACAGATAAAATCCTGTTGCACCATCCGAAGCACCAGTGGTTGTTATAGTAACAATGTTATTTTCCAATAGGTATGTTCCTGCGCTTCCAGTTAAAGTTTCAAAGCCAATAATCTGGTCATTGATTTCATTGCTTGTTACAATAATTTCGTTGTTAGCCAGAATGAAGGTTGTCAAAGCTCCCGTCTGTGAAACTGCGGCCTGATTAAGAGCAGTATCTGTCGTAGCACCGGTAATCGAGTAAGCGAAAAAGCACTCGCTCATCCTGAAAGCGCCTCCAGTGACCGACAATGCCTTCATTGTGAAATCACCCGCACTTTTAGCCACAGTTATATCACATCTTAACATTACTGAATCCCCACCTGCGGATGTTATAGCAACAGAGTTAGCATCAAGCTCCCCATAATTGACATAAATGCCCATATCCATTACAGTAGCTTTAGTGGAAGGAAATGTGAGAACGGTTCCTGATGTACCGGTAATTCGACTATTCGTTCTACCTGAACCTATGATGTCAACGTAATTTTCCATCGTCACAGCCTCGGCATAATCACCAGGCATGACTTTTACGGCATATCTCTTGGAGCTATTGGCGTCCGTAATACTATCTATCGCATCCTGAATAGATGTGTAATTGCCGCCGGATTTCGCTACGATTAACGTCTGCGCATAATTAGCAAGGCTGTTACTGTCGCATAGAGTCCATTCATTCCCATCATAGATTATCATTTGATTGGCGCTGGTGGGTGATAAATGGAGTATGTCATTACCATCTGCGTTGCCTTCAATTCTTATATCATCACAGAGAACATTTCCGTTAATATCAAAAACATAGCCGGAATTAGGGTCGATTGTATTGAATCCGAACAGCCCTAATGTGCCTCCATCCCACGCATCCGACCAGAACCCCGTCTCTGAAACAAAAGAAACTGTTCCATCGAAACAATCATTTCCCAAAGGCGCTATTATTTGAGCGGGGCTGGCAAAGGTTAAAGTGTAGGTGTCTCCTACGGATATTTTTGCTCCCATAGCAAATTGAAAGATTACATTTGAGGACACTGTAACATTTTCATTGAGAATAAACGTGCCAGGCGGAAAAAAGATTATTCCGCCGTTATCATCCGTTACCGCCTCCGCCACCAAAACTGCCCCCGCATCATCTATCGAATCATCACCCCTGGCCATATAGGGATAATCCTCGATATTAACCCATCCCATATTTAAGGCGGGACGCATATATCGGGCATCGTTCGGCATATCCAAAGGCCCAAGATTCCCGCTCGCTGGAAAGGCTACAAACAAAATAATCAATACGAACAATAGTCGTTTCATCGCTAAATCCCTGCCAAAAAAATAGACCCCAGAATCCCGCTTGGGATTGCTGGAGCCTAATATTTCAAGATACTCCCAATACTAAATTTTATTGTCTTACTATATCAAAATCTTCTTCTTTTTGCAAGTTTTACTCCTGTTTTTTGCGGTTATTTATTTCTTTCAAAAGTTCATCGTGGCGTTTCTGCATATTAGCTCGAACTCCACCATCTTTCTTTTTGGTTTTCTGATAGGCTCTAAAAAGTTCTTGGTTGGACATAGATTTTTCAACTGCTTTTTCTGCCGATTTTATTTGATAATAAATTTCACCTTTAGGCGCTGAATAAGGCAAGCCTGTTCGCATAGCAATCAATTCAGCTAATTGGTCGGCAACTTGCTTAGCACTGCGTTTCCATTTTGGCTTATCTTTATCAGGGCCAGATTCAAACCTTTCGCCTGTAATCATATATTTTGCCATCAAGCCTATATCAGCCGCTAAACCAGTTACATCCAAACTCAAATCAGCAAATATATTTCCCGTGCGTATATCCTGTAAGCGATGTTGCATATTAGGGTATCTAATCCGCCTTGCTGTTTCGTAACCAATATTCTGAAAGAAAGAACCAAAAGCAGGCAAACTAATAAAATTTAATGCTGAATTGATTGCTATTCGTTTGGGTTCTTTTTTTATATCTTTTTTTACTGCAATCCCTATTTTTTCCTTTTTCTCTTTGTCCGCTCTTACAAATAGTAATCCCAACCATCCATATTTTATGCCCATCTTAACAAGTCTTTTGACGGTAGCCACAAGAATATTAGCAAGCATAACGCCACTTGTTCGCTTGCCTGCTTCGCTTGCACTAATACGTCCCTTGCGATAATCATCAATTGCTCGCAGAAGAACATTCCATTGTGCATTACGAGCCGATTGAAACATCATTGAGCCTCTCAGCAGAATATTGGGGCTGGATGTAAGTAGATTTCTATAAATAACATCCCATTGAGGCTGAGTTTCAAGTGCATCTTCTGTTATTTTTATCGCCTGCTTTTTAAACTCAAATGTTCCACGTTTTAAATTGGTTTCGGATGCAACTTTTTCCTGGGCTGCAAGATAAATTTGATAGATTGCCTTTTGGTCGCCCCATGTATATTGATTTAACATTTTCTCTGTGACCGATTTATCGGCCCACATGAGATTGTCGTAAGCGTTCTGTGCTGCAACCCCACCTATGACGTAATCGAATTGTCGAGCAGTCCAGCGCATCCATAATGTCGGAGACAATTCCATCATTTCTCTAACTGCTTTAATCGGTATCTTTGGAAGGTTTGCGATACTTCGCGGAGCAATAAAATATTTTGGTTCAATGATTTCCCATGCCGCTGGAATGGAAGCTGTTTGTACTCCATAGCCACTAAGTCGCAAGCTGAGAGCGTATTTTCCAAAACTGTTCAAAAGTGATGCTCCTGCCATATCCACAAAATCTTGGCTTGTTATCATGCCTTGTGTGCGGCGAAGCATGGTGGTCAAAGCCATAAGCTCTTTTTTTAATCCATTTCTAATAACAGTATCTTGCCATTGCTTAGCACTTATTAAAGCTTTTATATCCTGCATAGGTATTGTCATTGAGGCGAAAGCCGCATTTGCTTGGAGATTGCTTACAACACCTTGCCTGAAAGATATATTTCTAAGCGGTTGGCGCCCGCCTGTTCTCGGCAAAAATCGTCCCTGATTCTCAATGCTTACTGATATATCGGTTGGTTTTCCTTCCACACCAACAGGCATGACTCTTGACATGTGCCAATATTTTTCTTTTCTTGCCAGTTCATAGTTTTGATAAGCCATTGATGTTTTATTGACAATAGGAGTTTGAACCTTAAAATTGTGCTGGAAATAAATATCAGCCAGTTTTTTAAGAATAGGATTTTGATTCTCAACAAAATCTATGATATTTCTTAATTCCTGTAATGCTGGCCTGCCTGTTCTCACTTCCTTGCTTGCTGTTATATAAAGATATTTCGGGTCTCTTTCATAAATATTAAAAACTCGGCCGGTTTTTAGAATCCTTTGCAGATTTCCTTCTGCCCGAATATCCATGTAAATTCCCATCAAATTATCAATGGTAGCCTTGAATGTTTTCTTGCCGTAAGTAATTTGTATTTTTTTGTCCAGAATTTTATCATCTGATTGGTTTATTCCCGCATTTTTGAGCATCTTTCGATATGATTCAACAAATTCTTTTGCAATTCGATGCTTATCTTTTGTCATTTCTGCTAAATTATCGGCCACAAGCTCCATAGTGGCCTTGTTATCTTTTCCAGTCAAATAACCCGTTAATGTATGTGGTGTCGCATTGGCTGTCGTAAGCAATCGCGGTATAAAACCAAAAAGACCAGATACCTCTTTAGTGACACCGACTTCTTTTGTTTTAGAAGCCACCTCACCTTTCGCATCGTTCACGAGCTTGCTTAATTTTTCGGCACGGACTCTTTCTTTAATATCGCCTTTGCGTTCAGCTATTTTCACTAAATGGCCTAAAGAGGATTGAATATATTGTATCTGTTCTGTGTCGAGTTCTCCTATGTGTGTTTTTCTCAGGCGATTTAATTCTTCAATTCGCGCATTGGGCATTTGCAATATATCAAGTCCTGTATCTTCAAGAGATTCAAAGACATCCGCAACTGTACCAGCCACTCTTTTTATGTATTCATCACGACTTTGAAGCTGTGCCTTTTTTTCTTCGCTCAGTTTGGCAAGGTCATATTTTTTAAGAATTTCAACTATAGGTTTCCTGACATCATTTCTTAAAGAACCGAAAGGTACTTCCCCTCGCCTATATGTGCTTTTCAAATCTTTTATAAAATTAACAAAATCTCGTTTCGCCGCTCTTTGTTCTGCTTTGTTGAGATACAGATTTATTGCAGTTGTTATATTGTCAATGCGCTTGTTGGTTTTGGCATTTAGGATTCGCTGTATGTAGCGATATTGTTGTTCTTTAGGAACATATTGCCTTACTACATCGGCAGCATCTTGGCGATGCTTATCGGTAAGCTGTTGTGCTAAACGAAATTCATTTAATTTATTTCGGGATTCCCTTATTGCCTCAGTCCATCCCGCCTTAAATCCAACCGCTTGCCTCTTTTCCTGTGCCAATTCTACCTCTGCAATTTGCTGTTTGCTCAATATCGCCCTTTCTTCTCTTGTCAATCCAGGGCCGGAAGGCATTATTTTGACATAATCTGTCTTTGGTTTTTCAGCAACAAGAACATAACCCTTTGAAGTTGTTTCTATATAAACAGGCTTATTTGAAGATTTGGCTATATATTGAGCGGCCCTGATTGCTTCTGTATCGGTCTTAAACTCTTTCTGTCCTTCCACAAATCGGCTTTGCCCTGCACTTATTTCATAATAATCACCATATTGAGGCTTTCTTTTGGAATTGAGCCATCTACCTTTGCTTTGAAAAACATAAGTAGTTTTTACTGTTCTTTGCGCTCTTTGTAGCGCCCTATCTAATTCGGGCGAACGTGAAGCACCTACAGATGATAGAAGTTCTTGCGTAGAAATAACTGTAGGCTTTTCTAATCGTTCCAATGCTCCCCGCTCTGGCACATAAGTTCGCCTGCCTTGCTCTATAATAACTTTGCCTTTTGGTGCGGGCTTTTCCATTTTAGCCAGAGCTTCTTGTGATTTTTTGTATTCTCCTAAAACATTTATGTTGCTTTCAACCTTGCTTTGTGGTATATTGACAACATGGCTAATTGCTTTTGTGCTAATTGTGGCAGGCTTGTTCATCGCCGCCCTTCTGTTTTCAAGGGCAATGGACGCACTTTCTGCTCCAACAGGTGTCGTGGTTTGTTCATAAGGCAAAGAAAGAATATCAAGTGTACCACTTGTGGCAAGATTATCCAAAGAATTCCTTATAGACTTAAACGTTCTAAGTTTCAATTTTGTAGTCGCACTTGCTATACCCTTCATAAGAGAGTCGGCAGTATCGATTCTAAGGGATATGCTGCCATCTGCATTAACAAGAAGAGGTTCTTTATTCATAGACTTATCATGGAGGCTTATCTTGGTAGGAAACTTAATTTTAATGAGATTGTTCACCACGTCAACGGTGTCAGGACTGATAATAGAATTTCTAATCTCCGGTTGATGAAGAGAGGCGAGCATACTACGCATCATAGAGGTTTGAGTTGGGATATCGAAATCGCTAAGTCTCTTATCTCCAGTGGACAAACTCTTGCCAAAGTTGCTAATAGATTCAATATCACCAGCCAAGCGATTCAGAGTGCTTTTCGTGTAAGGGGCATTAATATTAGAAGTTTGAGAAATTAATGTTTTCTTTTCCGCAGTCGCAGTCGGGGCAGGCTGTAATTCAGGATATTTTTCTAATATTTTTTTCTTGCGCCTATTAAATTCATCAATGGTTTTTCGATAGGCAGCTTTCAATTCTCCGGTTTGTTTATGTGACATACTTCCAAGATTCTCAATGCTTTTTATATTTGCGTTGATAGCATCAATTTCGGATTGTGCCTTTTTGAGTTCTATATTTTTCTGTTCAGCAAACAATTTTTCTTTGGTAATTTTGCCTTCGGAGTCAATGACTTTGCCTTCAATTATGGCTTGTTTATATGCAATTCTGCCTTCTCTTTGTTTATTTATATTTTCCTGCATTCTATCCATTGCTCTTTTTTTGGCTACTTTAGATATTTTGCCACTCGGAGAAGATATAGCAATTGATTCAGACATTATATCTGCACCAGTAGGATAACCATATTTACTTGCGAATTGTTCATAATTTAATTTTTCAACAAGGGGCTTTCCTTCGACAGCCTCTTGTTGTTCAGGAGTAACTTTAGCTTCTACAGGCTTGATTCCTGCTCCTGTGGCTTCGCTGGGCGGCTTAATGGCTGTTCTTAAAACATCAACCGCTCTTTTTACGGCCTCTTTTCTTTCGGGCACAAGCGATTCTACAATATCGTTGTGTCGCTTTATTTGTTCACGCATACGCAAAAGTTCAGCACCCATTTGGGCATCATCCCTTTTAAGCCCTCCACCCGCTTCTATTACAGCTTGTTTTTCTTCTGGCGAAGCATCTCTCCACGCTTTTGCAAATACCCTTTCTGCTTTTTTGCCGCCTCCAAACTGTTGTATGTGTTCTTGATGTATAAGTTCTTCTTCTATCAGTCCTTCGAGCATCGCAGTTTCTTGGTCTGGAAATTGTTCCCGTATTTTGTCCAACAAATCAGCTTTGATTTCGATTTGTTTACCCGATTTGTCCACCCTTATAGCTTCTTTGGCGTTGGGATGGGCTAAAACAATTTTAATATTAGGCGCAATTCTGTTTATCGCTACACGAACTTCATCTAATTGTTGTTTTTGTTTTTGATAAATATCTCTTAGCGAAGCCTTAGGAGGCTTTTCGGCTGTCGGCTTAACAGGAGCGACTTCCACTGGTTTTGGAGCAACAACAGCAGGAGCCTTAATAGGCTTTTCCTTTATGGCCTCCATTGCAGGACTTGGCCTTACGGCCTCAGTAGGCATTTTCTCGGCAGCTATCGCTTTCGTGGCCGCCCTTGCCTCTTTTATTTGCTGCTCTATAGGTTTTTGAGTTCCAATTTCTTTTGCGCCAAGAAACTCCAGTATATCATTACCCTTCCTCATATTTTGAGGTTTGCCAGTAGCTATTAAATCCAAAGCCTTTTGTCGCTCATTCTGCCATTTCTCTCTTGAAGGCGCAAAAGCATCATCTCTGTAAATAGTTTGCTTGGCTTTGCTGACAGCATTTTCAATAATGCGCATATCGGCTTTCAAATGCGCTTCGCTCGCAACCTTATTCATTCCAGTCTGCAATCTTTGTGCATGGCTTTTAATAGCTTTTGTTTCAAGGTTTTTTCTATAACTTTCTACATAGCTTCTCTGTTTCTGAAAATTCCACGCATTAAAGACCGCAGGAATCAAAGCTGAAATGATAATATCTTCACCTTTGCCGCCTTCTGCTGCTGTAATTCCAGCAAACAATCCTGATTCTGCTGCGACCTTAGCTATTTTACCTGCTATAGACCCTGTGGGAATTTTGCCTATATATCCAAGGCCGCTTCTAATTGCTACTCCGTGACCTGGCAAACCACCCGTTAATTGATTTTGGACTTCCCACACAATAGGGTCGGGGGTTTTTTTGGGAAGGATTTTTTTTGTTATCGCAAGCTGAGCTATAAATGTCGCAAGTCCCGATACTACATTGGTGGCTTTTTCGCTTATAGTTTGCGCTGGTTCTGTTTTGAGTTTCGGTACAATATCAAAAGCAGCTAAATCTTTTGCCCTTTGGTTTATCAGCCTTCGTGCTTCGGCAGGACTTCCACTAAATCCGCTTTGCGAAAGCTCCTGTGTAGCCTGGGCTTTGTAAGGCTTAACTATTTCACCTGAAATTTGTATGGGTGAAAAAGGAGAGGATATAATACTTTCGCCTATTTTTGAGAAAGAATTAACTATATTTTTGCCGAATCTTTCTGCTAAATTTTTGGCTTTTGATTCAACGCCTATCAATGCCTGTATCTTTTCCGGCCCTCTATATCCGGCAGTTTTAGAGGCTATATCCTCTTTGACTCTTTCAAAAAATGACGGTTCCGGCCTTGCCCTTATTTCGCCTTCAATAGGCATAGGTTTTGTTGGCGCTATTGGCCTTACATCTTTCGGTGCGGTTACAAAAGGAGCTTTCGGCAAAAGCTCTCTTTCTGTTAAATTGTATAGTTTGCCCGCAGGAGAACGATACTGTTTAACTCCCATGCTGCGGTATTTTTCAAGGTCTTCGGCAGAAGGCTCCAATAATGCTGGACTTTCCTCTCCTTTTATTTTAGTTATAAGTTCATCAGTAGAAAACACATTTTCCTTTGAGGGTTTTTTTATAATATCTTGTGTGGTCAAAACGGGCATGACTATTGTATTGTCTCCCATTTGTCATTTCCGAGATACTTATATTTTTTGTCGTTATGTATCATAATATCATTTACTTGGACATCAGGTTTTACCTTACCGGTTGTAGTATCAATGGCAGTATCAACAGTCCAGTTTGTGCGCATTGTTCTATCTTCCATTTCAGGTTTATTTAGCCATTGAGAAGATTTTTCGGCTATGGCCATGAAATCTTCCTCGGGAGACTCAATAGCATTAGGCGCAGGTGTCGTTTCTTGTCCTACGGGCATTGTAGTCAAAGTATTCATTTCTCTTTCTATGTCTCTCAATTTATCTCTTGCATATTGCCTTCGGCCTTCTCTCTCAGATAAATTATTAGCTATATCTTGATAGCGTTTATACATATTTTTTAATGTATCAAGCCTTTGAGTTCTTGCTGCTCTTTCATTGGATAATTTTCTTTGCTCTGCAAGAGCGGTTAGGGATTCCGTCTGTGCTTCCTTGTATGGTGTAGGAAACATATTTCTTACCGCTTCACCGGAAATCAGCTTTTCAATAGGCGCCTGACCGACAAATGTAGGCACATTCGGATTGAACATTCCTAATGCACGGTCGAGAATAGGTACGCCAAACGGCCCTTTTGTGGTGGCTTTAGATTTAGCTGCTTTAATCGCATCAGTTATGCGAGCCATTCGTGTTTCGGGCGTATCGTTAGGCTGAGGTTGCATCGCCTGCAATGCAGCTTCTTCTATCATCTGCTCACCCTTGAGCCTTTTCAGTGCAGTCATAGAATCCAGAGCCTTGGCCAATTCTTTAGAAATAGCTTCTAAGCCAGTTGTTCTGCGTTGTGCTCGAACTACACCCATAATTTTTACCTCTTAAAATTTAAGCAGCCTTTTTTTGCTTTAATTTGTTAATTTCTTCAATCAATTCATTTACGGCCTCTGTTGCCAAGGCCGTCACCGCCGCATAATCCACATGCTTTATTCCATTGATTACCTTTACTGCTTCCGGCATAATTCTTTCTACATCTTGGGCTATTACGCCCACCCTTCTGTCTTTTGGGTCGGTTGTCTTGTAGTTGTAGGAAAATGCTTTTAGCTTCTTAATCTTGTCAATGGCATTATCAACCTCTTGGATATTCTCTTTGACTCTTTTGTCGGACGCTTTATATGTTCCGTATGCTTGCAATGCTGAACCAAGTAAAGGCGATAATTGCTCTAAAATGCTCGGTGTTTCAGAGACAGTATAATCAACATTGCCCCCGAAAA
>Ga0315550_1001704_pt1 | contig 13568 bp, 10 predicted proteins | sample SalMarSW160190MG_2_FD_203100 | JGI IMG/M metagenome (GOLD analysis project Ga0315550, IMG submission 203100) | Salt marsh sediment microbial communities from the Plum Island Ecosystem LTER, Massachusetts, United States - Salt Marsh Sediment SW1601-90 ... | reverse complement strand
ATCTTCCAATGCTGTTAATAGGCTACTCTTTTTGCCACTATAATTGGAAGGAATATAGACGAGTATAAGCGAAAAGTTATCAATCGTAACACTTACCGAGGAGGATCGACTACCCTTTAAATATACGGTAAATGTCCCTGCTGAAACCGGAAACAGAAACTGCGAATAAACTGGTATATCATAGGTTCCCGACGGAGCGTATCTGCTGATTCGACCTTCATTAAGCGTAACCGAATAATAGCTTCCTCCAGGCAAATAATACAATGATATCCGCCCATAACTATCATTGGTAGTGCTATAAACATGAGGAATATTTAACATTCCAAAAGCCATGGCTAAGACATATCCCGAGGCTGGAACATCAATTTCCTGGCTCATTATGTCAGCGGTAGACGTCGGCAATGAATAAGAATTATAATTCATCGAATCGGCAGCACCGCATTCATCAATAATCTTAAGGCGATCTATGGAGTTATTGGCAATTTCGCTGCTGCCGACAGCCCCGGTGGCAATTTCCGAACTACCGACAGCGTCAGCGGCAATTTCGGCAGCGGTAACGGCATTTGAGGCGATCTCAGATGCCCCCACAGCATTGGCAGCAATTTCAGATGCACCCACAGCGTTGGTGGCTATTTTCGCAGCAGTTATTGAATTGTCGGCAATCATTTCCGCCGCATAAGCATACGGCGCCGAAGTCAACAATTGCCGTGGCGTCATGGGACTATCGCCCAGAACTTCAATCTGCAGATATAATTTGTTGCCGCTCTGGAAAACGGTACTGCTTATTGATGCCAGTTCGACTGTGAAAATACCGCTGCTGTCCGGGCTGATAAATATAGTATCAATCCATGATCTCGAGCCGCCCGAAAGGGCGTCATATATGGAAAATATAACCAGCGTGCCACTGGTCACGGCATCACCATTTGTATCCGTCAAACGGCCCTGATAAGATATTGAGTTGGGCGCCTGCGCGGCAGACTGTAAAACTCCCAGGCACAGAAACGCTAAAAGAAGGACAGTGGCTCTAATTAGAATTTTTTGCATTTGATTACTCCTTGCTTTTTAAATTGTCCTCCCCACTCGAATTCATTCCCCGGCCGAGGCTATTTCTTGCCGGCCGGAGGAGGCGGAAAATAGGCGAGTGTATCGAGCGGAGCTTCTTCTTCCCCACCCCCGGTCAGAAGAATGATGCCACCGACGACGACGCCGACCCCGAGGCCGATAGCCCACCATTGCTTATACCAGGCGCCTTTTTTCTTCTCAGTCGGTTGTTCCGGCGTCTTCTCCTCGGGGACTTCGATTTTGACAGGTTCCGGTTCGGTCTTTCCTTGGTCGACCATATCCTGGGCTTCTTTCATCATAGCCATAAATTCCGAAGAGGTTATATTCAATTCACCGCGCCATTCGCGGTAAGCCTTGAAGGCGGCAACGAATTGCTCAATGACCTTCTCTTTCTTCTCGGAATCATTTCTGACTTTGGCGTAGTACACTTCCGCCAGAAGAATATGCGCATCAGCCTTCTTTTGTATGTCCAGCCCCTCGGATTTTAACAGGTCGTTAATTTCCTGTTCGGCGCACTCATAATTGAGAGCCAGGAAATTCTTCCGAGCATTTTCCAGAGTCGGATTATTGCGATCATACTTGCAATCGGCTGTCTGCCCCAGAACCAATCCGGGCAGCATCATCGAATGCAAAAATATCATCAGCAACAAAACCGTGATCAGTCGAAATGCACGAGTTTGTTTTTGCATGATACCTCCTTGTAACTACGATTAATTTACTTTTTTGACCAAAAAATCAGCATCGGCACTGATTCCATTTTCTCTCCAGCTATTGAACCAAGTGTCAGCGTCCCATGATCGCCCCGCAACATATCGCGCGCCGGTCCGCTCTCGTACGGATTGACGACAATCGAATCGATTCGCGGCGTTCCCGGATTACCGCTGACATCATATATCCCGGCCTTGACCTGCCACCGGCCTTTCACTTTCTTAATATCCCAGGCGGGAAAACGTCTCAACGTATAACCACGGCCGTTCAATTTTAGTTGTATCATTATGTCCTGTGGCGACGGAATTAGAGAAACCGTCAGGCTGACCGAATCATTAGAACCAAAAATATCCGGTAAATTGGCCGTAAATGTTTTCTTATCTCCGCTGACATTAAGTGTCTTTCTATAAACAGGATAATCCTGATGGATGACCTGAATAGAGTGCTGCCCCGGTTTAACCAAAAAAGCACTGTCAGGGCTTCCTTCCTTGCCGTCAATCGACACCGTCGCTTTTCCCGCCGGTAAAATATCCATTATCAATCGAGACAATGTGGGTGACGGTTTGACATTTTTTTCGGTGGCGGTATCTTCCAGGGAGGCATATTCGCCCGGTCTGCTGACAGCCGCGGAACCTTTTTCAATTTCCTCCTGGTTGCCCGTGCCGGGGGATAATATATTTTCGGGAGTAGTCTCCGGCTGCTTGTTTCCCGGCGAAATTTCCTCCGATTTAGATGCAATTGTCGTCGTTTCAGGCGGGATCTTAGTTTCCATCGTAATTGTATCGGCCGGAACAGTAGCGGCCCCCTCATTATTATTTTCCGAAGTCTTCACTGAATTGTTAGTTGCAGTTTGCGTACCGGTCGAACCGCCGCCGGCAAATTGATTCTGCCAGAGATCAGCTATCTTATGTCGGCCCAAAAAAACGCCGGCTGCCACCAGGACCAATATGGCGACATAGGGTAGAACGTTATGACGCTTTTTCCCGCCGCCAAAAGCCAGTTTAAGGTTTTCAAACTCCCGAGCCATCTCGCTGGCGGTTTGGTAACGTTTGGTCGGATCGGGATGTGTCGCTTTCATTAAAATAGCGCGGAGTTCCGGCGAGAATTTCAGGCTGGACATCCCGCCCCATTCGGCCAGGCTGGGATTGGCCGGATTTCTGTAAGGGAGGTTATTTGTCGCCAGATTGAATAATGTCACGCCCAACTCATAAATATCGCTTAGAAACGGATTATAACTGCTCTCACCCGATTGTCTTTCCGGTGCGGCAAATAATGGTGTCAGAGCCTGATAGGCCGTTTTGGTAGCATCGCCGCCCATTTCCTTGGCGATTCCGAAATCGATCAGATAAACATGATTATTCTGATCAAACATTATATTACTCGGTTTCAAATCGCGGTGGGCGATTTTCTTTTCGTGAGCGTAGGCGATGGAGCTTGACATCGCCCGCGCGACCTTGAGAAAAAGATTCTCCTCAAGAGGCCCATTCTCTTTCAAGACATGGCCGCCATCTTTGCCGCTGATATGCGCCACCACCAGAGCGCCTTCCTCAGGCAAAAAGTCAATCACCTTGGAAATATTAGGATGATCCAGCATGCACAAAATCTTGGCCTCTTTTACGAATTTGCTTCGCGATTGGACACGCTTGAAGAATTTGAAAACCAGTATCTGCTCGGGAAGATGCTTATTGAAGCCGCCGTATACTTCCCCAAAACCACCGCCGCCGAGGTATTTATTTATTTTATATTTACCGCCGACTTCCCAGCCAATAATCCCAAGGGGATCCTGACTGTCGCTTTCGGGGACCTCGTCCCAATTCATGGTATTATCGTCTTCGGGCATATAAACTCCGTAACACGCTCAATATACCTCCGGTAAATGGTAAATAAAGATTTTATTTCCCGCAAGCGCAAGAACTTTTTGGGCGTTTCCAAATTTATCCGGTTTCGGCTTTTTGATTAATTTTTACTGAACATGAAATCGAAAAGCATTGAATATTCATAAGTTGCCTTTGAAAAATAATTTCTTAATTATCGATTTGCCGTAGTCTAACTCCGATTTGCCGATCAACCCGGCATAATAGGTTAAAGCTGCGACAACGATAATTAGTCCCATTTTTATCACAATATTTAATAAATTGACGTCCATAAAAAACCAGGTTGAAATTAATATTATCACAGCGGTAACGACGAGCATAATCATAAAGGCGCCATATTTATACTCGATGCGGTAATAAACCTGTGACTGATAAACCAGCAAAACACACCAGACTATCGAACCGGCAAGAGTCGCAACGGCGGCGCCCGTCATTCCATATAAAGGTACCAATACAATGTTCAAAATAATAGTAACAACAGCGGTGATAATACTTATTACCGTGAAATAAATTGTTTTTTTGGCAATATGAATCCCGAGACTCATCTGTAATCCCAGATAGAAGAAAGCGGTGTAGGCGGCCAGAAGAGGCGTTATGCCGACCGCGCCGATATATTTCCGGGTGGTGAAAACCAAAAGAATCTCCCGTGTAAATAAGCTCAGTGCCAGAACGGCCACAACCGAGGCCGCGACCAGATAATTAGTCGTTTTCAGGTAGACTGTGCGGGTTTCCTCTTCACGGTATCCGGAATATATATACGGATCCAGCGCCGCACCGACACCGATAAAGACGAAGCTGATCAGGGTCGCGAGCTTCGCTCCGACAGCATACAAACCGACCTCTTCAAGAGAACGATAATGAAGAAGAAAATATCGCGAGCAGTTTTGAATCAGGTAGACCGTAAGACCGTAGGGAACCAATGGCAATCCATACAGCAGCAATTCTTTTAGCCTCGTTAAAGAAAAGGAGAAACTGAAGTACTTCCGGGTAACTATCAAGACGGCGATCAGAAAGAAGATCGAAGAGATAAGTGAGGCCGTAAACACGCCGGCTATCCCCCATTTTAAAAAAACGACGAGCAGAACGGTCAGTGAAATTTTGCCGGTCAGTTTCCCGACCGACAATAATGTGTACGAAACCGATCGGTACTCGTATCTTAACATGTTGATGCAAAGCGTAAAGCAATGGTCAAAAGGGATGGCAATACACGCCAATATCAGGAATCCGCTCTGGCGTCCCGACCGAAACAGCAATTGCGAAATTTTATCGGAAAACAAGACAAGGAGGACTGAAGCAATAAATAGTACGGCAGCCCGAAAAAAAAGTGAGGTGGCTGCAATCACCCTTTTATCTTTTTCATTATCTTTTTCCAGATAGTAACGACCGGTTGCATTATCCATGCCCATTATTAAGGTAACGCTGGCAAAGACAATCGTAATCTGAATCAGGTCGATGACACCATAATCTTCAGGGGCAAATACGCGGGTATATATGGGTACCATGAAGATACCCATAATCGGGCTGGCCAGGCTTCCGATCGTATAGACAAAAGACTGCTTGAAAAGGCCGATTAATTTTTCTCTAATCAATGATATGAGGCACCATTTTTCACAAAACTCCAATTGAACGAGTACATAATAGAAGAAATAATATTATGCAACATAAATTCATGGATAATTTGTGTTTCTTTTTATTGAGTGGTATCAATTACCATAAATCGGCGGGGAATACAATCTCAAGGTCGACATCGTGATGGGGCAGGACACATACCGGAAGAGTGATAGTGTCACTGTCAGGAATATAAATGACAGTCAGTATATGATTGCCAACCGGGATTGCATTAAAGCAGAAATTTCCTTTTCTATCCGGGTTGATGGCGGAATTTACCACGCCACCGGATCCATCCGGATAGGTCAGTCGCAACGCGACGGAATCATCATACGTACCACCCGGCATATCCATGCTGGCATCGACGATATATCCGCAGACACTGTTGGAAAGCAGCGATGCCGAGTTGGCGGCAAAAACTTTGTCGATATTTGACCCGGATCCGGTCGAGCGCAAAAGAGTGTCAGCGCAGATATAATTTATATTCCAGCCGTCCCGTTTAAAATCGTCACTGTCAAAATCACCCTTTATATAAGGTCCATTCCAGGTGCTGTAGCCGCCCGGATTGGTGGCTAATGCATCCAGGTCGGGCGGCAGGGCGCCGATATCACCGACATATCCAAAATCAGTTCGGACCCCTTTTGAATATAAATTCGGATTCCCGACGATGGCCTCGGCGATTGCTTCCATCTCCGCCCGGGTCGCCTCGAATTTGACCGTTTCGAGATTTTCGCTGAATTTCATCGTGGCGACGGCACCCAAAATTCCCAGAACGATGATTACCATCACCAGTTCGATTAATGTAAAACCGTCAATATCTTTTATTTTGGCAATCATATATCACAATTCTTTTAAACGCCATTCAGATTATAAAGAGCTTGAATTTCGCCGGAATCGAGCACGCGATTGTATATCCGCAAATCGTCGATTTTGCCCTTAAAAGGAATTTCAATACGTTCCGCACCAATATGCAATTTGCCATTGCCGTTGCCGGGACCCTGAGTAAGAGAAGTACTTTCGCTATGAAATACTCCGTCAACATATAATTGAATTCGGGCCGGAGTCAGGCGATAGGTAACGACAATATGATGCCAGGCGTTCCTGCAATCATTTAGAGTATATGTACTCCTCCAATTGTAACCATTGGGGTGATAAATCGTTATTCTTTTGCTTAAACCCGAGGAGTTATCAAATTGAAGCGTCCAGTGATTGTCGTCGCCCGATGGCGTAGCCTTGCTGCATATACCGGCCCAGTCATTCTGAATCGAATCGGGAAATATCCAGACCGAAATGCTGTACATATCCGTCAACTGCAGTTCGGTGGAGTTTGTGGGAGTCCGGAAAAAATCATCGACACCATCGAATTCGAAGGCGCCGCTGATTTTCCCCGTCGTCCAACCGGCCCCGACGGCGTCATTTTGAAGCTCGGCATCACTGCCTGACGAACAGCCATTATAGGCAATCAGACCTGAATCCTCATCCAGTCGCCAGCAAGCGATTAAACCATTATCAAGATTATCCCGCGGATCATACCACACATTTGCGGGCAAATGAAATAGGCCGTTTGTTGACGACCCGGGTAAAACTGAGACAAACCTTTCGAGAGTGTCATTATCCGGCTCATATATTATTTCCATTTCGTGATTACCAATCGGAATTGAATCAAAACTGAAGTATCCCCCCTGATCCGGATTGGAGGTTTTTATGATCCGGCTGCCGCTGCCATCGGGAATTGTCAATCGGATCAGGATTGAATCATTATAGTCGGTGCCGGGCGGGGTCCCATCCAAATCATAAACATTTCCCGAAACCTTATTATAAAGCAGATAATCAACTGAACCGGATAAATTACGAATGATATTCGCACCCGAACCGGTTGAAGTAATTATATTCCCGCCGGAATACAAATAATCGGTTTGCCAGGCGTCTTTATTATAATCACCTGCAATCTGCTCGAAGCTGTTGCTAATGTACGGACCGCTCCAGGTCGAATAACCGCCCGGATTAGAAAGGAGAGCATTAAGATCGGGTGGCATGGAGCCTACATCGCCGATATAACCGAAATCAGTGCGAATTCCGTTGTTTTCAAGTTCGGGATTTCCGCAGATAGCCATGGCCAGGGTGTTCATTTCCGCCTTTGTCTCTTCGATTTTGCCAGCCTGATTCATGGGACCGATTTTTTTGATACCGACGGAGACCAAAATACCGATTATCACAATTACCAGAACCAATTCAACCAGAGTAAAACCATCCGGTCTCTGTCTTCTTCTTGGCATGAATGTATTCGTTTCTAATATCATCAAGACCCCTAATTGATCGCCACTTCCACCCATACCTGAGTGCAATATCCCGGGAAGTTAAAATTCTGGCCCCTTAGGCGGACTCCCGCCTGCAGATTTATTATATCGGTCCATGTCCAGGGTAATCCGGTACCCGGATTTGTTGGCCATTCCTGATTATAATCGGCATAGGAACCGGTTAGATTTTGTTGTGTTCCATTATAAGCCGTGGAATTCGAGTATACGACCGGCATTACACTTCCCTGACTCTGCGTTCTTCGCGTCCGGCAATAAACCGTAACGCCGACCACACTCCCCGAAGTATCCGCTGGATCCTCAATGGAATAAACATCGGTGGCGTACGAATTAGATGCCCGGATAACGCGGGTAGCATCACCGTCGCCGCTGCCTTCATCGACACACTGAAAATTATCGGAACATCCGGAATTGGTCAGGTCGATTAATGAGCCGTTGCCGTCAGGCCGTAATATAATCGATACGCCGGACCCGCCGGCGACACTCCCGACACCTTTACCGATATGTACAGCATCAATATTTTCATTACCGGTTCCGAACGGAACCTGGCCGTCGAAAAACATCGTCGCCGTTCCTGAAACAGGATCATATTCAACCAAATCCTCGGCATTAAATGTCAGACCATCCAGCTGCCGGCTGTCACTGTCGACCGATAAAATCAGGTGTCCGTTGCTGAGAACATATAAGCCATTGACATCGGCGCCATTTGAAAAGGCGACCGAACCATCGAAGATTACTGAAGCCGTACCGGTTGAAGGCTGATATTCGACGATATCCTCATCCTGAAATGATAACCCCCCGATCGTTGCCGCATCTGCCGTCGAAAGCATGATGCTCCCGCTGTCGGTGACGTAGACGGCGTCAATATCTTCATCACCCGAAAATATAGTACTCCCGTCCAGCAGCATGACGGCGGTTCCGGCAACCGGATCGTAGTCGACCAAATCCTCATCCTGAAATGACAAACCATCGATTGACGCCGGGCCGGTCGTCGATAGTACAGTATGATTATTGGCCAATATGTGGACGGCATCGATATCTACATTGCCGGAAAAAACGGTACTTCCAACCAGATACATGGACGCATCTCCGGAGACGCTGTCGTAGTCGACCAGGTCTTCATCTGCGAAACCAAGCCCGCCCAGTGCCGCGGAGCCGGCAGTCGAAATTATCATATGACTGGTATCCAATGACGTCCCGGCGGCGAAATAATCCGACGCAAACTTATAAATTTTCCCACTTTTGTGCCGGGGAAGAATGGTCAGATAGCGGAAAAGCGTATCAATGGCTGGTGTGTAAATAATTCGCAGAGGATGATTGCCGACAGGCAAAGAATCAAGAGAAAAGGTGCCATAAAAGTCGGGGTGGTAATTCTTACTAAAAATTCCCCCGGAACCATCGGGGATGGTAATAATGATATCAATCGAATCGGCAAATTCGGTCCCGGGTCGGTTTCCGGATGCATCGCGGATCTGTCCATTAAAACTGTTCAGCAAATAATCGGAACCGGCGTCGGCGATTTTTTTTATGATCGTTGAACCGCTCCCGGTACTGGTAATCGTAATTCCGCCGCTGTAAACGTATGCAACACCCCATTCATCGTAGCGAAAACCGGTATTATCCTGCGTAATCTCCGGTGTAATGTATGGCCCGTCCCAGCTCGCATAACCACCCGAATTCTGATATAGCGCCTGCAAACTAGGTGGAAAAGCTCCAACGTCGCCGATATATCCGAAATCAGCACGGCGCCCATCGCTGATTATTTCCTGATTGCCGACGATGGCCTTGGCAAGCATTTCCATCTCGCGCTCGGTTTTGGCCTTCCTGACATCACCCAGGGAACCGGACAGCCATTGCATGGCGGCTGAGGCGGCGATGCCGACGACAACTATCAGAATCAATATTTCGATCAGACTGAAACCACACTCATTTTCAGGATAATTTATGTACTTACCAGACATTTTCATAATATTGCATTTCGGTATAAAAATTACAGCCGGGATCGATGTTAATTTGACGGATAAGGGTGTCATTATTCGGAAGATAAATCAAGTATAATGTATGCATACCGATCGGAATCGAATCCAGCTCGGTATAACCATTGGCCGACGGATAACCGATTCGTGATGTAATCGACCCGCTTCCGTCGGGATAAAAGACAGCGAATTCAACCGAATCTCGATAATCCGGGCCGGGAGGCGTTAGATCAAAATCAACGACGGTCAATCGAAGCGTATTATACAATAAATCGTCGGTTGAATTGGCTATCTGTCTGGTTATTGTCATTGTGCCACCGGTCGATGAAAAACTTGCCGCCGGAGCCGAATACGCAGCGCCCCAGCCATCATATTTAAAATCATTATTGATTGAGGTGGCAGCGAACTCATCCTGTATATAAGGACCGTTCCAGGTAGCATAACCGCCCGGATTGGAGACCAAAGCGTCCCAGTTTGGAGGCAGAGACCCGACATCGCCGATATAACCATAGTCGGTTCGCATTCCATTGGAAACAAGATCCGGATTACCGGCGACGGCAAAAGCCAATCGCCTCATTTCCGCCCTGGTTTGCTCGGTCCGGTAAGTATCGATCGCCTTGCCGAGAAAATTCGTCGCCACCCCGGCCAGAATACCGATGATAACGATCACAATCACCAATTCGACAAGAGTATATCCTCCTGCCCTGTCAGTTCTATGTTTTATCTTCATGTTATTCAGCAGGTTTATTATGATTATCGGACAATGGGGATTGTTTTTGAATCACATCAGGTTTGTGATTGCTTTCCGATCAAAGGGTATTCTGTTTTGAAATCCGACTTGTTATTTAAAAAAGACAACAAAAGTATCCGTAATTATACCGATTTGCTGATTCGCCATAATCCTGCTATTCCGGCAACGAATATTATTCAGACTTGGAAATTTCTGAGATTTTCAAACTATATGGCAAAATTCCCTTATGAAGAAAATAAGAAAAAAATCCTGGCGATTACCCATTGATAACGTAAGATATTATATTTGAATATCTTACAGAAATTATCGAGTCCCAAAAAACCAGAAAAACGGGACCTAAAAAATTAAAAGATAATGAAATTTTTCACAAAATATGCTTGACTTTCACGGTAATTCTATTAAAATAATTGTTTGATAAGTTTGTCTTCAGGCAGAATTGAAGATTGCTTCATTTCCGTGGAGGCGAAAAAAATAGTTAAAGACCTCATTAAAATGAGGCCGAATGGATTGGAGGCATTGAAAGAATGCCCGGAATAATAAACAAAAGTTTACATCAATAAATGTTAAGGAGAAGCAATGGCGGATATTCCTAAAACTCCAATGCTCGATGAACTGGAAAAAGGAGCATGGCCCAGTTTTGTAAAAGAAATCAAAATGGCGGCCAAAAAGAGTCCGATGGCGGCTGATCTACTTGGCCAGTTGGAACAGTCCTACAATGAAAAAATCGGCCACTGGAAACATGGCGGAATTGTCGGTGTTATGGGTTATGGCGGTGGCGTTATCGGTCGATATTCCGACCTCCCGGATAAATGGCCCAATATTTCGCACTTTCACACAATGCGTATTAACCACCCGGCCGGATGGTTCTACAAGACCGAGGCGCTGCGTAAGATATGTGATATCTGGGAAAAACGAGGTTCGGGGATGACCAATATGCACGGTTCCACCGGAGACATTATTCTCCTGGGAACCAGGACCGAGCAGCTCGAGCCCGTATTTTCGGATTTGCAGAAGATCGACTTTGATATCGGCGGCTCCGGTTCCGACGTGCGTACCCCCAGTTGTTGCTGCGGTATGGCTCGTTGTGAATGGGCCTGCTACGATACCATGAAGGCCTGCTATGATTTCACCATGAACTACCAGGATGAGATACACCGGCCCGCCTTCCCATACAAATTCAAATTCAAATTCTCCGGTTGTCCGAACGATTGCGTAGCTTCCATCGCACGCGCCGACATGTCGGTCATCGGCACCTGGCGTGATGCCATTCAAATCGATAAGGATGCTGTTGCCGAATATGCCGACAGGGGATTGGATATCCAGTCTGACGTCGTCGGCAACTGCCCGGCCAAATGTATGGCCTGGGATGGTAAGGAACTCAACATTGACGACGAATTCTGTGTCAAGTGTATGCATTGCATCAATGTTATGCCCAAGGCCCTGCGGCCCGGCAAAGACCGCGGCGCCGTAATTCTTATCGGCTCAAAGGCCCCGATCGTTGAAGGTGCCTTGCTATCTTCGGTTTTCATTCCTTTTATCAAGATGGAACCTCCATACCAGGAAATAAAAGATCTTGTTGACAGAATCTGGGATGTCTGGTGCGAGGAAGGCAAAAACCGTGAACGTGTGGGCGAATTTATCCAGCGCGTCGGTATGGGTAATTTCCTTGACGCCATTGAAATGGATCCTATCCCGGAAATGGTCGCCACACCACGAGATAATCCTTATGTCTTCTATGAAGAGTACTTCGAAGAAGATGATGAAGAGGAAGAAGCCGAAGGATAATTATTAACCGGAAAAAATGTGCTATTGAGGTATAGATATGGCTGATGTAATGAAAGACAGACGGACCGATTACGGTCCTCCGCATTATGAACAATTTCTGCCGCCGATTATCAAGGAAAACTACGGCAAGTGGAAATATCATGAAATTCTTAAACCGGGTGTGATGGTTCACGTTTCGGAGACGGATGCGAAACTGTTCACGGTCAGAGCTGCCTCCGGCCGTCTGGTAAGTATTAATAAGATTAGGATGTATTGTGATCTGGCTGATAAATACTGCGATGGCTATCTCCGCTTTACGAGCCGGCACAGCGTCGAATTTCTTACTACCAAAGAAGAAAATATTGATCATTTGATCGCCGATCTAAAGGAGTTAGGCCATCCGGTAGGCGGCATCGGTAATGCAATTTCCAGTATCGTTCATACTCAGGGCTGGGTTCACTGCCATTCGGCGGCCACGGACGCCTCCGGTATCGTTAAATCGGTCCTGGATGAATTGATCGAGTATTTTCAGGGTATGAAGCTGCCCGGTAAATTAAGAATCGCGCTGGCCTGCTGTCTGAATATGTGCGGTGCGGTGCACTGCTCGGATATCGCTATTCTGGGAGTTCACCGTCGCCCGCCGCGAGTCGACCATGACAGACTGAGAAAGATGTGCGAAATCCCGAACACAGTCGCTTCCTGTCCCACGGCGGCTATTAAACCGGCTGAAGTCAACGGTAATCCTTCAGTCGAAGTGGATGAAGAGCGCTGTATGTTTTGCGCCAACTGCTTTACCGTTTGTCCTTCCATGCCTATGAATGATGCCCTTAACGACGGTGTTTCGATTTGGGTCGGGGGTAAAGTCTCGAATGCGCGCCATGAACCGATGTTTTCCAAACTGGCGATTCCGTACCTGCCCAACAATCCGCCGCGCTGGCCGGAAGTTACCGGAGCTATCAGGAATCTGGTGGAATTATGGGCTAAAAACGCCAGGAAATATGAAAGAATGGGTGAATGGATCGAGCGTATCGGTTGGCCGAAATTTTTCAGGATGGCCGGGATTGAATTCCAGAAAGAACATATTGATGATTTTAAACATGCCGGTTGGACTTTTAAACGTTCGACACATTTAACCTATTGAGGTATAATAATGGCCAAATCAGTTGAAGAAATCGCCGAGGCCATGTTTGATATGGTTAAGGAAGCTCAGGGCATTAAGAAGCTCAAAGCCATGGACCTCACGAAAGCAATGGTACAGCTTTACGGTGAAGAAGGGGTCGACAAAAAACAATGTAAGGACGCCATCAAGGAGCTTATTAATTCCGGAAGATGCGTATACACTTATTTCGGCGGCAGTTACATCGAGCTTCCGCATAGAGAGGGCGCCGCTAACGATTAAAATCCCGGCGCCCCGGGTTTGGATATTATGGCTATTGGAACGCCACGATTGGTAATCGCCGGCTTATCCGGCGATTCGGGTAAAACGATTGTAAGTCTGAGCCTTCTGACG
>Ga0315550_1001703_pt1 | contig 13569 bp, 16 predicted proteins | sample SalMarSW160190MG_2_FD_203100 | JGI IMG/M metagenome (GOLD analysis project Ga0315550, IMG submission 203100) | Salt marsh sediment microbial communities from the Plum Island Ecosystem LTER, Massachusetts, United States - Salt Marsh Sediment SW1601-90 ... | reverse complement strand
TGTCCCCATATAACATCTCCTCCGACAAACCATACACCATTTTCGAATATTGTCATCCATCCCAAAGATGAGAAACTTCTGGTTGTCGTTGTATCCAACCTTATCTCTACCGTATCGCTTAAAATATACGGGTCACCAGATAGTGTTTTCACAAATGTAGTACACCGGCCTACGCTTCGTAAGCGCACATAACCAGCCACGTTAGTCAACGTCACTGTGTAACCGCATCCTGTAAATGACCCGGTAGTAAAATCTTTATCGATCAAAGTACCTCTTAGAAAAGACCTACTCGTGAAAATAGCCAAACCGGCATGTGCGCCGGAACTTGCAATTACACGCGATTTGGAACTTTCGTTATATCCGACCATGCCCCCTATAGATCTGTTCATAAGTCTTGTTATATTCAGATTGATCATTCCGAATATAACAGCAAAACCGATGACCATAATAAGTGAAGCTCTTCCGCCCATAATAACCTCCAGGCAATAAATGATTAATAATTATCGTCTTAAATTTTGCGATGCCAGCCGAGTCTGTTTCCATAATGCAGAGGCGAAACGTTTATTACCGTACTCATCAACATATGAAGAATATGGACTTTGAACTTCCAGAGTTACCTCAACGAGTTTAATGCTAATCAGGCTATCATCTTGTACTGGCGTCCCCATAATCTCATTTAAAATATTATAGTATGCTAGGTTAAATTTTGTTACAATCCCCACACGTTCAACAGCTTCATTGCCTTCCTTACGATAAAGGTACCGATCATTAGGATTATCAGTGACTGGAAGTTCGGTTGTTGAACCTGAATAATATAGTATTTCAATGGGAATTGAAGTTGGTTCCGGCCTAAGAGCCATGTAGAATGTTATACTTGTATCCATTGCCTGTTTTATCTTTGCGTCAGCCGTATCGGAGACACCACATCCAATATTACGAAATTCGCTTTCGACAATCTGGGCATCAGCAATAAGCATCTGTTGAACCACTACTGTGCTATTATAGGTCGCCACTGTTTCGTTAATAACAAAGTTTGCATTGATGACGATAAGACAAATCACGCCTCCAATAAAGGCCGCAAATATTATATCCATCATTACACTCATAGCCAAGCTCCAATATTTTTTTTATTTACATTTTATCAAATTGGATGATAGAAATAGAAACCATGAAGCGAAGATATATTCACCTCTTTTACTACTGTTGTGTCGGCCGGGGGAAATATCCTCGTTACTTTGACGTCAATACGTTTCAAAAAGGATGTTTTATTTGTCAATTCGGTAGACATATCGGTCCATGGATTAACATAGTAAACTCGGAAAGATACTTCGTACTGCTCATTATTCCAATCTGCAGTGTATATGATAGTGTCTTTATCAAAATCATCAATATCATCATATGTATCGTAATTTCCGCGAACCTCTCCATCAGCTATTTCCGCTGCTGTTATTCCTAAACTTGCCGGTGGTGTGAATTTTGTGGAATCAGGAGATTTGACGGCTATGGTATCGGTATATTCATCAAACTTATAGCCTTCTACGCGTTCCAAAAATGATGTGGCTACTGTAATTGCCGTAAATCCTGCATTGCTACTCGACAAAGTATTCCCAGCTTGCCCCATAGATCGGTAATAATTCAAAGAAATAATAGAAAGCATGGCTAATGCTGCTATGGTAAGCATTGTTTGTCCGGTATTCATATTGCCTCGATAATTTATTAATAAGACTTAAAATCCTATTACATTATATATTATCACAATTTCATATTCAAGTGTTAAATGGCATTGGCCCGCATTAGATCGATATCCCTTCATTATTTTCTACTCTATATTTATTAATCTGTATCAATATAGAGCAGACGTTTACAATTTTTGTGACCTGTATCACTCTTTAAGCCTTACATACTATCTTCGCGACCCGTTCTAATCGACAAACTTTGTACCCGAAAAAGTGAATCGAAAATACAAAATTTTCCACATTTTTTCTTACGGAATAAGTACTTTCTACAAATCACCAGAAAAAATAGGGAATTTTGTAAAGGGAAAAAGTAAAATAAGGATTTACTCAAAAATACTGGACTTTGCTATATTCCAGGAGGCTATTGTCATTCCATCCCAAATTGCGCCATTAGCAATACAAGTATCAACCTCATCCGGAGTCATATATACTATCTCAAATTCCTCCGTTTCATCCGGTATCGGCGGAACCGCCGTAAGCTCTCTTGCGACAAAAACCCTGCAAAGCTCATCTGTTATACCATTGTATGGATTGAATTCGCCGGCAAAATACAAATCACGTGCGATGAATCCTGCTTCTTCTTCAAGCTCATGCTTTGCGGTTTCTTCGTATGTATGTTCATCCTTTACACTGCCGCAAGGAAACTCCAAACTTTCGCGGTTATTTAAATATCTATATTGTCGTACAAGAACAATTCTGCCATCGCTTAAAATCGGTACTACCATACTTGCACCATTGGTATGGACATAGTGATATTCTCCCCGCTTTCCGTCCGGTAATTCAGTTTCGTCTTTTTTATATGTCCACCATGAATTACGAAAGAGTACAGCTTCGGAAATTTTTTTCCATGTTTTAAGAGGCATATCGGTAATAGAAGTCAATGAAAAATAGGTAATTATTCGGCCGGCTATATTGATCGTTCAAAGTTAGTTTTCTTTACAGTCTTCTTCGTGCAGAACACCTGCCAATTCACACGCAATTTGATCGCCACGCATCATTCATGGTGCATTTCATTTCTTTTTTATTCTTTTCAATTTTCGTTTCGAAACATTTTTTCTATTTTTCTTTTTCACATTTATTTCTTTTCTTTTTCTTTTATTCACAACTCTGCTATATTTTTGTAGAACTTTTTCCATTGTCTCACCGATTACGGCAGGACTATCCACGATAGTGATTCCAGCTTTTCTCATTGCTTTTATTTTTTCTTCCGCAGTCCCCTTTCCGCCGGAGATAATAGCGCCTGCATGTCCCATGCGGCGGCCCTGAGGTGCAGTCCTGCCTGCAATAAATCCGACTACAGGTTTCTTAACATATTTTTTAATATACTCAGCCGCTTCTTCTTCAGAAGTTCCGCCGATCTCGCCAATCAAGACTATAGCATCTGTTTTCCTGTCCGCATTAAAAAGTTTTATAACATCGACAAACTGCGTTCCAATAATCGGATCGCCTCCAATGCCTATGCAAGAAGATTGTCCGATACTGTGTTCTGTTAACTGCGAGACCGCTTCGTAGGTTAAAGTTCCGCTTCGCGATACGACTCCAACCCGACCCGGCTTATGAATAAAACCAGGCATAATACCGATCTTCGATTCTCCCGGAGTAATCACACCGGGACAATTCGGTCCAACGAGCCGCACCCCTTTTCTTGATATATATTCACACACACTTATTATATCATTTGTTGGAATCCCTTCCGTAATCGCCACGATAAGTTTGACACCGGCATCCGCGGATTCCATTATTGCATCGGCGGCAAAAGCTGCAGGAACAAAAATTACGGAAACGTTTGCTCTTTCGCTTTTAACCGCTTCTTTTACAGAATTAAAAACACGAACCGGGCACGGCAGCCGATCCTTCTCGTTACCCTGATATTGTGTCCCGCCTTTTCCCGGCGTAACTCCGGCTACTACGTTTGTTCCATATTCCATCATTTGTCTGGTATGGAATGTTCCCTCGCTTCCCGTAATACCCTGCACAACGAGACGCGTTTTTTTATTGACGAGGATGCTCATTGTGATTAATTTTCCTCTTTATTGATATATTATGGTGTTAAGCTGTTTCTAAAAAATCCGCAACTCGCAATAAAACCGGTTCACCAAAATGAGGCCCAAGAATCTGCATACCAATCGGCAATCCCTTACGATCTTCTCCGCATGGAATGCTGATTCCGGGAATACCCGCAAGATTTGCCGATGTCGTATAGATATCAGATAAATACATTTGCAGAGGATCGTTCATTTTTTCCCCTGCTTTGAATGCAGTACTGGGTGCTGTTGGCGTTATTAGGCAATCGACCTTTTCAAATGCTTTAATAAAATCATCCTGAATTAACCGCCGAACCTTTTGGCCTTTTCGATAATACGCGTCATAGTAACCGGCAGAAAGAACATACGTGCCAAGCATTATGCGGCGTTTAACCTCAGTACCAAATCCCTCACTCCGCGATTTGATATACATTTCTGAAAGATCACGTGCATCCTTGTTCCGATAACCGTACCGTGCACCGTCATACCGTGCAAGATTCGACGATGCTTCTGCGGTCGCAAGAACATAATAAGCGGCGATTGTATATTCGGTATGAGGAAGACTAATTTCGGTGACAGCCGCACCATTGCTTCGCAAAATATCAATTTTCTTTTCGATTGCCTCACGGATTTCAGAATTGAGAGCTTCACCAAAATATTCTTTTGGAATCCCAATGCGCAGGCCTTTTACGCTTCCGGTTAATTGCGAGATATAGTCCGGCACAGCTACTTTTACGGATGTTGAATCGTTGGGATCATATCCGGCTATAACCTGGAATACACTGGCCGCATCTTTTGTTGTTAATGCTAAAGGCCCGATCGAATCGAACGATGATGCATAGGCAACGAGTCCAAAGCGTGAAACTCTTCCATATGTCGGTTTCAATCCTACCACTCCGCAAAACGCAGCCGGCTGCCGAATTGAGCCGCCTGTATCCGATCCTAAAGAGGCTGTACACATTCCTGCCCGTACCGAAACCGCGGAACCTCCGCTTGAACCTCCGGGAATGCGTGTTTCATCCTGCGGGAGTTTTACCCGTCCATACGCCGAGTTCTCCGTTGATGAACCCATCGCAAATTCGTCCATATTGGTTTTGCCGATAATAACGGCATCCGTATCACGCAAACGCTGAATAACGGTTGCATCATAGAGAGAGACAAAATTTTTCAAAAACTTTGATCCGCATGTCACCCGCTCGTCTTTCATGCAAATGACATCTTTTACAGCCATTACCATTCCTGCAAGCGGGCCGGCTGTTCCGTTCTGAAGCTTCTTATCGACAATCCTCCCCTGCTCAAGAGCTTTCTCCGGAAGAACTGAAAGAAATGCATTTAAATTCTTTTTTTCTTCGATCGCGCGCAGATATTCCGAAGTAATACGCTCGCAGGTCGTAGTTCCTGCCGTTAACTCCGCTCGCAGCACTTCAAATGATTTCATGTAACTCGCTGTATGTATTGCTGTTTAGACGTGGATTCCAGGATTCAATAATCAGCCTTGCGGCTTTGCATCATTCTTCTCGTCGAGTTTTTTTGTTTCTTTCTCGACTTCATCCTGTACATCTTTTGCGGCTTTTCGGAATTCACGAATCCCCTGTCCAAGTCCTCGTGCTAATTCTGGCAATTTTTTTGCACCGAAGAAAACGAGAACTATGAGGAGAATAAGAAAAAGTTCTTGGCCACCAATAGATCCCATATTACACGCTCCTCTCTGAAACCATATTTTCTGCTGTTTGAAACTGTGGATTTATACTCTGAATTATGGATTCAAACATTTTTTTTCCATCGATATGCTTTAACACCGGATCCGATGCACGCTCCGGATGAGGCATCATTCCAAGTACGTTTCCAGCCTCGTTGATAATACCTGCAATATTATTCAATGAACCGTTAGGATTTGCGTCATCTGTCAAATTACCAAAACGATCGCAATAACGAAACACAACTTGCTGATTGTCTTCCAGCCGTTTCAGCGTATCCTGATCGGTAAAATAATTTCCGTCTCCATGTGCGATTGGAATTTCAATAATCTCTCCCGATTCGCATCGGTGCGTAAATTTTGTATTCGCATTTTCCACGCGAAGATGTAAATACTTACAGATAAACAGCAGAGATTTATTTTTTAACAAAACACCGGGCAGCAATCCTGCTTCTGTAAGTACTTGAAATCCATTGCATATTCCAATTACCAAACCGCCGTTATTGGCAAATCGGACGACATCCTTCATAACCGGTGAAAAACGTGCAATTGCTCCGCATCGAAGATAGTCACCATATGAAAATCCGCCCGGAAGAATAACAACATCCACATCACCTATTGAGCCGTCTTTGTGCCAGATAAGCCGAGCATCCTGTTTCATCATAGTCTCAGCAACATAATAGCTGTCATGATCGCAGTTCGAGCCCGGGAAAACAATCACACCAATCTTTGCTTTTTTCATATTCTATTCAGTTATTCTTTAACAGATTCGGTATTGAACGAATAACTTTCCATTACCAGATTGGCAAGAAGTTTATCCGATATCTCCTTAGTTATTCGCTCGGCATCTTCATGCGAATTCGTATCTATATCCATTTCGATATACTTGCCGATTCGCACGTCACTGACAGCATTAAAACCAAGTGAATGAATACCCTGCTCCACAGCTTTTCCCTGCGGATCAAGAATGGATTTTTTCAGAGTTACAATAACATTCGAATGAAACACATTTATCTCCTATATATCAATGCGTGAGAATTTCTCTTCCGCTTTCAGCTCATTCCTTGTTTTTTTTGATAATTTCATCAATCCCTGTACAATATACCTGATCATTCCAAATATGATATATAGCGCAAGTAAAAGAAAGAGAAGTGTCCCCTTTGAAAATATAATGATAAGTATTCCGATTATTAGACCTACGATTTTCCAGGGATGAGCTTTTATCTGACGTTTGGTAAATTTTGGAAGTGTGTCATACTTTACACGACTCACCATCATGAATGAGAGAACAATAACAAGAACCGCCAATCCGGATCTGCTCCAGCCGTTCAGGCCAAAGCCTTCGCTGTAATAATGAAGAATGAATGCGCAAATTGTAATCGCCTGCATCGGAATCGGCAATCCATTGAAATAGTCTTTATCAAATCCCACAAGTTGAACATTAAACCGGGCTAAACGAATAGCTCCAAAAGCAACAGGCAATGCCGCAATAATAATTCCCCAATTCCCTAACGAGTACAGATGTGCCTGATAAACCAAAAACGATGGAGCCGCACCAAATGAGACTACATCTGCAAGCGAATCCAGTTCGACGCCAAACTGGCTTGATGAACGCGTAATACGTGCCATCACGCCATCCAAAGAATCGAAAATAGCAGCAAGAATAATGAACCAGGCTGCCGTATGGAGGTGCCCCTCACTGACACTAACGATAGAAAGAAATCCGCAAAATATATTCAGTGTTGTAAAAAGACTTGGAACAACTGCTCGAGTAATTTTCATTTTATTTCATTTTCTCCGATTCATCCCGGGAATAATTTCCCAGCACTGTTTCACCGGCTTTCACCATATCACCCTTTTTCACTTGAACATTCACGGACAGAGGAATAAGAACATCTAAACGTGAACCGAATTTAATCATGCCAAACCGCTCTCCCATATTCACCATGTCACCCGGCTTTAATGCACAAACAATACGCCTGGCAATAAATCCTGCAATTTGCTTGAGTATTAATTTTCCGTTTGCTCCTTCAAGTCCGATAATCATTTGCTCATTTCTTTCCGATGCTTTATCTTCGAATGCAGCAAAATACTCGCCTTCGACATACCGCGTATGCTGCACCGTTCCGGTGATGGGATTGCGATTGACATGAACATTGAGCGGCGACATAAAAATACTTATCTGCCGTACGTCTGCATGGAAGAATTCATCGTCTCTAACCTGCTTAATAACAACGACCTTGCCATCTGCCGGAGAGACAATAAGGTTATCGCCTTTCGGCGTTGTGCGCTCGGGGTCACGAAAGAAATTGGTTGCAAATCCAAGAAACACAAGTGAAACCGCAATAATCGAGTATCGGTAGGATTTCGGTTCGATAAATAGAAGCGCAAGGACAATAACGACAACACATACTGCTGCGATAGTGAAATAAACATCGTATCCGTATTTTGTTATCATAGGACTCTCAAACCTGTCCCGCTGCATGATAAGAACTGCGTACCAACGGACCTGATTCAACATGCCGAAATCCCATCTTCAATGCTTCTTCCTTCAGCATTTTAAACTCATCCGGATGCACGTATCGGTCGACCGGCAAATGTTCTTTTGTAGGCTGTAGATACTGGCCAAGTGTTAGAATATCGCATCGTACAGCACGAACATCACTTATCACTTCTAAAATTTCTTCCGTCGATTCTCCCATGCCGAGTATTAATCCTGTCTTCGTTATAAATCTTTTTTTCTTTGCCCGATCGAGCACTTCCAGTGACTGCCGATAATTTGCCTGCGGGCGCACCGTACGATACAAACGCGGGACCGTTTCTAAATTATGATTGAGAACGTCTGGCTTTGCCGTAAGCACGATTTCAAGTGCATCTTCGCTTCCTTTGAAATCAGGAATAAGCACTTCTACTTTACATCCCGGCACCTGTTCATGAATCAACCGTATTGTTTCTGCAAATATTGGCGCTCCTCCATCCTTCCGCTCATCACGATTAACGGAAGTTACCACTGCATGCTTAATCTTCATCAATTCAACCGCTTCAGCAACACGGCGCGGTTCATCCCAATCTAATCCAAAATTCGGTCTTCCTGTTTTTACCCCACAGAATCTGCAGGATCTGGTACAAATATCGCCAAGAATCATGAAAGTTGCAGTACCTGAATTCCAGCATTCCTTCATATTTGGACATCGTGCTTCCTCGCACACTGTATGCAGATTTTTGGAGCGTATGATGCCGTCAAGACGTGCATAATCCTTGCCGCCGGGAATTTTTACTTTTAACCATTCTGGATGTTGAAGCCGCGCTGAAACCGTTTTTTCTTTTTGTGTTTCTTGAATTTCCAAAGCCGTTATTTCACCTATTGAAAGCCAAAATGTCCAAATCGTTATTTCGCATGAGATAAAAACATACGCATGGCGTACAAATCAATATATGATTCTGCCTTTCCTTTCGAATAACTCTAATATACACAAATGAAAATTCACAATCTCACTCATCTTTGTTCCTTTAATTAAAACTACAGCGGAATATGCGTCAATAATCAGCACAATTCGATAATTTTAGATATTAATTGCGGCATTGAATGCCTGCCCGGCTGCTTCCATCACCGCCTCCGATAACGTCGGATGCGCGTGCATGGTATTATGCAAATTCTCCCAGGTCGCTTTTAACGCTTTCGCCATACCAAGCTCGGCAATCAGCTCCGTTGCTTCTGAACCGATAATATGAGCACTGAGCAGTTCACCGCTTTTTTCATCAAAGATAAGTTTTACCATTCCCTCAGTTTCACCAAGTGCCATCGCCTTGCCCAAAGGCCTAAATGGAAATCGGCCGACTTTGATTTTCAATCCTTTCGCGACTGCCGCTTCTTCCGTCAGGCCTATACTCGCAACCTGCGGCTGACAATAGGTACAGCTTGGAATGTTTAACCTGTCAACTCCATGTTTTGCTTTTCCCGCAATATGATCGGCAGCTACAATTCCTTCATGCGAAGCGACATGCGCCAATAACGGCGGACCGGATATATCACCGACAGCGTATATTCCATCGATGTTGGTCTTGTCGAATTCATCGACACTGACGTAACCATGCTCGGTTTTCACCCCGGCTGCTTCAAGTCCAAGATTTTCAATATTTGCCTGAACACCAACCGCCATAAGCACAATATCTGCTTTTAAATCTTTTTTCCCGTCTTTATCGTAAACCGCAACAGTCACTTCATGGTCAGTTCTCACACTTTCAACTTTTGTACCTGTAAAAATATCAATTCCAGATTTTCTAAGACTGGATTCAAGATTCTTCGTAAGCTCCTTGTCTTCATTCGGCAGAATCGATGCAAGCATTTCTACAATTGTTACTTTTGTCCCGAAAGAATTATAGAAAAACGCAAATTCAACTCCAATAGCACCGCCGCCTATAATAACCATTGACTTTGGCTGGACCTGCAAAGACATCGCTTCTGTACTAGTAATGATTTTCTTTCGATCAATAACAATACCGGGAATTGTGCGCGGCCTTCCGCCTGTCGCGAGAATAACGCTTTTCGATTTCATTGCTTCTACAACTTTTCCGTCTTTTACAACTTCAATAGAACTTCTATCAATAAGTTTTGCCGTTCCGGAAATAGTCTCTATATTATTTTTTTTCATCAAATACTCAACACCTTTGGAAATCCGGTCAGCGATCCCGCGGCTTCGTGCAATAATCTTTATAAAATCGTACGTAAGCCCCTTATGAGAAATTCCAAATTCCTGGGATTTATTGAAAGAGCGGAATAATTCTGCACTTCTTATAAGTGTTTTTAAAGGAACACATCCCCAATTGAGGCATATACCGCCGAGTCTATCACGCTCCACAAGACCCACTTTCATTCCAAGCTGTGAAGCCCGAATTGCCGCGACATATCCTCCCGGACCGCCGCCAATTACCGTCACATCATACTTTCGTTCTGCCATGCTTTCTTTCTATGGAAAAGAATACAGCTTTTGCATATAATATAGTCAGAAGTGTCTCTAAAGGCAAAGAAGTCGTGCTTTTGCTTCGCTTGTTTACATAAAACATCTTATTCTGCATCTCTATTTGATAAGCAAGCTGTTCTTTTCGGTCAGGCAAGAAGTTCTGCAGGGTGCTTTAATACATTTTATTGATAAAACTCTGTTTATATAATTAATTTAGAATTATCATTGATTTTTTTTTACTTTTCAGGTATGTTAAAAACAAAAATTTGCGGATGGCAGAAGCACCACAACGAGTCTCAATAAGCAACCGCAAAGCACGGCACGATTATTTCATCATCGAGACATTTGAAGCCGGAATAGTTCTAAAGGGCACCGAGGTGAAGTCGCTGCGGCAGGGCAATGCAAATCTTCAGGACAGTTATGCTGAATTGAGAAGCGGCGAGGTGTGGCTGGAAGGAATGCACATCAATCCGTACGAGCATGGCAATATTTACAATCACGAACCCCGGCGTAAACGGAAGCTGCTGCTGCAGAAAAAACAGATCCGTAAATTGCTTGGCGGACTAAAAGAAAAAGGATTAACACTGATTCCTCTGTCAGTATATTTCAAGGGACCGTATGCAAAAGTCGAGCTTGCGCTTGCACGCGGTAAAAAGAGTTATGATAAACGCGAAGCAATTGCAAAGCGCGAATCTGACCGAAACATTGCACGACTGAAAAGGAGTAAGACTTAAGAATTGTTTCCCCCCATCAATGAACAAATGGATCTGATCAAGCACGGTGCCTTCGAAATTATTCCTGAAGAAGATCTCGTTAAAAAACTTGAACATTCCATTAAAACAAAGAAGCCGCTTAACATCAAACTCGGATGCGACCCAAGCCGTCCAGATTTACATTTAGGACATTCCGTTGTACTTCGTAAACTTCGGCAATTTCAAAACCTTGGGCACCAGGCAATCCTTATCATCGGAGATTTTACAGGAATGATCGGCGATCCGTCTGGCAAAAGCAAAACACGTCCTTCTCTAACGCTTGAAGAAACGCGGCAGAACGGCCAGTCATACTTCGAACAGGCCACAAAAATCCTTTCATCACATAGAGTCACGATGCAGTATAATTCCGACTGGCTGGACAAAATGAGCTTTGCCAATGTAATCCGGCTTGCAAGCAAATACACGGTGGCGCGAATGCTTGAACGTGATGATTTTACAATCCGTTACAAAGCCGGCGAACCTATAAGCGTGCACGAATTCCTTTATCCTCTGGCACAGGCAATGGACTCTGTTGCGATTCACGCAGATGTTGAGCTTGGCGGAACAGACCAGAAATTCAATCTTCTGGTAGGGAGAGATATCCAGCGGGAATTCGGTCAGGAACCGCAAGTAACGCTGATGATGCCGATTCTTATCGGAACTGATGGTGTTGAAAAAATGAGCAAATCTCTAGACAATTACATCGGTATAAACGATTCGCCAAAAGATATCTACGGCAAAACACTCAGTATTACTGATAAGCTGATTTACCGGTATTTCGAATTGACGACTGATATCCCAAAGAAAGAACTATTAGAAATAAAAAAATCCTTGGACAATCTTAAAACCAATCCGCGTAATATTAAGCGTACACTCGCACGGACGCTGGTCAGGATGTATCATTCGCAGGAAGCTGCAGATGCCGCTGAAGAAGAATTCGATAGAATATTCGTTGAAAAAAGCATCCCAGACGAAATAGAAGAATATACGGCAACCGCTCCTTTGACCATTACGGCATTGATATCAGAGGCTAAACTCGCAGCTTCAAAAAGTGAAGCACGCCGGCTTATCGATCAGGGAGGCGTAAGCATTGATAATGAACGTGTATCCGATCCCAATGCATCATTGCCCGATAAAAAAGAATTCATACTTAAAGTCGGCAAACGTAAATTCTTAAAAGTAAAACGATGATCGATAATCATTAAGTTGGAGATGATAAATTGTTTACTCCCACTAAGATTTTTTTTTCAAAAGGCGTCGGACGTCATAAGGATTACCTGCAGTCGTTCGAGCTTTCACTGAGAGATGCAGGAATCGAAAAATGCAACATAGTGAACGTTTCGAGTATTTATCCGCCGGGATGCAAACGTATTCCGAAGGATGAAGGCATAAGACAATTAAATGCCGGACAAATTACTTTCTGTGTGGTGGCACGAAACGCAACTAATGAACCGAATCGTTTAATCGCAGCTTCAATCGGTGTTGCCCAGCCTGCAGATGATTCAGCATACGGGTATCTTTCCGAACACCATCCTTTTGGAGAAACTGATGAGCGTGCCGGTGAATATGCGGAAGATCTTGCGGCTTCCATGCTCGCAACAACGTTAGGCGTGCAATTCGATCCGTATACGAACTGGGATGAACGGGAAAAACTATTCAAAATGTCGGGTAAGATCGTTCGCACATTTAACGTCACACAATCTGCGGAAGGTGATAAGAACGGTTTATGGACCTCGGTAATTGCATTAGCTGTTTTACTACCGTAATTTAATGATAATAAATAAGTCGTTCTAATTTATTCAAGCAATAATGCAATTTTCAGAAAGATGATATTTGACTTTTTAAGAAGGCGATGGTATAAATCATTGCCTTCTTCCATTTATTTCTTTCGCAGTTTGTAAACCGCATACGGCGCAAATACCGTCCACGACAGTACCAGAATCCAAAGTCTGCCTTCGAAGATATTATAATCATGGAATAACACAGGCCAGGGATTGCCCATAACGTAATGTCCGAACATAAATTCGAACAAAATAGTGAGAGAAAGCCAGACGAGACAAATTATCACCGCATCCTGCTTTTTTTGAATTTTCCAGAATGAACTTACAAACCAAAGATATACGCTGAACAGCAATAATCCGGTAGCGGTTGATATCTGATGCGCGCATAATTCGGGAACGTATTTTCCATACACTTCATTCCTGAAACCACCGTTAATAATTGCCAATATTACCAACCCAAGCCAAACGATAATATATTTTGCTATTACCAAATATTAAATCCTTATAGTATTCTTGTTATTCGATCCACCTTGCAACTTTGGAATCGGTAGAAATAATTCCCGGGATTGTCACAATTTTATCAATTACGGCATCCATTGAAGCGATATCTTTCCCCTCG
>Ga0315550_1001702_pt1 | contig 13570 bp, 16 predicted proteins | sample SalMarSW160190MG_2_FD_203100 | JGI IMG/M metagenome (GOLD analysis project Ga0315550, IMG submission 203100) | Salt marsh sediment microbial communities from the Plum Island Ecosystem LTER, Massachusetts, United States - Salt Marsh Sediment SW1601-90 ... | reverse complement strand
GCAGCGCCCGGACGTTTTCCGTTGAGGGGAAGGAATATCCTGTCGGCGATCTCCAGAGCGGCCGGGCCGCTTATGCGCACGATCCCGATGCCTCCCTGACCAACAGGCGTGGAGACCGCCGCTATTGTATCATCGAAATGGTATATGCTCTGCATAGGATATTTTAACCTATAAACCTGGATTCGGCAGTTATTGATTACTGCATAAGTAATGACCTATACGATTATCTCCTGATCTGTCACTCCCGCTTGTCGGGAGTCCTTCTGGAGAAAGATTCGGGACCTGCCTGCCGGCAGGCAGGCGAGCCGGAATGACAGGAATAGGACATTACTTATGCATCTTTCAGCAGTTGCAGGGGGACGCGGGAAAGAGAGACGGACTAGGCCTTCTGGCTTGCTATCTTTCTGTTTATAAAAAACTGCTGGATAATACTGAGGAGGTTGTTCACGAGCCAGTAAAGAACCAGACCCGAAGCGAAGTTCATGAACATGAATGTGAAGACCACCGGCATAAGCAACATCAGTTTTTGCTGTTTCGGGTCCATCCCGGAAGGGGTCATCTTCTGCTGGACGAACATCGATATCCCCATGACGATCGGGAGTATGTAATAGGGGTCCTTCGCCGAAAGGTCGGTGATCCAGAGCATGAAGGGCGCCCCCCTGAGTTCGATGGATATCAGAAGGACCTTGTAAAGAGCGAAGAAGACCGGTATCTGGGCAACCATGGGGAGGCATCCTCCCATGGGGTTCACCTTGTGCTTCTTGTAAAGCTCCATCATCTCCTTCTGCATCTTTTGCGGGTCTTTCTTGTACTTTTCCTTTACTTCATTCATCTTCGGCTGAAGTTCCTGCAGTTTCTTCATCGATTTCTGCCCCTTGCTCACCAGCGGGAGGAAGGGTATCCTTACAACGAGGGTCAGAAGGATGATCGCCCACCCGTAGTTGCCGAGGAAGCCGTAGAAGAACTTCAGGATCCAGAACAGGGGCCTCGCGATAATGGCAAAAAAGCCGTAGTTGATGATGTCCTGGAGCCCTATTTTCTCGAGCCTCTCCTGCACCTTGGGCCCGGCATAGAGGTGGAACTTGTTTACGGATTTGCCGCCCTCGAAGGCGATGACGGGAGAGTCCTTGACGAGCCAGGCCCTTGCCTCCTCCACTTTCGTCTCCGGCACCAGGGCGGCGCAAAAATACTTGTCTTCCTGTGCGATCCATCTCAGATCACCCTTGTACGTCTTCGGTTCCTTCAGCTTCTTGACCTTCAACTCGTCGAGGTCCGTACCCTGGAGGAGGGCGGGACCCGCATGGGCATAGCTCGCCTCCTTGTCAAAGATGCCGAAGTCCGAACCAACGGTGATCCAGTAGTGCGGCAATCCTGTAACCTGATCAATGACATCCACCCTGTAAGTACCGGCATGGAACGTATATGTCCTCTTTACCGAAATGCCGCCCTTTGCATATTCAAATACAACGCTTCCGGTCCTGTTGTGTTCATCCAGTTTGAGGTTCCCGCCTATTACGCTGAAATTGGCGTGAGAAAGATCGAAATCAGTATTTGTCCCGATCGCCAGAGCCGGCACGACGCCCGGTTTTTGAAGCAAAACCACCCTCTTGCCCGCATTGTCGCGATAATCTTTCATCTCCCAGAACTTGATAGTGGCCCCGCTTGAGGAAAGGACGGCCGAATAAAGACTGTTTTCCACCCGGACCTCCTTTTCTTCCGCCGGCGGAACGGGCACTACAGCCACGGGAAGGGGCGCCGGCTTCGGCGGCTCCTCCTTTTTCACTGCCTGCTGCGCCGTTTCCTGGGTCTTCTTGAGGGGGACGGGAGGTTGCTGTTGTGACGCAAGATACTGGTATCCTATGATAACCGCTATGGACAGGACTATGGCGAGAAGGGTCTTGTTATCCATGGCTATTTAACGGGGTCGAATCCGCCGGGGTGAAAGGGGTGGCATTTCAATATACGCCTCACGGAGAGATATAACCCCTTGATTACGCCGTATTTAGCTATTGCATCTATGGAATAATCCGAGCATGTCGGGAAAAACCTGCAACTTCCCGGGAGGACGGGCGATATGAGGTATTTATATAATTTGATTATTGCTATCAATATCGTTTTCATCGCCGAGACCTGCAAACACCCTGGCTATCTCTTTGCTCAGGTCAGCGAAACCCGCCCCTACGGAGGCGCTCCTGGCCACAAGCACGAAATCGTAACGAACAGATTTTTCCGTTAACTGTTTTCTCAAGGCCTCTCTCAAGAGCCGCCTTATCCTGTTCCTTACAACAGCCTTGCCGATTTTTTTACTGACGGAAAGTCCGAGTCTGCTGAAAGAGAGACCATTAGGCCTGGCATAAGTTACAAGATATCGTGAAGAAAATTTGGAACCGAGTTCAAAGACTTTATTGAAATCCCCCCTTCTGCTCAGAGGGTACAGCATCTTCTTGCCCTTCAGGCGCTCAGTCTTTTCCGTCCCTTTTTCCTTCTCCTCTTGATCACATTGCGGCCGCCAACGGTGCTCATTCTTTCAAGAAAGCCGTGCGTCCTCTTTCTCTTTTTCCTGTGTGGGTGGAATGTTGTATAAGTTCCCATAATTTTTACCTGAGCCAAAAGTATAATCTGTGAAATCGACGCTTGTCAAGCAAAGCTCGCTATCCCCGGCCATGGGCGAAGGGCCTTGGGCTGCGCTCTGAGGGACCCCGCGTCAGGCCCCGGCATTCGGCTCCCGTGACGGCCTGCGGCGGCCGGAGTAACAAGGTGAGGCCAAAGGCAGGGGCGCTACAACGGGGGGAAGAGCGGGGCGGAAGATTTCTTGATTATGCCGCTTGCCACGGCCCTTCTGAGGAGTTCCTCAACGGCTTCTTCTCCCTTGTCGCCGATATCAAGGGAATAATCGTTTACATAGAGACCGATATGCTGCTCTATGACACCGTCTTCTATTTCCTGTGCGTGCTTCCTGATGTAAGACCTGGTTTCATCCTTGTGGGAAAATGCGTATTCGATACTCTTTTTCAGCATACAGTCTATCCTGTTGGCCAGGGTCCCGCCGAGGTCCTTCCGGGCAAGAATGCCCCCCAGCGGAATCAACAGGCCGGTCTCCTCTTCCCACCATTCACCGAGGTCCAGGACCTTCCTGAGCCCCGCTCTCTGATATGTGAAGCGGCTCTCGTGGATGATAAGCCCCGCGTCGACGGCCCCGCTCGCAACGGAACCTATTATCCGGTCAAAAGGCATCGGGACAGCATGGTCTTTAAGCGATGGATCAAATATCTGCAGAAGGAGGAATGCTGTTGTGAGCAAACCGGGTATGGCAATCTTCCTGCCCCTCAATTGTTTCATCGTGCATTCCTCTCGCGCAATGACCAGCGGACCGCAGCCCTTTCCCAGAGCTCCGCCGGAGCGAAGCAGGTAATACCTGTCCCGCAGATGGCCCAGGGCGTGGTAAGAGACCTTCGTCATATCCAGCGCCCCGTCCAATGCCTTCCGGTTGAGGGTTTCCACATCGTCGAGAATCTCATGGAATACGATATCTTCAGTGTCAACCGTCCGGTGGACCAAGCCGTAAAAGATGAAGGTGTCGTTCGGGCAGGGCGAATATCCCAGCGACAGGGCCTTCACTTTTCCTCCTTCCGGTTTGAGGAATATAATTCTTCCAGTTCCATTATCTCCGACATTCTGATGCATACCAGGCACTCGCCATGCTCAACCGTGCCGTCTTCCCAGAAGGTGGTTCTGACGGAGGCGTTGCCGCACACGGGGCATAAATTCCAGAAGAACTCTCCGAATCCTTTGCCGGAAGCGTATATGTAAATTGAGTCACGCATGGGTACTTATATTAGTATAATTCTCACCCAGAGTATAAATAAACCATAAATGCCGCATAAAAATGCCTGAAAAGGGCGGAAGGGGCGGCGAAAAATCTCCCGCAATTACTCCGGGAAAAAGTCATGAAACCTTCAGTGCTTTCAGCAGCTGGACCACCGCCTTACAGCAGTTTTCAGATGCGAGTTCAAGGTCCCATTTTGTCCTGTCCCTGTCATCGACAATATTGCTGACGCCCCTTATCTCGATAAAGGGTATCCCGTAAAGTGCACATATGTGGGCCACTGCGGCCCCTTCCATATTCTCGCAAATGGCGCCCCATGTTTCCTGCAATTCGGCAGCCCTCTCCCTGGTGCCGGTACAGGCCGAGACGGTCACAAATCTGCCCGCCCTGATTTTAGGCGTCTCCGGTAAATGCGGGAAGGCGCTCCCGGCAGACTTGACCGCCTTTTTCGCAAGTTTCCCGTCGAGATCGAACTCATTGTAGTACTTCTTTCTTCCTTTTCTCAGAACGGGAATGCCGGTATACTCTGTCCCGTGGAAGCCATCTGCGTCCAGGACCCCTTCGTCCCCGTAGATCTCAGCGTGGGCTACCATGATATCGCCCACTGTCATCCCCGCGGAAGGATAGGCGCCGCCGGCCCCGAAATTTATGAGCAGTGCCGGTGAATAGTCGCGTATGAGGATAGTCGCGGCATGGGCCGCATTTGTCTTTCCCAGTCCGGATATCGAATAGACGATTTCCGCACCTTCTACCCTTCCCGTGTAAAGTGAAGGGTTGGAACGGGGGTTGGTGTGGACGCGTGCCAGCCTCTTCACGAAGAAGAGTCCCTCCGCAGGCACAGCCGACATCAGTCCGATACACATATTTTTCCCGAGGCGCCGGTACTTCACTGTTTCAGGGTGTATTATAGCAACCCGCCTTGAAAAAAGAATACTCTCTGTGATAGTCTTTAAAACTTAAGTGACCTGTCTTGACAGGTTCAAATTCACACGCCGGCTACAGTTCCGCCTTTGGTCCCCAACGGGGGTGGCGGAACAGGCGGAGGAAAAACCATCGGAGGAATGCATCATGGTAGCTACAATGAAGGAACTGCTTGAGGCCGGGGTACATTTCGGCCATCAGGTGAAACGCTGGAACCCCAAGATGAAAAGGTATATCTTCGGGGAGAGGAACGGTATCTATATTATCGACCTCCAGAAGACGCTGAAGGGGCTCGAGGAAGCCTACAATTTTGTCAGGACGATGTCGGCCTCGGGCGCAGGGGTGCTGTTTGTCGGCACAAAGAAGCAGGCCCAGGACGCGATTATGGAGGAAGCCCAGAAGTCTTCGGTCTTCTTTGTTAATCAACGCTGGCTCGGCGGGATGCTTACCAATTTTCTCACCGTCAAGAAGAGCATAGAGAGACTGAAGAAGATAGAAGCGATGAAGGAGGACGGGACGATGAACCTTCTGCCGAAGAAGGAGGCGTCCATCCTTGAAAAGGAGAGAGTAAAGCTTGACAGGAACCTCTCGGGCATCAAGGAGATGAAGGAGTTGCCGGGTGTGATATTCGTGATCGACCCGAAAAAAGAGAGGATAGCCATTGCGGAGGCAAGAAAATTATCGATACCGATAGTGGCTGTCGTCGACACCAACTGTGACCCCGATGAAGTGGATTATGTAATACCGGGCAACGATGATGCAATACGTGCCATAAAGCTGCTGACCGGGAAGATGGCAAGTGCGGTAACGGAGGGCAGGGATGTTATTGCCAAAGAGGCCGAGAAAGAGGCGGAAAAGGCACGAATCGAGGAAAAGGTCGAATCGGAAGAGGCGGCTCAGGCCGGGGAGGCGGGTGAGTAATGGCGGCAATATCGGCTGAGACGGTGAGGGATCTGCGGGAAAAGACGGGCGCCGGCATGATGGAGTGCAAGAAGGCCCTCGTGGAGAGCAACGGCGACTTCGAAAAGGCCATCGACGTGCTGAGGCAGAAAGGGCTCGCCAGTGCGGCCAAGAAGGCGGGACGTTCGGCATCGGAAGGGGCGGTCGGATGTTATATCCATATGGACAAGATCGGGGTGATGGTGGAGATCAACTGCGAGACCGATTTTGTGGCGCGGACTGACGATTTCAAGGGACTTCTCAAGGACATCGCGATGCATATCGCGGCGGCTTCGCCTGCCTATGTCGTGAGGGAGGACGTCCCCGGGGACGTAATAGAAAGGGAGAAGGAGATTTACCGGGGACAGGTAGCCAACAAGCCTCCCCAGGTCGTCGAAAAGATCGTCGAGGGAAAGCTCGAAAAGTTCTACGGTGAGACCTGTCTGCTCGACCAGCTCTTCGTGAAGGACCCCGATCAGAAGAAGAAGATCAAAGACCTTATCACGGAAAAAGTGGCCAAACTTGGAGAAAATATCGTGGTCAGAAGGTTTGTCCGGTATCAGCTTGGCGAGACCCAGCCTTCTCACCCAAAGAGTTGCTAGGATTAGGAATGCCTTTGCGCTATAAAAGAATCCTCCTGAAACTCAGCGGGGAGGCCCTGATGGGAGACAAGGGGTACGGAATCGACGCCGGGACCGTGGATTTCCTCGCGAGGGAGATTAAGGAAATTGCCTCCATGGGGGTCCATCTGTCCATCGTCATAGGCGGGGGCAATATTTTCCGGGGGGTCCAGGCGAGCCTCGAGGGGATGGAGAGGGCTTCCGCCGACTACATGGGAATGCTGGCTACCGTCATAAACGCTCTTGCGCTCCAGAACGCGCTCGAAAAATATGACCTTCCGACCAGGGTGCAGTCCGCAATCGAAATGAGGGAGCTTGCCGAGCCGTACATACGGCGCAGGGCGGTGAGGCATCTGGAAAAGGGAAGGATCGTCATTTTCGCGGCGGGGACGGGCAACCCGTATTTTACGACGGATACCGCTGCCGCCCTGAGAGCGATGGAGATAGGCGCGGATGTCATCCTCAAGGGGACCAAGGTGGATGGCGTATATTCTTCCGACCCTGTCAAAGACCCCAAGGCAAAGAAGTACAAACAGCTCACCTATCTGGAAGTGCTGAAGAAGGGGCTCCGGGTGATGGACTCGACCGCCGTGTCTTTATGTATGGACAACAACCTTCCTATTGTGGTATTTAATTTAAAGGGCAAGGGAAATATACGGAAGGTAATCGAGGGGAAGAACATAGGGACGATCGTAAGGGGGAACAATGGAGCCGGAGCTAAGAAAAAAGACAAGTGAGAGGATGAACGGTGCGATAGAGGCACTGAAGAAGGAGTTCGGTTCTGTCAGGACCGGTAGGGCCAGTCTTTCGCTCCTTGAAGGGATTTCGGTGAATTATTACGGGACCATAACGCCCCTTCAGCAGCTTGCGAGTCTCAGCGTCCCCGAGAGCAGGCAGATTGCCATACAGCCATGGGAGCAGCGCATCATCCCCGATATCGAAAAGGCCATCATGAAGTCGGACCTCGGACTTACACCGATGAACGACGGCAAGCTTATACGGATAAATATCCCCATTCTCACGGAAGACAGGAGAAAACAGCTGGTCAAGGTGGTGAGGAAGAGGACCGAAGAGGCCAAGGTCGCGATACGGAACATAAGAAGGGATGCGAACGACGAACTGAAGAAACTTGAGAAGGACAAGCACCTGAGTGAAGACGACGCCAAGAAGGAGCAGGAAGAGATACAGAAAATCACGGATTCCTTTGTGAAGAAGGCGGATGAGATCCTGGAACACAAGGAAAAAGAAATCATGGAGGTGTAAGTGAACAGCAATTTTGTGGTAAAGGTGGAGGACGCAAAACTCCCTGATGTCCAGAAGGCGTTGCAACAGGCGGGCATCAAGGTAAGAAGTATCATTGAAGTCTTCAAGGAAGAGACCGGGCAGGAAGAACCGAAATAATAATGGCCGCCGTAAAGAAGAAAAAAACCGCCGTGAAGAAGACAGGCTCTTCCGTTTCGGCAGGCAAGACCGCCGGGAAGAGCCCGGGGGCGGTCTCGCGTCGCAATAAAGCTGCCGCGAAAGGTTCAAACGTGACCAAACCGGAAAAGAAGAAAGTTCGTGCTGCCGCTGATTCTGTCGCGAAGAAGACCGCCGGCCGCAAGAAGGCGGGAAAGAAGCAAACGGCAAAGCCGGACAGGCTCCACGAGCTGAGAAGGTCTTTGCTGGATAAGAGAGAGGCGATAATAAAGGAAGCAAAGGACGAAATTGCAAAATATATAAGCGGCGAAAACCGTCAGCTTGTCGATACCGCCCTGGACGAGGGGGACCTCGCCGTAGTAGACATTTCTGAGGATGTCAACCTTATGAGGCTTGCGTCCCACAGGCAGAATCTGCTCGATATCGATGAAGCGCTGCGCAAGATAGACGACGGCAGTTACGGCATATGCGAGGAATGCGGAGAAGAGATCGGCGAAAAGAGGTTGAACGTCCTTCCGACCGCGACCCTTTGCAGGAACTGCCAGGACAGAAAAGAAAAGCTCGAAGCGATCGGTAAAGTGCAGTCGGGACTGTAGTCGAAATAATTCTGACTAAGGCAGGTCGACCTTGTTGAAATCTCTTCCGTAAACCTCGGCGAGGATCTTGTCCGCTCCTTTTGCCAGCAAGTCTTCGCCAAGCCTTGTTCCGAGAATCCCGGCATCCTCCCGTCTTCCCTCTATATGGCTTTTGATGATCCGGTCCCCCGACACGCTGCCTACGAGGCCGTCGATTATCAACAATTCCATCTTCCCCTGGCCGCCTCTCAACCCTGCGTGCGCCGCAATCGGTACCTGGCATCCGCCTTCGAGTTTTTTCAGGCAGGCTCGCTCCGCTCTTACACAGACCGATGTCTCCGGATGGTCCAGCGGCGCAATAAGTCCGTTGATGAAATCGTCCTTCGTTCTGCATTCGATGCCGATGGCCCCCTGTCCTATGGCGGGAAGGCTTATTTCGGGCGGGAGAATTTCCGTTATCCTTGCGGCCCACCCGAGTCTTTTTACACCCGCAGCCGCAAGGATGATTGCATCGAACTGCCCCTCATCGAGCTTTCTGAGCCTCGTGTCCAGATTCCCCCGGAGTTGTACTATCTTGAGGTCAGGTCTTATATGAAGGAGCTGGCATGACCTCCTCAAACTGCTGGTTCCCACTGCTGCTCCCTGCGGGAGGGCTCTGAAATCACTGATCGTGAATTGTGCATCCTGAATTCCGGAAATGAACGCATCACTGGGGTCTTCCCTCTTGCAGATAACCGCGAGGTGGAGCCCCGAGGGAAATTCGGTGGGCACATCTTTCATGCTATGGACCGCGAGGTCGGCTTCACCGCTCAGCAGCGCCTCCTCTATCTCCTTGACGAAAAGCCCCTTGCCGCCTACCTTCGCGAGCGGTACGTCGAGGATCTTGTCCCCGGTGGTCTTTATCTTGTTCAACTCCACCGCGAGCCCGGGGTTCATCCTCTGAAGCTCTGACTTTATCCACTCGGCCTGCCACAGTGCGAGTTTACTGCCACGAGTGCCTATTACGACTTTATTCTTCATGAATATATCGAAGCCTCCCTGATTTCAATCATCTTCGCCGTTTATGCCGTACAATTTCTTTATGGTGGCAATCAGCTCGTCCCTGTCTTCCGTATCTTCCTTGAGGGCAACCGTGGGCGGATGGATTAGCTTGTTGACCACCGCACTTGCCAGATATTCCACGGCCCTGGCCTGTTCCTCTCCCAGACCCGGGCACCTGTTCCTGAACTTCTCTATCTCTTCCCTCTTTATCTCTTCGGCCTTCTGCCGCAGGGCGACGATGACGGGCACCGAATCGAGGGAGGAAATCCATTTGCCGAATTTTTGAACCTCTTCGTCTATGATCGTTTCCGCCCTCTCCGCCTCTTTTTTCCTCCCGTGGATATTTTGGTCCACGACCTCCTGCAGGTCATCGACGTCGTAAAGGTAAACGTCGTCTATCTTGTTTATCTCGGGATCTATGTTCCTGGGTACCGAGATGTCGATGACAAAAACAGGCCTGTGTTTCCGTTCTTTCATCACCTTCTGCATCTGGTCTTTATGAAGGACGTACGAAGGGGCTCCTGTTGAACAGATTATGATATCGGCATGGACCAGTTCCTGAAGAAAATTTTCGAACCTTACGGGTTTGCCGTTGAATTCCTGTGCAAGCTCGCAGCCCCGTTCATAGGTCCTGTTAACGACCATTACCGTCCGCACGCCGTTATTTACCAGATGACGGGAAGCGAGTTCGGCCATCTCTCCGGCCCCGAGAAGCATAAAAGACTTGTCGGCAAGTTCAGTAAATATCTTCTTGGCAAGCTCGACCGCGGCAAAGCTTATCGAGACGGCGTTCTCGGCGATCCGCGTCTCCGTCCTCACCCTTTTCGCCGTGGAAATGGCTTTTTTCATCAGTTTGTTCAAGAGAACACCGGTTGTTTTCTTTTCCAAGGCAAACTCGAAGGCGTCCTTGATCTGTCCGAGAATCTGCGGTTCACCAAGCACCATCGAATCGAGGCTCGAGGATACCCTGAAAATGTGCCTCACGGCATCGAAATCATTCAGCGCGTAAAGGGATTTTTCGAAGTCCGCCCTCTTCAATCCGTGGAGGTCCGCAAGAAAATCCATTATATCGGTTGACGCCCCCTTGTTATTCACACATGCATAGATTTCCACCCTGTTGCATGTGGAAAGCACCGCTACTTCTCTTATTCCGGGCAGCTTATGCAGACCGAAGATTCCCTGCTCAAGCTTGGGTCCGTTAAAGGCCAGCTTCTCCCTTACATCTACATTGGCTGTCTTGTGGTTTAATCCTATGACGAGAACTTTCATCAGAACGTATGCATGCTCTTAAGCATGAAATTGACTCCGAAGAAGGTGAACAAAACGACCACAAACCCTATTATGGCCAGTATCGCGGCCCGTCTGCCTCTCCATCCGGCCGTGAGCCTGAGGTGGAGAACGGCTGCATAGATCAACCAGGTGATCAGCGACCAGACCTCCTTGGGGTCCCATTGCCAGTATTTGCCCCAGGCGTTTTCCGCCCATATCGCTCCGGTGATGATCGCCAGCGTGAGGAGGGGAAAACCCATGGTAATAAGCCTGTAGTTTATTTCGTCCAGTATCTGGAGGCTGGGCAGTCTTTCAAAGAGTCCCCCCAGACGCTTTGATTTCACATAGTGCTCCTGCAGGAGGTACATGATTCCTACGCCGAAAGCCATTGCGAAGGCCGCGTCTCCCAGAAAGGCCAGCACGGTGTGTATCCCGAGCCAGTAGCTCTGAAGCACCGGGCTTAACGGCTCCATCTTGCGGGGAAGGACGGACGACGAAAACATAAGGACGAACACAACCGGCATGATAAAAGAACCCAGCAGCCCCAGCCTGTAGCGGTACTCGAGGACGAAGAAAATGAACACTATACACCAGGCAAAAAAGGAAGTCGCCTCGTGCAGGTTTGCTATCGGAATATGTCCGGAAATAACATATCTTGCGACAATATCGGATGTGTGGAAGAGAAAACCTATTACGGCGAGAACGAGCATGATGACAGACGTGGTCTTCGTCCCCTTGAAAAGCTCCAGTACGCAGACAATTGCCGAGGCGAAGTAGAAGGTGAGAGCGATCTCGAAAAGCATCACTTCCATCAAAAACAACCGAGCTGACAGTTCTTGATCTTGATGCCGAGTTCGTTGGCCGCATCTCCGACTTCTCTGAACTTCAGACCAAGAGACCGGGCGATCTCCATGGCGGCCGCGCAGGAAAGCTTTCCATCCACAGCTTTTCTAATCATCTCTTCCCTCAGTTCTTCCTTCATTGAAAAAAACCCGGGCTCCTGAAAACACAATGCCCCTCCCGGGGCGTTCCTGGCTCCATGACAGTATGGATTTTTCAGGAAATGTCCGTTAATTTTACAATATCAGGATTTAAAAACACAATTGTCGGATCAGGGAAAGGGGAACCGGCAAGGAAGACTCCCCGGAAGTCGCAAGGCATGCCTCTCTACTTGTCGGGAGGCCTGGACCCGTAAATGCCTGTTTCGAGAGACTGTGCTGCCATGCTTAACTCATCGTGTCCAAGCAGGCTCGGGATGAGGACTCTGCGGGACCTCAGAAGAGGTCTGAAATGACCGTCAGCCCCGCGATGGCCGATTTCGGCGACTATTTCCCTGCCGTGTATACCGACATTGAAAAAGGCGTCGCCGACCCTTTTCGGGACTGCGATGTCCAGGAAGACATGAGTATTTGACCTGCCCGATTCTCCCCGGGTCACCTCAAAGAAACGTACTTCCAACCCGCCCTTCTTCTCAGGCAGGGAATCTTTGGTGATTTCCCAGCTCGCGTAAACAACACGCGGCTCAACGGGTATTAGAAAGAACTCGTTTTCGCCATATTCTTCAGGCAATTCCGGAGACAGTATTTCTTTAATCGGCGGCCGATGCCCTGCACCGGGATGACTTTCCGTCTCCGGCTGGTGAAGTGAGTTACGGCGTGCTTCCGCCCGTTTAGAGGACGCCCGAACTGAAGGTTTCTTCTCTTTTTCAGAAACAGCGGGTCCGCTCTTCACGGCTTTCTTCCCCACGGGCAATTTCCCGGCCGTCTTTACTTCCTTTGTCACGGCCTTCGCGGGCCCCAAAGTAACCTTTTTCAACTTTCCGGCATGTCCTGCTTTGGCCCCGGCTTTTGGCTTTTTCGCTTCCACCGTGACCTTTTCGGCTGTTTTCTTCGGAGAGACGAGTTTTCTTGCCGGGGTCCTCCCGGGTGCTGAAGTCGTTGCCGGCGGAGCAGCAGCTTCAGTTCTTGCGCGGACCTTTTTTGTTTTGCTACTCCTGCTTTTACCGGACGTTTTATCCCCGGCGGGCTTCTCCTTCTTGTCTGTCACTGCCCCCGTCACGGAACCCTTGACGGATCTGGCAGGAGGGACCTTTTCTCCGGTTTTGACGGCCGCTGCACTCTTACGGGATTGCTGCTTCCCGGTTTTTGCTGTTATTGTAGGTTTCATGATGATTGGACGTGCGATATTCTATCAAATTATACACGATAAATGTCGATGAATCGAGCGATTTTGCCCCGCGCCCTCTCAGTGAGCCTCGGACCAGTTTTTCCCGTGTCCGACCTCTACTTTCAGAGGGACGGCAAGATCAAAGGCTCCTTCCATTTCGTCTCTGACGATTTCAGTCGCTACTCCCAGCTCTTCGCGAGGGAGTTCAATCAGAAGCTCATCGTGCACCTGAAGTACCATCTTTGCCCTGAGGGTCTCCCGCCTGAACCTGTTCCGTATATTGATCATCGCGATCTTGATGATGTCCGCCGCAGTTCCCTGGATGGGGGAATTCACGGCCAGTCTCTCGCCCTGCTGCCGCGTATTTCTGTTGGCGCTGTTCAATTCGGGTATCGGTCTTTTTCTTCCCAGAAGCGTCGTGACGTAGCCATTTTCTCTTGCTTCCGCGACCGTTTTGTCTATGTATTCCCTGACGCCGGGATGGCGGTCAAAGTACTGTGCAATGTACCGTTTCGCCTCCTCTCTCCCGATACCCAGCGCTTCTGAAAGCCCGAAGGGCGATATGCCGTATAACACTCCGAAATTGACCGTCTTGGCAGTCCTTCTCATTTCGGCTGTCACCTTGCCGATCGATACGCCGTATAATTCAGCGGCTGTCCGGGAATGGATATCGACATCTTCCGCGAATGCGTCGATGAGTCCTCTGTCGCCGCTGATGTGAGCCAGTATTCTGAGTTCTACCTGAGAGTAATCCGAAGACAGGAGTATTTCCCCCTCTCCGGCGATAAAGGCCT
>Ga0315550_1001701_pt1 | contig 13571 bp, 9 predicted proteins | sample SalMarSW160190MG_2_FD_203100 | JGI IMG/M metagenome (GOLD analysis project Ga0315550, IMG submission 203100) | Salt marsh sediment microbial communities from the Plum Island Ecosystem LTER, Massachusetts, United States - Salt Marsh Sediment SW1601-90 ... | reverse complement strand
GGAGACATCATACTGTCTGTGAACGGGGAGCCGCTCTGCGGGGGGAAGGGAGATGCAGGTGACGCCTTCAGGGACATGATCGGCCGGCAGAGGATCGGCGCGTCAGTGGACCTTGATGTTGTCCGGGGGGAGAAGAGGTTTACCGTACATGCCAGACTGGCGAAGATGCCGGTCCATGAACAGCCCGGCGCATCGGCGCCGCTGTCGGCCCTGTGTCCTGTCCGGGAGCAGTCGGCGCTCGAAAGGACGCTGCGGGAACAGGGGGACCTGCCCCGTTTCGGGGAGGTTCTTTCCGGGCTTCGCCATTCCTCAAACAGAGTCCACAACGCCGCATGGTTTTCCCATGGACCCTATAATCCTTTTCAGCTCAAGGAGTTCACCTATCTGATCAGGCATCCCCTGGAAGAGGGAGTGGCCGCCGGAGAATTGACGGACGGGATGATCGCTGCCGCGCACGGCAGAGACCTGCGCATCGATTCCCTCGTGCTCAGGGCCGCCCGTCTGGTCGATGTCGACCTGACTGCGCCGGGGAAGGGATATATAACCTTCCCGGGATTGATCAGGGCCATGGAGACCGTAAAGGAAAGATTACGGAAATGCCTCGACGGACTCACTCCCGGGGAGAGGCAACTTCTCAGGGAAAAGGCCTTGAACCCCTGGGCCGACAGCCGCTGGAACGATATCGTGAAGGCGTCCGCCAAAATAGACTTCAGGGAACTCCTCGACTCTTTCACCCCGCTTCTGCCGTTTTTCTCCAGAGACAGCATGGAGCTCTTGAGGCAGGATCTCGTCGGACGTTTCGGCAGGAAAACGGGTCCCGTCCTGTATGAGGCCGACACGCCACTGGGAAAGGTGATCGTGGGCGGTCCCGGCCCCAATGTTTACCGGGAAGACGCGGCCCTGATACTCGACCTCGGAGGCGACGACGTATATCTGAACAACGCGGGCGGGACCCGGCCCGGAATTCCCGTTGCGATGGTGATTGACTGGGGCGGCAACGATCTCTATCTTACGAAGGAAGACTTTTCGCAGGGGGCCGGGGTTCTGGGGGGCGGGTTTCTCTTCGACCTCTCGGGGGACGACGTCTTTGAGTCCCTGGACGGCAGCCAGGGCGCGGGCTTTTTCGGCATGGGACTGCTGTACCACGGCGAGGGCAAAGCCCTCTTCAAGGCCCGGACGTATTCGCAGGGTGTGGGGGAGATGGGGGCCGGCATTATCTGGAACGGCGACGGAGATACGCGCTATCTCTGCTCCGCGAACGGACAGGGGCTGGGTCTCTTCAGGGGACTTGGCATGCTTATGGACGAAAAGGGAAATGACTACTACCGGCTTGGAGGGCTCGAACCGGATTTCCGCGACCCCGGGAAGTCGACGGTGAGCATGGGACAGGGGTTCGGCCGGGGGATAAGGCCGGAGCAAGAGAATTACGGGGTCTCCGGCGGAATCGGCATGCTCATAGACGGGGAAGGAAACGACATCTACGACGCCGATTATTTCGCCCAGGGGGCCTCTTATTACTACGGGACGGGTATTCTCGCCGACCTCTCCGGAGACGACCGCTATATTGCAGGACGTTACGCCCAGGGCGCCGGAATCCACTCATCTGTCGGTATTCTTGCAGACCGAAGCGGCAATGATTTCTATTACTCTTCCTTCGGCGTTTCTCAGGGAATGGGTCACGACTACGGTGTGGGGTACCTTGGAGACGATCAGGGGAACGACCGGTATATCGGGGGATTGCTCTCCCAGGGGGCCGCGACGCGCGGAGGGGCCGGGATACTGGCGGACGGCAGGGGCAATGACCGATTCATCTGCGGCAATGAATGCCAGGCATTCGCCCGGGACGAGAAATGCGTCGGCATACTGGCCGACGGCGAGCCCGACCGAGATTCCATGAACAGACACACTCACCCGGAAGAGGTCATGCTGGGGTTGAAGAACATGCAATAAGCAAGAAAGGGCCGGCAAGCATGAAAGCTGACAAGCCCGCAAGCCGGCCAGCATGTCTTTCTGCTTATTACTTACTATTCACTAGAACCTGTCTCAAAATCGGTTCCCGCCTCCAGGCTGTCATTCCCGCAAGCCAAGCGCGCCTGCCTGCCGGCAGGCAGGTCGGTAATCCTTCTGAAAACAGGGAAAGATTCCGGATGAGCCGGAATGACAAAAGTAGAGGATATCATGAAATTTCAATTTTGAGATAGGTTCTACTTACTATTTGCTTTTCCGGCCTTTCTGAATCTCTTCTTCAGTTCCCTTTCGACCGGCGTGGGGACGAGTTTCGTGACCGGGCCGCCTAGCGAGGAGATCTCTTTGACTATCGTGGCGGTTAGGAAGGAGTACTCCTCGTTGGGCATCATGAAGACAGTCTCGATCTTCTGGCTGAGCCGCCTGTTCATGAGGGCCATCTGAAGCTCATATTCAAAGTCGGAGACGGCCCGCAATCCCCTTATTATGGCTATGCCTTTCTTCGCCTCTACGTATTTCACGAGCAGACCGTCGAAGACCTCGACTTTGACACGCCGGTAGTTCCTGATGCACTCTCCGGTGAGCGCAAGACGCTCCTCAACGGTAAAGAGGGGCTTCTTTTTCAGACTCGGCGCGATAGCGACGATAACTTCGTCGAAAATCCGGAGGCTTCTTTCTACGAGGTCGAGATGACCGTTGGTAAAAGGATCAAAGGTCCCGGGGTAGATGGCTATCGTTTTTTTCATCGGTCCCTTCTGAACAATGTCAACATGGTATCTCCATATCTGTAATTCCTGACAAGCCTGAGCGACCGGCCGTCATCCCCGATGACTTTCTTCGAGGAATGTTCGATCATCAGGACGCCGCCCCTCTCAAGTATCCCTCCTGCGTCGAGAAGGTTCAATATCCCGCCTGTCTCTTCAGACACATAGGGAGGATCGGCGAAGATTATCCCGAAGGTCATGCCCGCCTTAGACGCCTTTCCGAGAAAGTCCGACGCATTTTTCCGGAAGGCTACGGCCCTTTCGTCCAGACCCATACGTTTAACGGAAGAAACGATCTCGCTGAAACGGCGGGGGTCCTGCTCCACAAAGCAGCAGCGGGCGGCTCCTCTGGACAGCGCCTCGAAACCTACCGTGCCGCTCCCCGCGTAGAGGTCCAGGAAGGAGGCGTCCTCAATCTCATTTCTCAGAATGTCGAAAATGGCCTCCCTGACCTTCGACGAGGTCGGCCTGTATCCGCCTGTCCCGCCTCTCTTAGGAGATATCCTTCCGGCCCCGATCCTTTTTCCCTTCAGCAGTCCGGCCGATATCCTCAGCGGTTCTCCCCCTCAAAACGGCATAGTGCAAAGCGCATCGGGCAAGGGGCAAAAACGGCTTCCAGGCCGACAAGCTGTCCCTGAACCCCGTGTCGCGGCGTCTCCGTGGTTAAATGCTTCTTGCGGGCTGTTTCACTTCGCCCGATCTTAGTTACCTTTCTTCATGGTGACCCTGCCTGTCGCGGGGTCGTAGTCGTAATTGCCGTAGTTGATGTCCGAGTTCAGCAGCGGGGCCACATCCTTGAGTTCCTGAGGATACGCACCATGTGCGGCCCGATAGGCCTGGATGCTGCTCTTCAGCGCTACGAGGTCGGCCTGTTGCGCGGCGTCCTGCGCTTCTTTGGGCATATTCAGAAGGGTCCCGCTGTAATCTTCGGTCTTCTTCTTGTCACAGGCCGAAAAGAGGAGACCCACCAGGCAGAACAACAGCAGAAGTTTCAGTGCGGTCTTTAGCATGGTGTTATTCTAAAACAAAGTTCTTCTCCTGTCAAAACAGGAACAGGCAATTGGCGATGGGCAATGGGTTAGAGGCTAAAGGCTAATTGCTAAGGGCTTTGCCTCATACCTCCTGCCTCAGGCAGCCCGCCGTTTGGTAAAAGGTTCCGGGCCTTTGTTAGAATAAACCGTGGCGCGGATAATCGAAAAAAAGCTGATCAGGAAGCCGGACGTCTTTTACTACAAGGTCGATGCCCCCCTGATATCGAGGAAGGCCCGGCCGGGTCAGTTCGTAATCGTACGCATAACCCATAACGGCGAGCGGATACCGCTTTCCCTTGCCGATATCGATCCCGGGGACGGCACCATAAGTCTCATCGTGATGGCCGTGGGCAAGACGACTTACGAGATGTCCCTGCTGAGGGAAGGCGAGGAGATACTCGATCTCTGCGGACCTTTGGGAGAGCCGACCCATATTGAAAGAGTCGGCAGAGTGGTCCTGGTAGGCGGCGGCTTCGGGGTCGCCCCCCTTTACCCGATTGCGAGGTCTTTCAAGACTGCCGGCAACGAAGTGGTAGCCATCATGGGCGCACGCAGCGCGGACTTGTTGATTTACGAAGAAGAGATGAGTGTGGTGTGCGACAGGGTGGTCATTACGACAGACGACGGTAGCAGGGGGATGAAGGGTATCGTGACGGACGCCCTGAAGCTTGAGATTGAAAAGGGCGGCGCCGGCATGGTAATGGCCGTGGGACCGGCGGTCATGATGAAATCCGTCTGCGTGACCACGAAACCCTTCGGGGTAAAGACGGTCGTCAGTCTGAACCCTATAATGGTCGACGGGACGGGGATGTGCGGCGGTTGCCGGGTATCTGTTGGCGGTAAGACAAGGTTCGCCTGCACCGACGGACCGGATTTCGACGGCCACCTGGTCGACTGGGACCTCCTTATGGATCGCCAGAAGACCTATGCAGGTGAGGAAAGAAGGTCCTTCCAGGAGTGGCAGAGGCTGCATGCAAATGCCATCTGCGAGTGAGAAAGACATAACAGGTTGGAGGCGAATAAGAAAGGCTGAGGTTGGAGGCGCCGCAGGCATTAGCCTTTGCCTCAAACCTGCGACCTCAAACCTCTAACGTCTTTGTCTCATACCTCGTACCTAATACCTCGGACTTATTTTATAATATGCTTATTCGGTTTATACAGCACGTTGTCATTCCCGCAAGTGAAGCGCGCCTGCCTGCCGGCAGGCAGGCCGGGAATCCTTCCGGAAACAAAAAAAGATTCCGGGCAAGCCGGAATGACAGATAAGAAGAATTCTGTATTAACCGGATAAGCATATTTTATAAAGTACATGAAAAGTGAAAAGAATAAGTCGCGAATCGTTCCGCGCAGGATCCCGGTACCCGAGCAGGAACCTCGGAAGCGTCGCGGCAATTTTGAAGAGGTGTCCCGCGGCTTCACGCCGGAGCTTGCCGTGAAGGAGGCTGAAAGGTGCCTGCAGTGCAAGAATCCCGGCTGTGTGAGAGGCTGTCCCGTCAACGTGCCGATCCCCGGTTTCATCAAGCTGGTGAGGGAGGGGGATTTTGAGGGCGCCATAGGGCTGATCAGGGAAAAGAATGTGTTGCCGGCCGTCTGCGGCCGCGTGTGCCCCCAGGAGGAACAGTGCGAGAAGCTCTGCATTCTGGGAAAGAAGCATGAGCCGGTCGGCATAGGCCGGCTGGAGAGGTTTGCGGCGGACTGGGAGAGAAGACAATGTTCAGTGAATGTTCCGCCTGTTCCCGCACCGTCCGGTAAACGCGTGGCGGTCGTGGGAAGCGGGCCGTCGGGACTTACCTGCGCTTACGACCTTGCCAAACTGGGGCACAAGGTGGTCATTTATGAAGCCCTGCACGAGGCGGGGGGCGTTCTCTTTTACGGCATACCTGAATTCAGACTTCCGAAGAACATCGTGACATGCGAGATCGAGGTGTTGAAGAAGATGGGGGTCGAGATCGTCAGGAACGCCGTGATAGGTAAACTCATGACCGTCGGGGAACTGATGGACGAGTATTCCGCCTGCTACATAGCGACGGGCGCCGGCCTTCCCAGGTTCCTGAACATCGAGGGAGAAAACCTCAACGGTGTATACTCCGCCAACGAATTCCTGACGAGGACGAACCTTATGAAGGCCTATGATTTCCCCAGGCATGACACCCCCGTTATAAGGGGGAGAAGGGTGGCGGTCATAGGGGGCGGCAATGTGGCGATGGATTCGGTGCGGACCGCGCTTCGTCTGGGCGCCGAGGAGGCGATGATCGTCTACCGCCGTTCCGAGGCCGAAATGCCGGCGAGGAGAGAGGAAATCCATCACGCGCGGGAGGAAGGGGTGCGGTTCGAGTTTCTGACGAACCCGGTCAGGATAATCGGGGAGAAAGGCTGGGTCAAGGAAATGGAATGCGTCCGGATGGAACTGACTGAACCGGATGAATCGGGCAGGAGGCGCCCTGTCGCGAGGGAGGGCTCCGGGTTCAGAATACGGACCGATGTGGTGATCGTGGCGGTGGGCACCGGCGCCAACCCTCTTATACCGCGAAGTACCGGTGACCTTGCGCTCAGCGAAAGAGGATATATTGCGGTGGAAGAAGAAACGGGGCGCACGAGCAGGGAGGGTGTCTTCGCCGGCGGCGATATTGTGACCGGTTCTGCAACGGTCATTTCGGCCATGGGGGCCGGCAGGAAGGCGGCCAGGGCCATCCATGAGTATCTCAACGAGCCTTCGTGCGGACAAGCCGGCAAGCGTGAAAAATAGGCGCCCGATAATGGCAAAAAATCAGTTTTGAGATAAGTTCTATTGTATCCCTTCAGTTATGGGTCAAATCACAGGCGGTCACAGAAGGATTCCCGACCTGCCTGCCGGCAGGCAGGCGCGCTCCGCTTGCGAGAACGACAGAAAACGGCTCGGTATCTATGGTCTTGTCATTCCGGCTTGTCCGGAATCTTTCTTCGCATTGCACCCCGTAACTGAAGGGATAAGTTCTGCTTACTGTTCACTATTTACTGCCTTTATTGTTAGAATACAGAAATCCCGGAAACATGGAAGAACTTTACGAAATTAAACTCCCGGTTTTCGAAGGTCCCCTCGATCTTCTGCTTCATCTTATCAGGGAAGCCAAGATCGATATCTATGATATTCCCATATCCTTTATCACCCATCGCTACCTCGAATATATTGAAATGATGAAGGAGCTTAACCTGGACATCGCCGGTGAATTTCTGGTCATGGCGGCCACATTGATCCATATTAAATCGAAGATGCTTCTGCCCCCCGACGAGGTGGAGGAGGCGGAGGAACCGGAGGACCCGAGACTGGAACTGGTGCAGAGGCTTCTGGAATACCAGACTTATAAGGACGCCGCCTATGTCCTGAAGGAGAAGGAGGACGAGGCCCTCCTCACATTCGGGCGTCCGCCCGAGAACGAGGAAGGCGAAGAAGCGGCCGAGCCGGAGCTTTATCTCTTCGACGTGAACATCTTCGACCTGCTGGGCGCCTTCAAGAAGATGCTTGACGCCGCCCCCCCCGAAGTCCGTTCCATTACAAGAGAGCTGCTTACGGTAAAGGACAGGATGGTCTTCATCGTTGAGTTACTCGAAAAGTCCGAGGCCGTGAGGTTCGAGGAGCTTTTTGAAAGGCGGGCAGGGAGGCCGCAGCTCATCGTATCGTTTCTTGCACTTCTGGAACTGCTCAGGCTTGGTCTGGCACGCGTCTACCAGGAAAGGGAATTCGGCAATATCTGGATAATAAAGAAGCCGGATATGGATCTGGAAACGGGCCCGGACAGGGAGGTATCGGTCGGTGTCCGTCCGTAACCCTTGTACCGACACTGCGCCAGGCCGCCTTTTCCCGGCCGGTTGTCTGCTTCGCCATGTCTAACACCGTCAAAGTCCTGATAACATGCGCCGCAGCGATTTTCCTTTTTTCATTTCCATGCCCGCCCGATGCGTGGTCTGCCGCATTCATTACGGGAAGCGGGTGTTCCATAAGCAATGTCGGATATCTGAGCGCGCTCGCCAGGGAGTTCGAGAGAAGGACCGGCACGAGGGTTTTTGTCCGTGGAGGGGGAAGCGTGGTCGGGATCGAGGACCTGAAGAACGGCAATGTCGATTTTGCGGCGTCTTGCCGAGGCAGGATAGCGGGCGACCCCAGGGACATCCAATTCATACAGGTGGCCTGGGACGCACTGGTATTCATAGTCCACAAGAGTAATCCGGTCAACAATATTTCTCTCGAAGAGGTAAGGTCCGTGTATTCGGGGAGGATAACCAACTGGAGCGAGTTGGGAGGCCGCGACGGTCCCATAGAATTATTCGTCTCCCGGTCGCGAAGAGGTCTTTCGGGTGTGGAGAGCTCTGTCAGGCATCTGGTCCTTGACGGGAAGACTGTCAAATCCCCGAACGCGAGTTTCGTTGCGTCATCGGGTATTGTTGAGCAGTTGGTCGAAGAGACCCCTGACGGGTTCGCGGCGACGGGGTATACCAGCGCAAGGAAACGGAATGTGAAGATGTTGAAGGTGAATGGCGTTTATCCGACTGTGAAGGCCATCATCGACGGCAAATACGGCCTGAAAAGGCCCCTGTTTCTGGTGATTCCCCCTGACCCTAAGCCGGAGGTCATCCGGTTCGTGAGCTTTGCGCTGAGCGAAGACGGTCAACACTTCATAAGTTCGCAGGGGGTCGTGTCTTTGCTGGATTTACGTGAAGAAGATCGGTAAGCGTCAGTGCCGGTGTCAGTGAGTGGTGCCGGCAGAAGGAAGAACATCTCCGGAATCCGACGGTTATGACTGACACCGATGATCGGGAGAAGGGGCGGTAATGTGAGAATTTCTCTCCGGACAAAGGTTGTGGTCCTTGTTACGCTGGTTATCGTTATAATCGGCGCTGTTACTACATTCCTCTTTACCGCGGCTTTCAGGCGCAGCGAGGAGGGGGGTCTGGTGAAGAGGGGGGCCGCCCTGAGCTACGCCCTCTCCCGTGCCGCAGAAGAAGGGCTCGTAAATGAAGACCTGGACCTCATCAAGAAGGCGTCTGATATCATAAAGGCGCCGGATGTGACCCTGGTTCAGGTGTATTCGGACCTGTGGGATGCTGTCGATGCCTATCCCGTCGAGATGCTGAACAAACCTGCCCAGCCTCAGGCCGTGGCCCACTTCAGGCATTCGAACGAGCCTTTTTCCCTGCGCGGAGACGGGGGCTACGATTTTTACCGGCCCATTGTTTTCAGGGCATCCCGGGGCTCTCCGCCCATAACCATCGGATTTGTCAGGGTCTCGCTCTCAACGTCATCGACCATAGCGCAGTTGAAAAAGATAATCGTTGCCGATGTGGCAGTGTCCGGGTTGATCATACTGCTTGCAATCCTGTCGATCAACATTCTTGTCGGACGTCTTGTCATCAAACCCGTCACCGGTCTTTACAGGTCTGTCTCCATGTTCAAGAAGGGCATTCTGCCGGAAGAGAATGCAGAGGAGGGGGCGGGTGATGAGATACGGGAGCTGTCCCGGGAGTTTGCGGTCATGTGCAGGTCGCTGAAGGAAAAGGAAGACAGGCTGGTGGAGTCGGAAAAACGGGTGCGATCACTCTTCGAGCGCGTCGAGCATGCCATTTTCAGACTGGATGCCGAGGGCTCCGTGGTGGAAGCCAACGGCAGGTTCAGGGAGATGTTCGGAGATGTGACCGGTATCTGCGAAATATTCGGGGAGCATGAAGCGATCGACTGCCTGGGAAAGACGCTGCCGGAAAAAGGGGTCCATGTGGAGCGCAATGTTACGGGGAGAAACGGAGAGGAACGGAGCATTTTTCTTTCGCTGTACCCCGAAAGGGCCGATGACGGCGCATTGACGGGTCTGGACGGGTATATCATAGACGTGACGGAAAAAAAGAAGCTTGAAGAGCGGCTCATAAGGGCACAGAAGATGGAGGCCGTGGGGACGCTCGCCGGTGGTATGGCCCACGACTTTAACAACCTCCTGACGGCAATACTCGGCTACTCTGAGATTATTCTGTCCATGACCACGGAGGGGGACCAGTTCCACAGACCGGCGACGGTCATATACGAGGCGGCGCAAAGGGGTGCGGATTTCGGCCGGAAGATACTGAGCATGACCAGGAAGGAAAAGATAGAGGCAAGGGCCGTAAATGTGAACGACATTGTGCGCCGCTCGATGGAGCTTCTCCAGCACAGTATTCCCAAGAACGTAGAGATTGTCACGCGGCTGACTGACGGAGTGCCTTTGATAAAGGCCGACCCTTCCCAGATACAGCAGGTGATCATCAATCTCGCGGTGAACGCCCGTGATGCGATGCCTCAGGGAGGCAGGATGTTGATCGAGACATCGGTTGTCGGGAGCGAGAACGGCGCGGCGAACAGTCTTGAAGGATATGAAGGCGGCTTTATAAGGCTGTCAATCTCTGATACTGGCGGCGGTATCGACCGGGCGACTCAGGGCAAGATATTCGATCCGTTCTTTACTACGAAGGAAATGGGGAAAGGCACGGGACTCGGGCTCTATATAGTGCATTCGATCATTACCAATCACGGTGGCTACATAAATCTCTACAGCGAACCATCCCAGGGAACACGCTTCAACATATACCTCCCTGTTGCAAGAGAGGAGGCGCCGGAAGACCGCAGCCCCGATGACGACATCAGAGGATCAGGTACGATCCTCGTGGTCGACGACGAGCCTGACGTGCGGGAACTCTGCATAGACATGCTTGAGCCGCTGGGCTATACGATAATGACCGCGGAGAGCGGTAATGAAGCCATAAGGATTTACAGGGAGAAGGGCGAGAGTATTTCACTGGTGGTCCTCGACATGATCATGCCGAAGATGGGCGGGAATGAGGTGTTTCAGGTGCTCAAGACCATCAACCCGGAAGTCAGGGTAATTCTCTGCTCCGGTTACAGCAGGAACGGCTTCGGTACGATAGAGGAAATCCTGATGCAGGGGGCACAGGGGTTTATTCAGAAGCCTTTTTCGCGCCGGACTATAGCCCTCTCCGTTAAGAAGGCCCTCTCCGCCTGACCGGCGGGATTCAGTGCAGCACGGAGATGAAGAAAGATTCCGGACAAGCCGGAATGACAAGCCGATGAAACTGAGCCTTTTTCTGTCATTCCCGCAAGCGGAATGCGCGCCTGCCTGCCGGCAGACAGGTCGGGAATCTTTCTTTGGCGGTGTGATTTCCCTGCTCCAGTTAAGTCGTACACTGACTCAGTCTCCTGACCTTGACTTTGAAACCTGCGCAATGGTAATTTTTACGCTATGGCCAAAGACTATAAAGATACTCTGAACCTGCCCCGGACGGCTTTCCCGATGAAGGCCAACCTTGCTCAAAGAGAGCCAGAGATGCTCAAGTTCTGGGAAGAGAAGAACGTCTACGGGAAGATGCAGGAAGTGAGGAAGGCGGAGGGCGGCAGATACATCCTTCACGACGGTCCCCCCTATGCAAACGGACATATTCACATGGGACATGCCCTGAACAAGATATTGAAGGACATCATAGTGAAGTACAAGTCGATGAAGGGTCTTTACGCTCCCTATGTTCCGGGATGGGACTGCCACGGGCTTCCCATCGAGCTTCAGGTCGACAAGAACCTGGGTGAGAAGAAGGACAGGATCGGCATCATCGAAAAAAGGGCCCTCTGCAGGGAATACGCCCTCAAATTCGTCGATATACAGCGCGAGGAGTTCAGGAGACTCGGCGTTTTCGGCGACTGGGAAAGTCCTTATCTGACTTTGACGAACCATTACGAGGGCACGATAGTGCGGGAGTTCAATAAGTTTGTCAGAAAAGGGTACGTCTATAGGGGGAAAAAACCGGTCCACTGGTGTCCTTCATGTGTGACGGCCCTCGCCGAGGCGGAGGTCGAATATAGGGATAAGGAGTCGCCGTCGGTATACGTAAAATTCGGGGTCGACGAGGAGAATATTGCGAAATACCTGCCTGCCCTCAAAGGGAGGAAGGTCTTCGTGGTGATATGGACGACGACCCCCTGGACGCTGCCTGCCAACCTGGCGATAGCCTTCCATCCCGATCTTGACTACGCGGCGGTCGAGCATGATGGAGAAGTGTTTGTCGTGGCCGGGGGCAGGCTGGAAGCGCTCCGTGATACTATCGGTCTCTCGGGGAAAGTGCTGTCTACTGTTTCAGGCAGGGCGCTTGAGGGAATGAAGGCGGACCATCCCTTCATAGGGCGAAAGTCGCAGGCCGTACTCGGTGAGTTTGTTTCCCTCGAAGACGGTACGGGTGTCGTGCATATCGCCCCGGGACACGGTGAGGACGATTACGAGACGGGCCTGAAGTACGGTCTCGATGTCTATGCGCCTGTGGACGACAGGGGACGGTTCACAAAGCAGGCGGGAGACCTTGAGGGTCAGTTTGTCTTCAAGGCAAACGCCGTGATCGTGGAGATGTTGAAGGAGAGAGGCGCTCTCGTAAGAGAGGAGAAGATAACCCATTCATACCCCCACTGCTGGAGGTGCAAGAAGGCGGTAATCTTCCGTGCCACCGAGCAGTGGTTTATTTCCGTTGAACACAATGACCTTCGCAAGGCTTGCCTTGAAGAGATAGACAGGGTAGACTGGGTGCCCAGATGGGGGCGTGACAGGATTTACGGCATGGTGAGTAACAGGCCGGATTGGTGTATATCCCGGCAGCGGAGCTGGGGCGTCCCGATCACGATGATAAGGTGCGAGGAATGCGGAGAGTTTGCCGATGACGAGAGGGTTCTGAATACCATCGCCGACATGGTTTCGCGGGGAGGTGCGGACGTGTGGTTTACAAGGAAGGCCGAAGATTTCCTGCCCTCCGGATATAGTTGCAAAAAGTGCGGCGGGTCCGCCTTCGGCAAGGAAATGGACATACTCGATGTCTGGTTCGATTCGGGGGTGAGTCATGCCGCAGTGCTTGACAGTGATGAGAGGCTTTCATGGCCGGCCGATATGTACCTAGAAGGCAGCGACCAGCACAGGGGATGGTTCCAGAGTTCCCTGCTTGCGTCTGTAGGGGCAAGGGGAAAAGCCCCTTATGGAACTGTCCTTACCCACGGCTTTGTAGTAGACGGCTCGGGCAAGAAGATGTCGAAGTCCCTCGGCAATGTAATCGCGCCCCAGGAGATAATAAAAGGGCATGGCGCCGAGATATTACGGATATGGGTCTCGGCGGAGGATTACAGGGACGATATAAGGATCTCGAAAGAAATACTTAACAGGCTCACCGAGGCATACAGGAAGATCAGGAATACGTGCCGTTTCATGCTGGGGAACCTTCACGATTTCGACTATGGGGACTACGGAAATCAACTCCATGAAATAGACTGCTGGGCGATGAACAGTCTTCAGAACCTCGTGAAAAGAGTGACGAGGGCCTATGAGAATTTCGATTTCCATGAGGTCTTTCATTCCATCCATAATTTCTGCGTTGTGGACATGAGTTCGGTCTATTTCGACATCCTGAAGGACAAGTTATATACCGCGCGGTCCGATTCCCCGGAGCGTCGCGCCAGCCAATGGGTTATCGCCGAGATTCTCTCGACATTGACGAGATTGATGGCCCCCGTATTGTCTTTCATGGCCGAGGAGGTGTGGGGACAGATGGCCGGCGAGAGCAAGAGACGGTGCGTGGCGGAGGGCGACCTGGAATCGGTTTTCTTCTCTTCATTCCCTGTGGTGAGAGAGGAGTTCGCTGCGCCGGACCTGGAAGCAAGATGGAAAAAGCTCCTTGCTGTAAGAGACGATGTAAATAAGGCCCTGGAACTGAAGAGGGCGGAGAAATTCATCGGCAATTCCCTTGAAGCGAAGGTGAGAATACACCTGCC
>Ga0315550_1001697_pt1 | contig 13585 bp, 14 predicted proteins | sample SalMarSW160190MG_2_FD_203100 | JGI IMG/M metagenome (GOLD analysis project Ga0315550, IMG submission 203100) | Salt marsh sediment microbial communities from the Plum Island Ecosystem LTER, Massachusetts, United States - Salt Marsh Sediment SW1601-90 ... | reverse complement strand
TAGGGCAAAGTACTCCGTTTCCTCCGGCTGGGTCTGCTCGGACCCGGCCTTGACCGATACGGCCTCTTGTGCCTGCCGTGCGGGTTTGACCTTCTTCGGCTCTTGTGTTGCAGGTTTTTCCAAGACAGCCTGTTTGGCGGTAGTCTGCTCCGATAACTCTACTTTCGGCTTAGAAACTTCCTGTGGGGGTGGTGATTTCTTGCGGCAGCCCACGCCGGCCAAAATCACCGACACTAAACATATCCAAAGAAGATACTTAGTTCTCATAATCAAACTTCCCTTCTCAAATACTTTGAAGATATCTTTACATGATATTTCTCCGGCAAACGCCGGCGACTCTCATATTTCCGACGTTTGCTGAAATTTATGGCCGGATTATAACCCCTAAAGGCAAATTCTCACCAGAATAATTCCGAATAATCATAAATAATCAGTATGGATACCAGATATAACCGTAAGCTGCGTTTTTTTTGTTACGGCAGTAATAACGCCATGGTTGAATTATCTGTTCTTTTGGCTAAAATACACAGAAATTTTATTCTATTCAAAGTTATGAATTTTGACGAGCTGCTAAACCTGGTTTCTTCAGACGATGCACCGGGCATTTGTGTCGATTCGCGTGCCATCGTTAAAGGTGATATTTTCATAGCCGTTAAAGGTACTGTTTACGATGGCCACGACTTCATCGACCAGGCCATAGATAACGGTGCTGAATATATCGTTAGCCAAAAGGACAAATCGAGCATCGAGCATCGAGCATCGAGCATCGAGACCATAGTTGTTGACGATTCCGCAGAAGCGGCGGCGGTTCTGGCCCAGGCACACTGGGGCAATCCGGCTTCGCGATTAACGAACCTGGCGGTTACCGGCACAAACGGAAAAACCACCGTTGCTTATCTGGTTCGCTCCTGTATCCAAAAGGCCGGCCAAAAGTGCGGCCTTCTGGGTACTGTCATTTACGATACCTGTTCGGGAAACAGCAGCGAGGCGGCCCTGACAACGCCCGATTGTTTGACTATCGCAGCCGGACAAAAAGAAATGTTAAAAAATGCCGCAAAGTTTATGGTCATCGAGGCCAGCAGCCACGCCCTTTCTCAAAACCGTCTGGCCGCAGTCAGCTTCAAAGCCGCCGCTTTCACCAATCTGTCCGGGGACCATCTGGATTATCATAAAACCAAAGAAGATTATTTAGCCGCCAAAACCAGACTTTTTTCTGCTCTTTCACCGGATGCGGTGGCGGTGTTGAATAAACAATCACCGGAAACCGAATCTATCGCCCGGCAAACCGCAGCCAAAATCTTATGGTACGCCATTGATGAGCCGGCGGACATAGCCGCTCATATTGAGTCGATGGATATAAGCGGAACTGTTTTCACCCTTAAATATACCGGCCAAACTTCAATTGTGAGGACATCTTTGCCTGGTCTGTACAATGTCGGTAATTGCTTAGCGGCAGCCGGATTGTGCCTTGCAGCCGGCTTTGATTTGGAAACGATAGCTGCCGGTCTGTCCGCCCGGCAAACAATACCCGGCCGATTAGAAAAAATCGATTGGCCCGGTAACTTTTCGGTAATCATTGATTACGCACACACCGACGATGCCCTGAGAAATGTTCTCTCGACACTAAAGCCCCTCTGCCGGGGTAAGTTGCGGGTCGTTTTCGGCTGCGGCGGAGACAGAGACAGAACCAAACGCCCGCGCATGGCTAAGGTCACCGAACAATTAGCTGATTTTATAATCGTTACCAGCGACAATCCCCGAACCGAAAAGCCCGATGATATTATAAAAGACATAGTCGCCGGCTTCACTTCTCGATTCTCTGTTTCTACGAGTATCGAGCATCCGGCATCCGGCATCGAGATTATTATTGAGCCGGACAGAAAAAAAGCCATCGGGTTGGCTATAGAATCCGCTGGCAAAGACGATATCGTGCTCATAGCGGGCAAAGGCCACGAAACATACCAGATAATCGGAACACAAAAATTCGACTTCAGTGACAAGGAAATCGCCAGCGAGTATCTTAAGAAACGGATTAGAAACGGCTAATTAGCTTATAGCAAGAAGAGTGCTTACCGAAATATCTTCATCTATCTTTTCCCAGTGTATTCCTATCCCGCCACCAATAAGACGCCAATCTTTCCTTTCATCGTTATTAGCATCTCGAAGACGAGCAAACCACTCCAGAGGCACTATGATTTCACGTCCATCTGCAAGTGCAACTCGCAAAGAATCATTCGTAAATGAAACATCCGTGGCGAGCGCTTCAACTTTGACCGGCAAAGAACTCATGCCATTTTCCCTCAATTAGATTTTCATTCTCCTGAACTATGCATAGGCCAGCTTTTTCACTTCTCTTTCTATACGAGACGAAAGCCTGTCTCTCTCTACATCTGGGGAGCACCGCTAAACTCGGATTTTTTGCCTATGTAAAAGCTACATAATCCCTTATCCAAACTTGGCGACTTCCACAGGGCGTTCAACGGCAAAGCTCTTATGATGGAGTTTAATACGCTCTATTTCATGGAGTGTTTCTGCTGTAAAGTAACTTTGCCCACAATGAGGGCAACTGACCATAGGGATGTTTTCTATTACCAGTAAATTCCCTCCTTTGCCGTAGGTTTCGGCAACTCTACGAGCATGTGCTCCCTTATTTCCACAAATATCACATATCATTTGTCTTGTCCTTATTCTTATAGTGCATATATGGTAATAATAACCAGTTTGTCGGTTGGACTTAACTTTGCAACCACTTCGATCTTGCCGCCTTCAACTGTTTTGCCTGCGATACGGTATTTCCATTCACCGGTTGCTATGTCCTTTTGACGTTCAAGTATCTTTCCCGTGAGGACCCCCCGTTCGATATCATAAACGGCTAAATCATCATAATGCATTTCCCGTCTGGCATGATACGTCATAATATACTGACGCTTGCGGATTTTTTCTCGCATACGGTCCAAAATTCGGTCGAACATGTTTTGTTCCCCTATTGCAGAACATCACGGTTCAGGCAGAAATTCTCGAATAGGTTAAAAAACTGTCTTATTTCGTATCCTCTACGACCCGTGTGCAAATGCTCGTGTGGCTTCTTCCGGAATCTCGATGGGAAGAAAAAACTCCCGCGGATAGAGATAATCTTCCCCGGATTCATCAATAACCCGAATTTGCCCATGAGCTTCAGCTTGAGGGTCCGGAACGCACTGATATATCTTACTCGCTTCCAGTGAGGCTGGATACTTCTCGTTGCTAACGCAAAGAACGTAATGTTGTGTGTCCGATTTAATATCACCGATTAGTTCAAAATCCTTGACCATTTATAAAATTATAGCATAATTTCGTTGTATAGACAAGTATTCGTCTTATCGGAATTATAGAGCAAATTTCTCAAAAGTGAAAATGAAGAAGTTTTCAATAGCAGATTTAGCTCAGGTAATAAAAGCCAATCCGGTCAGAAACACCCGCGTTTTCACCGGCGTAAGTACCGACTCACGGACTGCCAAGCCCGGCGACTGCTTCTTTGCTATACCCGGCGAGAACTTCGACGGCCACGATTACGTGGCTGACGCCTTCGCAAATGGCGCTGTCTGTGCCGTGGTCAGTAACGACATCCCCGTCGGCAAACCGACCGATAAACCCATTCTTAAAGTTGAGGATACTATAAAAGCACTCGGTGACTTCGCCGGTGAATATCGCCGGCAATCCAGCTTCAAAGTGGTTGCCATAACAGGCTCAGCAGGCAAAACAACTACAAAGGAAATAGCTTATCAGGCCTTACGTCAACACTTCAGAGTCTATCAGTCGCCTAAGAGTTTTAATAATAATATTGGCCTGCCCCTGACCCTGCTCGGCGCAGAGGCGGATGACCAAATCGTTATCGCCGAGCTCGGCAGCAATCATCCCGGCGAAATAGCTCACCTGACTCATATCGCCGCCCCGGACATCGCAGTGGTAACTAATGTTCATCCGGCCCACTTGGAAGGATTCGGTGACCTTCAGACAATTATACAGGAAAAGCTGTCTATATCCGAAGGACTTAAGTCGGATGGCGTTCTGATAATCAACGCTGATTTCGACCGGTTGGTAAACACCTGCCGGGCAAAAGGCACCAAATTCGTAACGTTCGGCAAATCAGATGGCTCCGACTACCAGGCACAAAATATCAGATACGAGCCCTCAGCCAGCCGGTTCACTATCGATAGTACAGAAATTTACTTACCCGTCCCTGGCCGGGGTAATGTCGAAAACGCGCTTGCCGCCTGGGCTGTTTGCAGCCAGTTTGGCCTGGCCATCGATGATTTCGCAAAGGCTGTCAAGACCCTCTCACCAGCTTCTATGCGGGACGAGCTGCTGCAAATCGGGACGCTAACGGTATTGAATGATTGCTACAACGCAAACCCGGCTTCAATGAGAAATGCGCTGGATATATTGACTGGTCTCGACCCAGCTCGAAAACGAAGATTGGTCTTTATCTGCGGCGATATGGCCGAGCTCGGACAGCAGACCGAGCGCCTGCACACTGAGCTGGGTACCTCTATCGCACAGGCCAAAGTGCGGCTGCTCGTAGCTGTCGGTAAGTTTGCGAAAATCACCACTGAGGCCGCTCGCACCCCCGTGCTTTCTTGCGAAAGCAAGAGCAGCGGTAATGCGAGTGCGGCCGCAACAACTACCGCCGAATACAATTCGGATTCCCACGAAGCGAAGTCCCTAAAAATAAAATGTTTCGAAGATACCCTTTCAGCCTGTAATAATCTGCATGAATTCATAAAAGATTACGATATAGTATTAGTGAAAGGTTCGCGCACTGCCAAACTGGAAATGGTCGTCGAGAAGCTGAAAGAGCTTTATTCGTAACTCGATGCCGGATGCTTGAAGCTCGTAATGAGCATCGTAGTCAATTGGCTGTTGAGAATAGAAAATAGTCAATAGAAATCAATAGAAAATAATCAATAGAAAATAGTCAATAGAAAAATGATATACCACCTGTTATGGTATTTGCGAGATGTTTTTACGCACCAGCTCGGCTTTTACGCCTACCAGAACGTGGTGTTTCGCTCGGTATCGGCCATCCTGACCAGCTTACTAATTGCCCTTTTTATTGGTCCTAAAATCATTCGCTGGCTGATGCGCAAAAAAATCGGCGACCGGCCGGAGTTTCACCACGCCACCCTCAACGAGCTGACCAAGGAGAAGGCAAATACTCCCACTATGGGCGGCCTGATTATAATTCTCTCGGCTGTCTCAACCACCTTATTATGGGCAAAGCTGAACAATCCCTTTGTTCAAAAGGCCATTGTGCTGGTGATATGGTTCGGCGCCCTGGGCGGCGTTGACGACTGGCTAAAGCTCACCGTCGATGTCCGCCACCGAACCAGAAACGGATTAAAACCCTGGGAAAAGCTCATCTTTCAAATCGGTGGTGCAGTACTGATAGCGTCGTTTTTATATGCCGACTTTGTCAATATAGACGATGCCAAATTATTCTGGCTGCCGTTCTATAAGCATGGCCTGCCCTTAGCAAACTGGATGTTCATACTGGTAGCGATTTTTTACCTCTCGGCCACCAGCAATGCCGTCAATCTGGCTGACGGTATGGACGGACTGGCTGCCGGCTGCGTAGGAATGGTCTCTCTGGTACTTGCACTGTTGTGCTTTGTCGCCTCTGAAACGATGTCACGAACCACCCCTGTCACCTGGGCAAGTTATCTTTTGCTGCCCGCCATACCCCAGGCCGGCGAGCTGAGCATCTTTTATTCGGCAATCTTAGGGGCCGTCCTCGGATTCCTGTGGTTCAACTGTCACCCCGCTCAGACCTTTATGGGTGATGTGGGCTCACTTCCATTAGGCGCCGCAATGGGCTACGGCGCGCTGGTGACAAGGAATGAAATCCTGCTCTTAATTATCGGCGGCGTATTCGTCGTTGAATTGCTCAGTGTAGTGCTCCAGGTCGGCTATTTCAAATACACCGGGGGCAAACGGCTTTTCAGATGTGCACCTATACATCATCATTTTCATCTGATTGGCTGGAGTGAGCCGCAGGTGGTGGTGCGTTTTTGGCTTTTAGCCGCCGCCTTTGCCGCCCTCGCTTTGGCCACATTAAAAATCCGATAATCCCGCTCCGACCGGCTTTTTTGCTTTCCACTTCTAACAATTGAAATAATTTAAGAAAGTTTCGATTCTTTGTTGTAAAATTGCCATCAGGCGCCTCTATAAAATAGAGAGACGCGTTATCTCAAGAATTAAGAATGAATACGCAATCAGATTCAAAGTTAGTAAAAGCCGTTCTAAATGGTAATCGGGATGCTTACGGTTATCTTTTCGAGAGACATGAGCGATCTGTCCAGGCGGTAGCACTGGCAGTTCTTGGTGATTACCACGCTGCTCAGGACGTAGTCCAGGAATCTTTTGTGACAGCGTACAGGAAATTAGGTGGATTGCGAAAAGGATCGTCTTTTGGTCCATGGGTTCGAAAAATTGCCAGGCGTGAAGCAATAAGGATAGGCCGGAATAAGCAACAAAGAAAAGACGCAAAGCAGCTTGCAATGAATGCAAGTGTAGTATCCAACGATGGTAGAATTGACGAACCAAACCGCAGGCTTCTCGACGCCGTGATGCGTCTGCCGAAGCATGAGCGTGTAGTAATTATGCTTCGGTATTTCGAAGGTCATTCTGTGAAAATAATTAGTGAAATGACCGGGCGACCGATCGGTACTGTAACAATGCAGCTTTCGCGTGCTCATGCACGTTTACAAAAATGGCTGAAGGGGAATTCGAAATGAAAGAATATGATGAACAAATTGAAAAGAGGCTTAAAGGTCTTGGCGATCTACTCAGATCACAACCCTTTGTCAGTAAGACTGGGATGCGACAAATTGAACAGATGGAGCAGGCGAAACCATTTAGGTCTGTTGTTTTCATACCAGCAAAGGTTAAATCAGGACTCGGACTTGCGGCGTGCCTTTTGATAGGTGCGTTTTTGTGGTTCTCAATAACCTGGCCAACAAGTATCACATTAGCAGACGTTCATAGATCGATAGAATCAAAAACCTGGGTATTAATTAGCTATGAAGATGGAATGAAAGAGTGGGCCAATCTGAGTAATCGACTATGCTTTCTAACTTACAATCGTAATCGAAATTTCTATGTTGGAATGCGCGACCATGTCAACGGCATCTGGCGAGCTTATCATAGCAATTGGGGAGAGCAGATTCACGAAGAAACCTTCACTGTTCGACCCTACCCCCAAACACCATGGGAGTATGCCGTAGGCGACTGGGACGACCGTGGTGAAAGTGAGTTTTCCCATACCATAGTCGAAAAAGTAAATGACACTATCGATGAACGGCACGTCGTTCGGTTTGATACATATAGCATAGGGCCTCTGGAATTACGTGTACTTACTCAACAGGTATGGGCAGATCCCAAAACTCGTTTACCGATACGGATTCGAAAGTATTCAAGACCGGACAAGTCCAATACAGGTGATTTCTCATTCCCTGAGACCGGACCTTCGAGCATCTACGATCTTAACGCGCCGCAAGGTTTGAAAGTCGTAAGATACTGGGGCATTATCGAACCGGCTGCCCAGGCTATTATAGATGCCGCCAGGCAAGCACGGCGGCAATTCCCGGATACAATGCGCATTGTCAGGAAGAGCAAAATCCATCTTGATATTTATTATCGAATTGATAATAAGTTGCGTCATGAAACCTATGGTAAGATAGACGATAAAGATAACAGACCACTTCCCATTGTGCCACCTGAGACATACGAATACATCCGTGAATGGGCCATGAACAACTTGACCCTTCATCGTTTATGTATTTACGATGGCGAATACGAATATGTTTTATTAGATAAGGCCCCTTGGAAATCCGGAGAAAAACTGAATGTGGAATACAGAAACAATGACTGGATAGATGCGGTTATAAGTACCAGTAGACAATGGCCGTATATCAGCAACGTCGGCCCCATGGAAGTTCTGGAAGATGAGCCAGGGACACCGCCTGGATGCGTCCTGCTTCGATATGAAGGATTGGGCCTCCAGCGGGACTGGTACGTTGATCCCAAACGAGATTATATTTGTGTAAAACAGATACAGTTCCGTAAAGATCAGGAGACCGACCAATTGATTAAGTCATCGGAAGTTGAACGGACAGACTTAACTCGCCTGTCATCAGGACAGTGGTATGCCAGAACAATAAAAAGTCAGGGAGAAACGGCGGCTGAATTCGATGTAAAATTACTTCCCGATTCTGAAATTGAACACCTTACCAGCAAGGATAATTCGGCAGGGTTCTTTGATGGTAAAAAACTACTGAAAAATGCGATGGACGATGGAGTAAATGTTACTTTTTGGGCGCGGTAGCATGTAGGGGAATTAAGAGTCTTTTTTCGGGATTCATAAGTTTATTCATCATCATTTTCATCTGGCCGGCTGGAGTGAGCCGCAGGTGGTGGTGCGTTTTTGGCTTTTAGCCGCCGCCTTTGCCGCCCTCGCTTTGGCCACATTAAAAATCCGATAACGCCGCCGATAGGCTCGAAAATGGTTACCATAAAAACTATTGACCCTCCTAAGCTCACCGATTGCCGGTGAAAAATCGAAAGTCTGATAATCTCTCCAGGTAAAACTACTTGTCCTGCGTTTAACCTAAATCAAGGCCTAATTTAGAAAATCGCCACCTTAATCTCAAGTTTTCATTAACTTATGCCGAATTTGTAAAATACTCGCAAAAAGTGTGTGAAAATGAGGATTTAGCTATGCTCAGAGCAAGAGACATTATGAATACAAATGTAATTAGCGTGCAAAAAGACGCCCCAATATTTGAGGCCGTAGAGCTCCTCGTGGAAAATAATATCTCGGGATTGCCTGTGGTCGAAGATGATATGACTTTGACGGGAATTCTTTCAGAAAAAGATGTCATAGAACTCTTCTACGATAGCGAGCAGGCAGAGGACAAAACGGTTAGTGACTATATGACATTTCCTGCAGTTTGTTTTGAAGATAATAATGCTCTGCTCAATATCTGTGACTTTTTGGGAAAGAACATCTTTAGAAGGGTCCCGGTTACGTCAGATGGCAAGCTGGTTGGCATAATCAGCATACAGGATATTCTCAACACTGTCCTTCAGCTAAGGCGGGAGCAAGTGGTCAGCATCAATTAACCACTCACCAGTTCACTATTCTTCGGTATGGATTCGGACGTTTCTTCTGTAGCCTGTTGTGCCGTCGTCGGAGCTCATTTTGTCTATTTTTCTCTGTGCCAAAAAGATTTTAACAGCGGTAGTTCCACAAAACAAACCGACAACGAAGAATACTATAGAGGCAAGTATCGCAAACAAATCCCGCAGGATATAAACCAGAAATCCAAATCCAATTAGCAGCAACCCTACGATAAAAAGTCCTGCCGCGAAGTTTCTGGACGCTTGAGAGACTACATTTCTGTAATAATGAAAACTCATATTTTCAAAAAGATAGTGAGCTAAAGTTCGGAGTGCCTAAAGTGACACGTAAGTGTCATCCTGAGGCGAAGCCGAAGGATCTGGCCAACGAAAAAGAGATTCTTCACTTCGCTGCGCGGAGCCTGTCCTCGAGCGAAGCGAAGGGTTCAGACCTGTCCTTGAGCAAAGCGAAGGAATGACAGCAAAGCTGCCACTTTAGGCACTCTTGGCACTATACGTTTAATACATTCCACCGCCCGGAGGCATCTGTGGCGTCTCCTTCTTTTCGGGAATCTCGCTGACTATAGCATCAGTCGTCAGCAGCAGCGAAGCGATCGATGCGCCGTTCTGCAGTGCAACCCTTTCGACTTTCGTTGGCACAATCACGCCGAACTTGGTCATATCGCCGTATTGCTTGCGCAGCGCATCGTAGCCGAAGTTCTTTTCCTTGCTGTCCATAACTTTCTGCGCCACAATTGAGCCGTCCAGTCCTGCGTTCTCGGCAATTTGTTTAATCGGTGCCACCAGCGCTCTTCGAACGATATCAACGCCTATCTTTGCATCCCCGGAGGCCTTGACTTTATCCAGCGCCGGCAAAGCTCTGAGCATTGGCACACCACCGCCGGGCAGGATACCTTCTTCCACCGCCGCCCGGCAGGCGTGAAGCGCATCCTCTACGCGCGCCTTCTTTTCCTTCATCTCCGCCTCAGTCGCAGCTCCAACATTAATCTGGGCCACGCCGCCGGCCAGCTTCGCCAATCTCTCCTGCAGTTTTTCGATATCATAATCACTGGTGGAGTTCTCAATCTCGTTCTTAAGTTGTTCGATTCTGCCTTTGATGGCTTCAGTGCTGCCGCCGCCTTCAATAATCGTGGTAGTGTCCTTGTCGATAGTAACGCGTTTGGCCCTGCCAAGCTGCCGCACCTCGATGTTCTCTAACTGCAGTCCCAGGTCCTCGAAAATAGCTTCACCTCCGGTCAGAGTGGCAATGTCACTAAGCAGCGCTTTTCGTCTGTCACCGAAGCCGGGCGCTTTGACCGCAGCTACCTGCAGTATTCCCCGCAGTTTATTGACAACCAGTGTAGCCAGCGCCTCGCCCTCAACGTCTTCGGCGATAATCAGCAGCGGCTTGCCCTGTTGAGACACCTTCTCAAGCAGTGGAACAAGCGATTTTACCGAGCTTATCTTCTTTTCGTGCACCAGAATATACGGCTTTTCCAGCACTACTGCCATATTCTCCAGATTGTTAATAAAGTGTGGGCTCAGATAACCCTTGTCGAACTGCATCCCTTCGAGCAGATCAACTACCGTTTCCAGTGACTGGCCCTCTTCGACGGTGATCACGCCGTCTTTGCCGACCTTGTTCATTGCCTCAGCCAGCTTTTTGCCGATTTCCGCGTCCTGGTTTGCTGAGCAGGTCGCCACCTGTTCGATTTGTTTGGTTGACTCGACGGGCGTGCTCATCTCGAACAGTTCGTCCACGATTGCGTTAACGGCTGCTTCGATACCGCGTTTTACCTGCATTGCATTGGCGCCGGCCGTAATATTTTTAAGGCCTTCATTGAAGATGCTCTCAGCTAAAATCGTTGCGGTCGTTGTCCCGTCGCCGGCCACACTCGATGTCTTCGACGCCACTTCCTTGACCATCTGTGCGCCCATATTCTCATAAGAATCTTCCAGCTCAATCTCTTTAGCCACTGTTACGCCATCTTTTGTAACGGTCGGCGAACCGTACGATTTTTCCAAAACTACATTTCTGCCGCACGGCCCAAGCGTGATCTTTACCGCCTTTGCCAGTTTGCTCACACCTTTTTGAATAGCCGTGCGGGCGTCTGTACCAAATGCTATCTTTTTTGCTGCCATAGCTTTCTTTCTCCTATTTTATTGATTTTCATTTTCTTTAGCGTGCTTTCCTGTCTTTGTCGCTGATTTTAAGCTTACTTTTCTATCACTGCCATAATATCCGACTCACTCATAATCAGATACTCTTTGCCGTCTATCTTTACTTCTGTCCCGGCGTAGCTCGTGAAAAGCACCATATCACCCTTTTTCACCTGCAATTTTTGTACCGTCCCGTCGTCGAGCATTTTGCCGTCACCAACGCTGATAATTTTGCCTCTTTGTGGTTTTTCTTTGGCACTATCCGGCAGGACTATCCCGCCCGTCGTCTTGTTTTCCGCTTCGAGACGCTGAACAAGCACCTTATCTGCCAATGGTCGAATCTTCATTTTGTAATTACTCCTTTCAATAAACTTCTTTAATCTTTTTTACTTTATTCTTATTTGAAACATTACACAATCTCTGCTTTGTAGAAAACACACAACACCTGTCATTCTGAACGAAGCGTAGCGAAGTGAAAAATCTCTTTATCGCCCAAGAGATGAGATTCTTCGGCTTAACCTCAGAATGACAGTCTATGTTTTCTACAGGGCAACAATCTATTATTACGCGAAAATATCACTGTTATACTTCTTAACAAACAATCTGTTCAATTGCTCCTGCAGAACATTCATATCAACCGGCTTGTCAATCACGCTGAAAACATCAAGTCGCAGTGCCTTACCGAGCAAGGATTCACCCGCAGCGCTGGTCAGGAGAATACACGGCAGCAGAGGATAATCCATTCGGATAATCTTTATCGTTGCCAGTCCATTGGACTCTTCCGAGTCCATATCCACGATGGTCGTATGAATCCGTTTCCTCTCGATAATATTGACGAACTCTACCGCGTTCTCAGCCATCAGCAGATTAATACCTCTCGGCCGAAATATATAGCGCACCGCCTCCGGCCATGCCCAGTTCGCCTCACTGGCAAGGACGTTGATTTCTTCGAGTTTTGACAGATTCGACACCATATCCGTAAATTCCTTTCTTAATCTAAGCAAATATCGTGCCAAATGCCTTTTTACACGGCTACATTAGCGCAAGTACTTACTATAAACGAGGTTAAGATGTGAGGTCCGAGGCAGCCACCCCCTGCCAAAATCCCAGCTAAGGCCCTCTTCTCTGCCAACCTGACAGCCTTGGACAAGCAAATAGGTGCTTTCTTTTCGCTTAATACAGGGATTTGACTTAGCCAACGGTCTTTCTAACCGTTTTTATCGTTATGTAAGTTGGTGTTTGTAACGTAGTTATTAAATTCTCACAGATTCTGGTTGCGTACAAATCGCAAATTCTGGTAAAAATATTCCTTTTTTATGTATGTAAGGAAAGTTGCACTCAGGCAGGCAATCGTTAAAATGGTACGTTGATATTAGCTAACCGGAGTATAGAGTGGGTATGGGCTTACAGACTCTGCTAAATAAAGGTAAAATCAACAAAAATTAAAAAAAGAAAGTGAAGTGTTAAATGATAGATTGGGAGAACAAATTGGATGATTTCTTAGAACAACAAGACCAATCCGAGGAGGTACGAAAGCAAAAGGTAAAAGTAGATAAGGCAGCTATGACAGAAAGGACTGAAAAGAGGGAACAAGCCGCACTATTTATACTTCAAACAGTTGAGCCAGCATTCGGTAAGTTAGCTGCCAAATTGAAGCAACGGGAAAAAAAGGTCCTTATCGAAGGGGGCGACCTTTCGAGAGTGCTGAAAGTTTGTTCTACAAATGGAAACGCAGAATTCATCTATGCTCTCAACATCGATTCGAGATCGGGAATTACTATAGCCACAGTATGTATCAAATATAAAGGTGCAATTGAAGAAGGTGACAAAACCATATTAAAGAACTACAAAGAACCTGGTATATCAAATATAACCGAAACCGACATCCTCGAAGATTTTGTAGAAAAATACACGTGGGTCATGAGCCACGGAAGAACCCTGTAGTTTACTACCTGCGTTTTAAAAAGTCAAGCACCTCGGCCTTCATGACTGCTTTATACAATTGTGCCTGTTGTCCGAGTAACTCTTGAAGTTCGCGTATGCCTTAGCGTTCAGCCGGAGATTGCTCCTGTATGAGAGATTACCCACCAGGCTGATCAGCGGCTGGCGTCGATGCCATAAGTTGCACAAGGCCCTGCGCAGAATGCGCGGCATGCAATAAAAGTCCCGGTCGCACGAGGTCATTTCTTCGATGATGCCGTCCAGAGACAAATGCTTATACCGAGCCACCGGGAAGGTCAGTGTGTAGTATTTCCAGTCTTCCGGGAAC
>Ga0315550_1001696_pt1 | contig 13586 bp, 11 predicted proteins | sample SalMarSW160190MG_2_FD_203100 | JGI IMG/M metagenome (GOLD analysis project Ga0315550, IMG submission 203100) | Salt marsh sediment microbial communities from the Plum Island Ecosystem LTER, Massachusetts, United States - Salt Marsh Sediment SW1601-90 ... | reverse complement strand
TCCCGTTCCTTCAGACCGTAGGTTTTGCGATAGTAGGGCATGATGTGCAGGGGGATGAAGTGCACCGAGACCCCGATTCCCATCTCCATCAGGGCATCGGCGAAGCGGTCCCTGTCGACGGTCAACTTCTCCAATTCCAATCGAATTTGAAACAGATGCCAGGAATGATTCGGATCCCTTACCGGCAGTTTCAGGTAATCCAGTCCCTCCAGTCCCTCATAATACATGCGAGCGATATTTTCCCGGGCCAGGCGAAATCCTTCGGACTTTCGGAGCTGTACCCTGCCCAGACTCGAAGCCAGATCCGTCAAATTGTACTTGAAGCCCGGTTCCCGGACTTCATAATACCAGGAGGCATCCCGGGAGGTGTACCGGTTCCACACGTCCCTGTCGATCCCATGCAGGCGCATCATGCTCATCCTGCGCGCCAGTTCGCCGTCCCGGGTGACCACCATGCCGCCCTCTCCGGTAGTGATCGGTTTGGTCGCATAAAACGAGTACACCCCCATAGCGCCGATCGTGCCGGGAGCGTTTTCCTCCCCTTCTCGGGGAAGACAGTGGGCCGCATCCTCGATCACCAGCGCACGGTGGAAAGCGGCGATATCGAGGATCTGTCCCATCCGGCAGGGCAGACCCCCGACGTGCACGGGAAGCACCGCTGCCACTGCGGGGTCGTTCAGCATGGCTTCTTCCAACCGATCCGGGCTGAGGTTATAGCTGTCCTCCTCGATATCTACGAACAGGGGATCGGCGCCGAGGTAGCGGATTACCTCCGCGGTAGCGGCAAAGGTATAGGGTGTTGTCGCGACCTTGGCATTTTCCTTTACTCCCGCCGCCTCCAGGCACAGGTGAAGTCCCGCGGTGGCCGAGCTTACCGCCAGGGCATGATTGACCCCGGCCCATGCGGCAAACTCCTGTTCGAAGTGCAGGGTCACCTCCCCTGTGGTCAGCCAACCGCTTCGCAGCACCGAAAGGACCGCCTCTTCCTCTTCCCTGTCGATCGAGGGACGATAGAATGGGATGAAATCAGTAGGGAGGCTCATCTTCTGGAACCCGCAGAGTAGGAACGATTTCTTTGAGGGTGTGCCGAAGGGTTTTCCGGTTTCTGTACACCTCAGACTTCTCAATGTCGAAGAAGCAAATCGGATCGAGGCGCTCGATGACTCCCTCCAACTGTCCGTTCAATGCATAGTGGCGATCGAGTTTGAGGATTTTAGGATACTCCGTGGCTTTTGCCTCATCGTCTTTGCTCCACAGCCGCTCTTCCAGCTTCTCCCCGGGGCGTAGACCCGTGTACACGATCCGGATCTCCCTGTCGGGTTCGTATCCGTAAAAGCGAACCATCTGCTCCGCCATCTCCTTTATCGACACGGGCTCCCCCATATCGAGCAGATACAATCCCTGGGAGCGGCCGACCCCCCCGGCCTGCAACACCAGGCTCACCGCCTCGGGGATGGTCATGAAAAATCGCTTGCTCTGTGGGTCGGTGATCGTAACCGGTCCCCCCTTCAGGATCTGCTGACGGAAAAGTGGCAGAATACTGCCGCGGGATCCTAGAACGTTCCCGAAGCGCACCACAAGAAATACCCTGTCGGGGGTGCCCTGCCGCAGCACCAGCTCTTCGGCGATAAGCTTGGAAGCTCCGTACACGCTGTTCGGATCGACGGCCTTGTCCGTAGAAACCAGGACGAAACGCTCCACTCCGGCTGCCAGACAGGCGTCGACGATATTCTTTGTACCGAACACATTGTTTTTTACAGCTTCCACCGGATTGGCTTCCAGGAGGGGTACGTGTTTGTGCGCCGCCGCATGAAAAACCACATCCGCCCGGGTTCGTTCTACGATATAGTGCATGTAGTCCCGGTCCTGAAGTTCCCCGAGAATCGGAACGATCGTTGCTCTCTCTCCCACCCCCTCCTCTTGAAGAAGCCGAAGCTCCCTTTCGATTTCGTAGATGCTGTTCTCCCCGTGTCCGAACAGGAACAACCGCTCCGCCCCACCGGAGAGAAGCTGCCGGCACAGCTCACCGCCGATACTGCCGCCCGCTCCGGTTACCAAGACCCGTTTGCCCTGCAAGTAGGCGAGGCTCTTCTTCAGATTGACCTGGATCGGATCTCTGGTCAGGAGATCTTCCGGATCGATCTGTCGCGCCTGGATGAGATGAGGTCCCCCATCGAGGATTTGAGAGATCCGGGGAACGATGCGTATACGCACGAATCCGGCCTGAACCAGGAGTCGGTAGAAATCTTTCAGCTGCTCTCGAGTGGCCCCGGGAATAGCAATGATCGCTTCGTCCGCCGGGGTGTTTTTGAGCAGTTCCACTACTTCCTGAATCGGTCCTAGCACGGGAATCGAGCGAATACGCGATCCGATCTTATCCGGATCGTCGTCCAGAAAGGCTACGACTTTTCCAAAAATTCCTTTTGCCTGGATCTCTCGGGCCAGAGTGGTTCCGGTGATTCCTGCTCCGATGATATAGATCCTGTTTTTGGATCTGTGTTGGGTCATATCTACTCTTAATTCTCGGATTTCAATTGAGGGAGTTGAGAAGGGAAATTCAAACTATCGGCGCACCTGTCCGCCGGGGTTCTCCGGCGCCTGCTCCAGCGCATCAAAACCGAAATCGATCAGGAAGGAGTTTTCGTACAATTCCAGACGAACCCGAGCCCGTCCTTTCCGCCGATCCACCTTCACGATCCGGCCCTCCACCCCTTTCAAGGGTCCGGAGACGACCCGGATGCGCTTGTCCTGATCGAAGTACACCTTCGAGCGTTGGACGATCTCACCAAAGGAGAGAAAGTGGACAAGGATTTCCTGGTCGCGCGGATTCAGTGGCTCGATATGCTGATTATCCTTTAGAAAGCGAATAAACCCGGGTATACGCTTCACATTCCAGTACAGCTGCGGGTCAATAGATTCGGCCTGCAGGAAAAGATAACCGGGAAAGATAGGAGCTACCGAGTCCCGCCACACACCCTGATGCCGGATCCGCAGATTTCTCCGCGGCCAGTGCAGCTGTTCTCCCGGAGTCTCGAGAAAATGGCCGGCATGTTTGAGAAACTGCGGTTCTTTGCCCGTCCGCACCTGGATGACGAAAAAAGTCATTTGGGGCACGGACAAAGGTACCACGTCAGCAAATTGGCATCAAGATGCGGGGAAAGAGAGCAGGCTGATTATTGAGTTTCAACAGGAAATCCCTATCGGGGAGCCGCTGTTCCGACCGATAATTGTAAAAACTCACTTCCGGGAGCTTTCTATGAGACGCATCGCCGCTCCGGTGCTGCTTTTCTTCCTTCTATGCACGTTCTCGTGTTTCGGCCAAACCTTTCTGATCGTGGTGAAAGAAATCCGTAACGGCGAGGAGTTGTCACGGCCATCCGCCAGCCAGGAAGGCATGATCGCAGCTATGTTTGACCTGGGATTCGTGAGCTTCGATACCGGGTTGTACGCACCGTCGGTGGATTGGGAAGCAGAGCAGTTCCAGGAACCTCTCGACATCGCCCGGCAGGGACTGGCCCAGTATATACTCGCCGCGGAGGTCCGGTCCGTTACTGAAAAGAGAAACCTCGGCCCCGAGGCCGGCAACTCCGCGGCAACGGATCTCGGGCCGGAGTTGAAGATTGATACCTCCGTGCACTACTATCTTCTCGGAGTCGAGGCTGCCGGTGTACTCGGGGAGGGAGAGATGGTCCTCGACAACAGGAGCCCGGAGAAACAGCAATTAACCTATTGGCAGTTTCTCTTCGCGGTTGGCCGGGACGTCGCCGCAAGGGGCACCGAGCTGTTGAAACGTATCACTCCGGCCCACTGATTTCTCTTTTCTCTTTTTCCTGCTATAATGTTCATTCGGGACTTGATTTGGCCGATGTAAGAGAAGAGGGGTTATCTCTTACTATGAGAGTATTTACTGTACGTATGGAAAAGCTATTAGTTGTTCTCCTTGCGCTGTGCCTCTGCGCTGCTACCGCATCCGCCCAGGAGAGCTGGCAGGGAAACGCGGCGATCGCCCGCAGCGGGGAGTTCAGCACCCCCGGCCTGTTTGCCGCGTCGAACGCCTTTCCGAAAAACGCCCGGATTCTTGTCCAAAATCCGCAAACAGGGCAGAGCGTTCAGGTTACCGTAGAGCAGCGTATCCCGGGAGCGGGAAACATATTTCTGCTCCTCACCGAAGAGGCGGGAACACAGATCGGGCTGACAGGCTCGGAGGTAATCCGTGTCCAGGCAAATGTGTTAAGCTCGCTGGGAACGGGCTTGGGTGGATCTCTGCAGGAAGGGGCCTACAGCGCGGACCCGGATCTCAATCCTCCGGTAAGTATCACCGACGAGCAGTTGTTGGCCGGACCCGGGACGCCTTCTGAGGAACAGGTGCGGCCGGAAGCGCCGGCTGAGGAAGAAGAGGTTGCCGCCCAGGCGTCCCCGGCGGGCGAAGAGGTCGAAGAAGAGCCTATCCCCGAGGCGGAAGCCCCAGCCGCTTCGAAGGAAGTTGAAAAAACTCCGGAGGAGAAACGGCTGGAAGAGCTGGCCGGCAGGATCCCGCAGAAACACCTGTATATGCCGCCGCGGCAGCAGGAGATCTACGCCCTGGCTCCACAACCCACCGAAGTCGAGGAAGTGGAGGAGCAGATCGCAGCGGTGGAAGAGCCGGTAGAAGAAGTGGCAGCCGTGGAAGAAACCGCTGAAGAGCCGCCCGCCGAAGAGGTGATTGAGCAAGCCGCTGAAGAGGAAATCGTCGAGGCAGAGGTCGTAGAGGAAGAGGCGGAGGAGGAAATCCAATCCGAGGAGCCTCGGGTGAGTATGCTGGTACCCCTGGAGGAACAAGAGGACCTCGATGTTGCCCTTCCCGGTCCGGAAGCAGTCGAACCGGAAAAACCCAGTCCCGAAGGAAGCCGCCTGCCTTTTCCGGAAGAGGAAAGCCCTCTGACCATGGAACCTGAAGAACCACCCTTTGCCGAAGAGGAGATCGAGGTAGCCGTCGAGGAAGAAGCGGCCGAGGAATCGTCAGTCGAAGCTGCGGAACCGCTGGTGGAGGAGGAGCCCGTTGCGGAAATCGCCATGGCGGAATCGCCGTCAAGGCCGCAGGAACAGCTGATCCTTTCCGAGATACTACCCTCGAGTTCCTACTTCGTGCAGATCGGTGCCTACTCCACCCGGAATTTGGCAGAGAAACTGGCAGGGGGTCTTCCCCAAACCTACTCCGTCACGATTCTGCCCGCCAGCTCCGGGGGCAGACAGTTCTACAAAGTACTGGTCGGACCCCTGAACGTGGATGAAAGCGGAACTCTTCTATACCAGTTCCGATCCCGCGGTTTCAAAGATGCCTTCATCCAATACGTCGAGTAAGACTAACCCGGAACAGGTAAAACAGGAAATCGAACACCTCTGCCGGACACTCAATCAATACCAGCACGAATACCACGTCTTGAGCCGCCCCAGTGTGTCAGATCGGGAGTACGACAGGCTGTTCGACCGCCTCCTACAGCTGGAAAATGATTTCCCCCGGTTCCGTCGTCCCGACTCACCCACCCAGAGAGTAGGCTCAGATCTGACCCAGGAGCTCCCCGAAGTTCCCCACACGATTCCCGTCTTGAGCCTGGACAAGGCCTACAGTGCGGAGGATCTACAATCCTGGATCGCCAAGACCAACAAGAATGCGGGACGATCCCTCTCCTTCGCGGTGGAAGAGAAGATCGACGGTGCCTCGATCGTACTGTACTACGAAGGGGGTCTGCTGACCCGAGCGGTCACGCGGGGCAATGGCTTGGTGGGAAACGACATCACGGCGAATGTAAAAACCATCCCCTCGGTGCCTCTGCGGCTCACCCAGAACGTAACCGCGGCGGTGAGGGGGGAAATATTCCTGCCCCGAAGCCTCTTCGAGCGTATCAATGCCCAACAGGAGGCTCCCTACGCCAATCCCCGGAATCTGGCTGCGGGCACCCTGCGTAGGGTCAAGAGCGTGGAAGTCGCCGCGGTTCCCCTCGACATCTGGATCTACGAAGGGCATTTCCCCTCGCCTCCCGAGACCCATGCAGAGGTATTGGTGCGGTTGGAGGCGCTGGGTTTCAAGATCAACCCGGACACGGCGTTTTTTTCCGATCAGCACAACCTCGATGCACTTCGCAAGAGTCATCCCGCCTGGACCGTAGGAATGCTTGCCGATATTCCCGCCTATCTGGAACGGGCCCTACGCCTAAGGAGGGAGCGGGACTACGAAATTGACGGACTGGTCCTCAAGGTAAACGAGCTGGCGGCGAGGGAGGCCCTTGGTTTTACCGGGCACCATCCCCGCTGGGCAATCGCCTTTAAATTCGAGGCTCCGCAGGCGGAGTCGGTGGTAAAGAACATCGAGGTCCAAGTCGGCAGGACCGGACGCATCACTCCGGTGGCTCGCATTAAACCCGTGCTTCTAGCGGGGTCCACCATAGCCAATGCTACACTCCACAACCAGGACTACGTGGATCTGCTCGAGCTGGCCATCGGTGATCGTGTGGGCATCTCGAAAAGGGGAGATGTAATCCCCGCTGTGGAGCGGGTGGTGGAAAAGAACGAGCTGGGCAACACGACATGGAGGATGCCCGAAAACTGCCCGTCCTGCGGCACCCCCCTGACCCGCCGCGGAGCTCACCAGTTCTGCGAAAACCCGAAATGTCCCGATCAGATCCGCGGCCGGATCCGCTTTTTCGTGGGCAGAAACCAGATGGATATCGACAACCTGGGACCGGAGACCCTCGATGTTCTGATCGAGCGGGGCCTGGTCCGGGATGTGCAGGACCTGTACGCCTTCGATCCCGAGGCTCTCCTCGATCTTCCCGGATTCGGAGAGAAGAAGGTTCGATTGATCCGTGACGGGTTGGAGAAGAGCAGGCGACAGGGGTACCGGAACGTTTTGGTCTCCCTGGGAATCCCCGAGATCGGGCAGAAAGTCGCCGAACTTCTCGTCGAGGGCGGATACCGGGACATCGACCGGCTTCTCCAGGCGGCGGGGAAAAAAGACCCCACTCTTTTTACCGGAATCCACGGTATCGGGGAGAAAACCGCCCAAACCCTGATCGAAGAGCTCAACCGCCCGGAAGTCCGGCGCCGGATCGAAGGCTTGAGAAAATCGGGACTGCGCTTCAGCGAACAAACTCCGGCGGAGCAAGAAATTCTGCCCCAGACCTTTGCCGGGCAAACCTGGTGCGTCACGGGGAGCTTCGAGAGCTTCAAGCCACGGGAATCGGCCATGGAGGAGGTGAAACGGCGGGGCGGCCGGGTTACCTCCGGCGTCACTTCCAAGACAACCCACCTGCTGGCCGGCCCGGGGACCGGAAGCAAGCTGGACAAAGCCCGGGAGCTCGGCGTTCAAATAGTCGACGAGGCGGTTTTCCTGAAATTGCTCGCCTCCCTCCAGCAGATCTTCCCAACAAAATATTGACGCCCCTCCCCCTTCGGTTTACAGTATAGTAAATCAATTCACACATGGAGGAGGTGGAAATCCATGAAAAAAGCATTAATTGTGCTGCTTGCGCTTCTTATGGTGCTGGCCGTTGTCGGCTGCAAGAAGAAAGAGGAAGCTGCAGCTGCACCGGAAGGTCCTGAGTACAAGATCGGGATCGTCTTCGACGTCGGAGGACGGGGCGACCAGTCCTTCAACGACTCCGCCTACAACGGCATGGTCATGACCGCCAAGGAGTTCAACGGCTATATCAAAGATGACCCGGATGCCGTAAGTTATGGACAAAAGATCGAGCTCAAGTATCTCGAGCCCAAGGCCGGCGGTCAGGACCGGGAGCAGCTCCTGCGAGCCATGGCCGAGGACGGATACGAGTTGATCATCGGTGTCGGCTTCCTGTTCACCGATTCGATCGCCAAGGTAGCGGCTGATTTTCCGGGTCAGCACTTCGGGATCATCGACGGCTATATACCCGACCTCAATGAATCGAGCAACATCACCTGTCTGGCCTTTGCCGAACACGAAGGATCGTTCCTCGTGGGCGCCGTTGCCGGTCTGCTGAATAAGGGTGGCAAAGTCGGTTTCATCGGCGGCATGGACATCCCCCTGATTCACAAGTTCCACGGCGGATTTTACGCCGGCGCCATGTATGTCAATCCGGATCTGCGGGCTAAAGGAAACCTGCTGGGGCAATACTGCGGCAAGGATCCCGGGGCTTTCAACGATCCCAAGACCGCCGAGAGCATCGCCGTCAACTTTTACAAGCAGGGCGCCTCGATCATCTATCATGCGGCGGGGGGCTCCGGGACCGGACTGTTCAAGGCGGCGAAGGACCTGAAAAAGCTGGCAATCGGAGTGGATTCCGACCAGGGTATGATCTACGCCGCCAGCGACAATCCCGAAGAGAAGGCCACAGCCGACTACATCCTGACCTCGATGCTGAAACGCGTGGACGTGGCTATTTTCCTTACGGCCAAAGAACGCATCGAGACCGGAAAAAACGCGGGCGGATACCACACCTTCGGTTTGAAGGACAACGGCGTGGGCTACGCCGTGAATCAGTACAACGAAGCCAAGCTGGCCGAAGTACGGGCCAAGGTCGATGAGATCAAGCAGATGATCGTGGACGGCAAGATCATGGTTCCGGACGACGACGCCAAGGTGGCCGACTGGGCCGCTCAGACCTTTTAACTAAAAAGGTGACAAAGCGCGGGACGATCCGAAAACGGATCGTCCCGTTTTTTTCACGGCATGACGCGCAGAGAGGATGACTATGACCCTTCTCAAGATGGAGGAAATTACCAAGGTCTTTCCGGGAGTCCGGGCCAATGACAAGGTAAGTTTCGACCTGCAAGCAGGGGAGATACACGCCTTGGTCGGAGAGAATGGGGCCGGCAAGACCACCCTTATGAAGATCCTCTATGGCCTTCAGCACCCCGACTCCGGAACCATCTATCTCCGGGACGAGCCGGTCGCTATTCGAAATCCCCGGGATGCGATAAACCAGGGGATCGGGATGGTTCACCAGCACTTCATGCTGGTACCTCCCTTCACCGTCCTGGAAAACATCGTTCTGGGCATGGAAACCCATACCGCAGGGGTTCTGCACATGGAGGAACCGGCCCGATCGATCAAGAACATCATGGAGCAAAACGGCCTGTTGGTGGACCTGGACACCCGGATCGAGGATCTGCCGGTGGGACTTCAGCAGCGGGTGGAGATTCTCAAGATCCTCTACAGAGGAGCGGAAATCCTCGTGTTCGACGAGCCCACGGCGGTGCTGACGCCTCAGGAAGTTGATGAGCTGTTTAAAACCTTCCGGATGATGACCGAGCAGGGCAAGGGAATCATTTTCATCAGCCACAAGCTGGACGAGGTCCTGGAGATTGCCGACAGGATCACAGTAATCCGCCGGGGCCAGGTTATCAAAACCTTGCTGCAGGAAGAAGCGACCAAGCCGCTTATCGCCGAGCTGATGGTGGGAAAACCCGTGCTGCTCATGGTGGAAAAACCGGAAGCCCGACCCGGGACAAAGGTGCTCGAGGTTCGGAATCTGCGTCAGACCGGGGAACGGGGTCACGCCACCCTGTCCGGGGTGGATCTCGAATTACATACCGGCGAGATCTATGGGATCGCCGGGGTCGAGGGCAATGGCCAGAGCCAGTTGGTCCAAGCCATCACCGAGCCGGTCAAGCTCGACAGCGGTGATATCCTCCTGGAGGGGGAGAGCATCCTATCCTGGGGTGTGCGCGTCCGTAGAGACGCGGGCATCGGACATATCCCGGAAGACCGGCAGCGTTTCGGTCTTCTCCTGCCTTTCTCCTTAGCGGATAATATCGTACTCGGTCAACATCACCGCGCCCCCTTTGTCAAATGGGGTCAGTTGATCGATGCCTCCAAGATCAGGGAGTACGCTCAGGAGACGATCCGCGCCTACGACATCAGGACGCCCTCGGAAATGACCCCCGCCAATGCCCTGTCTGGAGGAAACCAGCAGAAGGTCATCGTAGCCCGGGAACTGCGCTTCGAACCCAAGGTCCTCGTAGCCTCCCAACCGACGCGAGGCGTGGATATCGGGGCAACGGAGTTCATCTACACTCAGCTGATCGCCGCCCGCCAGGCGGGGAAGGCGGTTCTTCTGATTTCTGCGGATCTCGACGAGATCCTAAACCTCTCCGATCGTATCGGCGTGATGTTCAAAGGACGTATCATCAAAGAGTTCACTCAGGAAGAGGCGACCCGCGAACAGGTCGGTCTGTACATGACGGGAGAGCAGTCAAGTGGCTAAGATAAGAATCGACAAATACAGGTTGTTGGAACTGGCGGCGCCTATATTGGGCTTTCTGGCCTCGATAGTCGTGTTGCTGATTATCGCCGCCCTGGTAGGCGAACCTCCGGGCAAAGCGGTCGCGGCTATCCTGCGCTTCACCGTCGGCACCGGGGCGCGCCTGGCCACGGTCTTCTCCGTAGCGATTCCCCTGTTTCTGGCCGGCCTCGCCGTAGCTATCGCCTTCCGGGCCGGGGTTTTCAACATCGGAGCGGAGGGACAGTATTTCATCGGAGGACTTGTCGGAGCTCTGGCGGGCATCTACCTGCCCCTGCCCAAGGCGATCCACCTCCCCGTTGTGGTGCTGGCGGCCATGGCCGGCGGTGCCCTTTGGGCGGCTATACCGGCAATCCTGAAAGTCACCAAAGGGATCCACGAGGTTATCTCGACCATCATGTTCAACAACATAGCCTTCGCCCTGGTGAACTTTCTGGTGAACGGGCCGCTTTCGGGCCGGGGGGCGCAGAGCCTGGAGCCGCAGACCCGGAAAATTCTGCCCACAGCTGTGTTCGGCAAACTGAACAGCGCCTTTCGAGCTATCGGGCTGAACATCCCGGAGCACGTATATATGGACTACAGCCTGATCGTCGCCATCGTCATGGGGATTCTGGTGTGGTTCCTGCTCTTTCGCCTGCGATTCGGCTTCGAGATCCGGGCTGTGGGGGTTTCCCTGGACGTAGCAAAATACTCAGGTATAAGGGTCAAGCAGGTACAGATCGGGGTATTTCTGATCAGCGGTGCCCTGGCCGGTCTGATCGGTCTTCAGGAGATCTTTGCCATCCGGGGACATTACACCTTCGAGATTGCCTCGGGACTGGGTTTCGACGGAATTGCCATCGCTCTTATAGGACGAAACTCACCCGTGGGGGTTGTTTTTTCGGCGATCCTATTTGCCTTTCTCAAACAGGCCGGCTACGGTCTTCAGCTGTATACCTCGGTACCGAATGCGATTATCTACGTGATTACCGGTTTGATGATCCTGTTTATCGTTGTTATAAATGAAATTGTTACTCGCTATATCCGAGCCCTGCGAAAGAAGGAGGCTGCCTGACATGGATCTCTCTACGATCGTGGATTTTCTTTTCAAGGGTTTGGAGATCAGCGCACCGATTGCCTTCGCCGCCTTGGGGGCGGTGTTCAGTGAAAAAAGCGGGGTGGTGAATATCGCCTTGGAAGGCTTCATGGCCACTACTGCGTTCACCATCGTCTGGGGATCGATCGCCTTTCAGAGCATCTGGATGGGTCTGCTGGTCGCCGTCATCACGGGGGTATTCATGGCTCTGATCCACGCCGTTGCTACCATCACCTATCGGGTCGATCAGATCGTCAGCGGGGTGGCAATCAACATTCTGGCTATCGGAATAGGGCGGTTCCTCTCGCAGAGGGTTTTCGGGCAGGAAACCCAATCAGCCCTGAACCCCTACCTCTTCCCCACGGTGTTTGGAATCAACTCCTTCGCCTTTGCCCTGATTCCGATTACAGCTATCTGCTGGTTTGTGATCTACAAGACGAGATTCGGACTTCGTTTGCGCACGGTGGGAGAAAATCCGGAGGCCGCGGACACTCTGGGGATCAACGTCTACCTGATGCGCTACGCCGGAGTGATCCTTTCGGGAGTGATGTGCGGACTGGCCGCAGCAGTGCTGTATCCCTCCAAGTGGATCAACGGCATGACCGCAGGCCGTGGATTTATCGCCCTGGCTGCCATGATCTTCGGTCGCTGGCATCCGGTCGGAGCCGTGCTGGCAGCGCTTCTGTTCGGCTACGCCGACACCTTTCGCATCATGTTCGAAACAAAAATACCTATCCCAAGCCAGTTTGTGCAGATGCTGCCCTACGTCCTGGCTATCGTGGTACTGGTGGGAATGATGGGCAAGGCCAAACCGCCGGCGGCGGACGGAATTCCCTACGAACCTGGAGAATAGCGGCACCGGGATCCAGAAGTGGAGAAAAGGCTACCCGCTCATCCGGCGCAGCTCTTGCTTGACCTGACCGAGGACTTGGGCATAGCGATCCTCCAGAATGGTCATGTTGTCCCGCAGAAGCTTCTGGTAGTCCGGATCCATGGCCGGATCGATCTTTACCTTGGCGCCCAGCTGCTGGCTCATGGCCTGCTCTTTCTGTCGGCGGATGGGCTCGAACCTCTGATCCACGGCTTCGACGACCCGCTTGCGTTCCTGCAGAAAATCCGCCAGGAATTGTTCCATCTGGTTCAGCATTTTACCTAGATGTTTGCTGTCGCTGACCAGGGCCTGGAATCCCGTGCCAGCCTTCTTGCTTTTAAGGAGGGACATTTCATCCGCCGGAAGCTTCACATTGGCCAGGAGTGCCTGAACAGCTCCCTCTTTGACGTGGCCGAGATGTTTCTTGTCGAAACCGTCTAAAAGCTTCTTGAGGTCTACGTTCTCGTCCGATAGAAATTGGGAGACCGCTTTTTTCCCCTCGGTGGCATAGGTGTTCGCTTCGAGAGCCTCTTTGTTGGCCTCCACATTCTGGGTCCTCTCAAGGGCGATTTCCAAGGCTGATTTGATTACTGACATGGTTTTGTCCTGTTTCTCTCTAGTATTTTTATTAATTTACTCACGATCGGCTCCGGAAATCAAGGTGGAGGAAGGACGCCAAGGCCGGGACGCGTCCTCGGCCAGCCCGGGGGTGTTGCTCAACCTATGATTTCACGGTCCGTAACGATCCCATCGAGAAGCTCGTCGTGATCGGACACCGGGACTTCATCTACGAGCTGTTCATCAAAGGCCAATCCTACAGCCCAGGAGACCCTGCCCCGTGGATGGGCGGTCCGTAAACCGCCCAGGAATCGGTCGTAGAATCCTTTGCCCCTTCCCAGCCGTTTTTTGCTCCTGTCGAATGCCAGCCCCGGCGTCAGGACGAGAAGCCGCTTTCCGGTTGGCACGGTGGGATCTATCAGTTTCCAGGTGGGATCCGGCTCGAGGATGCCAAACTGATTGGGAAGCAGGTTCTCGGTGCGCCCGTCATAGAAGTAGAAGGCCAGATCGGGCCCTTCCATGCGGGGGATAGCCACCTGCTTCTGCTCCCGGTAGGCCTGGGCCACGATGTAGCGGGTGTCCACCTCCCCGAACATGGGGATGTAGATAAAAACACACTCCCCCTGTGACCACCAGGGGGTCGTTAGGAGAAGTTTGGTCAAGTTTCTGCTCTTCCTCTCGATCTGCGGGCCATCCAATGCTTCAAGCCGGCTTCGAGCCTCCCTACGCACGGCTCTCTTACAGGCAACGATATCGCTTGGTGCATCGTCCATCGATGTGAATCCTTTCCATTCCAAAAAAATAGTACCTCTGGAAAATTTCCTTT
>Ga0315550_1001693_pt1 | contig 13601 bp, 15 predicted proteins | sample SalMarSW160190MG_2_FD_203100 | JGI IMG/M metagenome (GOLD analysis project Ga0315550, IMG submission 203100) | Salt marsh sediment microbial communities from the Plum Island Ecosystem LTER, Massachusetts, United States - Salt Marsh Sediment SW1601-90 ... | reverse complement strand
GATGCTCTTCAGAAAGTCCTAAATAATTGTCTGTGAAGATTTCGAGATATATCTTCTTAAGAAGACAATATGGCGCAGATATCCGAGACGCACCAAGCGGGAAATTCATCGGATAAGCCATTCGGCGCGAAGAATGGGCGGCTGGGTCACGAGTTGCGGATTTGTGGTACAAATGAATGTTCAAAAGTTCTGTCCGAAGCCCGTGAGCATCAGCCTACGCATACGATCTCGCCATTGCGGTGCAACTCGGCAAAGCCAGCGTCACAAATGTCTCGGAAGAAAAGGGGACGCTTCCCTTTTCCAAACATGAGGCAGCGCTCCTTCTATCGACGAATATCCGCTCTGACCTGTGGGGCGGCTCGCCGCGTTGCTTAAAAATCTCTAGGGCTCTGCCTTTCGAAATGTCAGCGGATCGCCGAAGAAGCCGTCGCGGTGGATTGCCGCCGCGAAGGCGGACCTGAATTTCTCCGCGTTCTTGAAATCCTGCAACCTTAGCTGATCGTCCGCGTTCGGGACGCGCATGACGACGGTGTCACCTTTTCTCTCAACCGCCACGACCAGCCAGGGATGATCCTTGGGGCTGTCGTCTATGGTGCCGTCCGGGGACACTTCGCCATAGAAGCGCGCCTGCAGGAAATATCTCGCGTCTATTTCAAGAATGACCGCGTTATCGAAAAGATACGTAACGTCCTTGTCCTGGTAGCGCAGTCGATATCCGTCCGCCGCGGACCGAACCTCAACCGAGACCTCTCCCTCCGAGTCGTGCCATTTTCCCTCCAGGGTTGGATCGTTTTCTTCGATTGCCCCCGTGAGCGGGTAGTCGAAATAGCAGCCGCTCAGAAGAACGAAAATTCCCAAAAAAATCATTTTGCGAATCATGACGTTCTCCGAAGTTTCACCCTGGCGTCGGCTCGGACGATTTCGCCGTTGCGAGTACAGCTTGGCGTGGCCAGGGTCACAAACGTTTCGGTCACGGACTCCGGCGGGTGCAAAGCCTCCGGGTCTTCGCCGGGGAAAGCCTTGGCGCGCATGGCCGTGCGCACCACGCCGGGGTCGAGCAGGTTGGCGCGCACGTTTGTCTTGTTCAGCTCGGCGGCGTAGGTGCGCACCAGCATCTCCAGCGCCGCCTTGGAGACGGCATAGGCGCCCCAATAGGCGCGGGCCTGGGCAGCCACGCCGCTGGTGACGAAGATAGCGCGGCCGGCGTCCGATTGGCGCAGCAGGGGATCGAGGCTGCGGATCAGGCGCCAGTTGGCGGTCACGTTCACGTCCATCACCTCGGCCCAGTCGTCGGGCTGGATGTGCCCCACCGGCCCCAGTGTGCCGAGGGCGCCCGCATTGCCGACCAGCACATCGACCTTCCCGAAGCGTTCGTAGAGCGAGGCGCCGAGCTGATCGATGGCCGCGAACTCGCGCAGGTTCAGGGGCACCAGGGTCGCCGGCGTGCCGCCGGCCTGGCGGATCGCATCATCCACCTCCTCCAGGCCGCCGACGGTGCGGGCGATGAGCACCACATGGGCGCCCTCCGCCGCGAACCGCTTGGCAACGGCGGCGCCGATGCCGCGCGAGGCGCCGGTGATGACGGCAATCCGGCCGGTCAGGCGGCCCTCCGCTGATCTAGGCGCCGGGCTGCTCATGCGGTGCCGCGCCGGCGGAAGAGGCCGCGGATAATGGCTTCCACCCCGGCCAAAATAATCAGGCCGATCACCAGGCCGATGCCGGCATAGACCAGCCCTTCGGTGGTCAGCGGCAGCCCCAAGGCGAAATCGTTCAGGGTGGTGCGCGCCGTCTCGACATCGATGTGTTGCAGGAATTGCCACGGGCGCGCGATCGGTTGCGCCTGGGTCAAGGCATCCACGGCTTGGCGCAAACGGTCCAGATCGGCGATTTCGGAACTGAGTATGGTGGCCTGCTGCTGATGGGCGGGATCGGTGCTGGCGGAGAATCTCTCGATGTATTGCGCCACGGTCAGGCCGTTCTCGCGGGCTGCCGCCTCGATGCGCTCCACCTGCACCTGCGCTTGATCCAGGCGGCCGCCCAGGCGCTGCACATACTGCTGATAGTACGTCGGGAACTGCGACGAGGACGTGGCCCCGGCGACCGCGGCAAAGCCGTTGAGAAGGCGCCTGAACATCTTCGAGCTTTACGCCAGCTCCGCCAACAGCGAGAGCTGCGTTCCGCCTTCCTCGCCGCCGTTGTCGGTCAGGTGCGTCGGGTAGTCGCCGGTGAAGCAGGCGTCGCAGAACTGCGGCTGGTCAGCGTCGCGACCGGGCTCGCCCATGGCCCGATACAGCCCGTCCATGGAGATGAAGGCCAGGCTGTCGACGCCGATATGCTCGGCCATCTCCGCCACGTTCATTCGCGCGGCCAACAGCTCGCTGGGCTCCGGCGTATCGATGCCGTAAAAGCACGAATGCGCGGTCGGCGCCGCCGCGATCCGCATGTGCACCTCGGCGGCCCCCGCAGCACGCACCATCTCCACGATCTTCACGGACGTGGTGCCGCGGACGATGGAATCATCGACCAGGATGACGCGTTTGCCGGCCAGCACGGCGGCGTTGGCATTGTGCTTCAGGCGAACGCCCAGGTGACGGATCTGCTGAGCCGGTTCGATGAAAGTGCGGCCCACATAGTGGTTGCGGATGATGCCCAGATCGAAGGAGATGCCCGAAGCCTCGGCATAGCCAATGGCCGCCGGCACGCCGGAATCGGGCACGGGGACCACCACATCCGCCGGAACGCCGCTCTCCCGCGCCAGCTCGGCGCCGATCCGCTTGCGCCGCTCGTAGACGCTGGAGCCGCCCAGCATCGAATCCGGCCGGGCGAAATAGATGTACTCGAAAATGCAGAAGCGCCGCCGCGCCGGTGGGAAGGGGCGCAGGCTGTGCACCCCCGACGTGTCCAGCACCACCATCTCGCCCGGTTCCACATCGCGCACATAGTCGGCGCCGATGATGTCGAGAGCGCAGGTTTCCGACGCCAGAATATGGGCGTTGTCCAGGCGGCCGAGTATCAGCGGCCGCACGCCTAGCGGATCGCGCACGCCGATGACGGCGGAGTCGGTCAACGCCACCAGGGAATAGGCGCCCTCGACCCGGCGCAGGGCATCGGTCAGGCGGTCGACCACGCTGTCGTACTCGGAGGTGGCCATGAGATGCACGATCACCTCGGTATCCGAAGTCGATTGAAACAGCGATCCCCGCCGCGCCAGCTGCTTTCGCAAGGTCAGCGCGTTGGTCAGGTTGCCGTTGTGTGCCAGGGCGAAGCCGCCGAATTGCAGGTCGGCGAACAAGGGCTGCACATTGCGCAGGGCCGTTTCGCCGGTGGTCGCATAGCGCACGTGGCCGATCGCCGAATGGCCGATCAGCCGCTTCATCACCCGTTCGCTGGAAAAGATATCTCCGACCAGGCCGAGATCGCGGTGGGCGTTGAATTGATGGCCGTCGTAGGCGACGATGCCGGCGGCTTCCTGGCCGCGGTGCTGCAAGGCGTGCAGGCCCAGGGCGGTGTGCGCCGAGGCGTCGGCGAAACCGTAGATGCCGAAGACGCCGCATTCCTCGCGCAACTTGTCGGCGTCGCGGCCGAACGGGTGCGTGGTGATCACTGGGACCCTCCCGTATTTTCGGTGGCACCCGGGGTGGCACCCTGGGTGGCCGCCTCGATGGCCCGCTGCATCTCTTCCCGCATCCGCTCGTTGTATCCGGATTCGGGCGCTGGCGTGTCGGCTTTCGGCGGCGGGCTCAGCAGGCTCTGGAAGCTTTGCTGGCTTCCGCCGTCCGGCAGGGCGCCACCGTCGATCGACTTCGGCGCCGCCAGATCCTGGCGCAGACGCTCCGGCAGCATGCCGACCAGCAAGCTGCCGCCGCGCTCCACCAGGGGCAGGGTGCGGGCCTGGGTCAGCCAAGCCGGGTGATCCTCCCGCGGCATCACCCAGACCAGTATCAGCCAGGCGATACAGACCAGCAAGGCGCCCCGGACAAAGCCGAACAAAAGACCGACGGAGCGGTCGAGCGGCCCCAAGCCGCTGCCGCGCACCCGATTGGCCAGAATACGGGTCAGGATCGACAACAGAACCAGGACGACCAGGAAGATGGCGACACCCGTGGCCAGGTCGGCGACCACCGGAATGGCGATGAGCTTGCGCACCTCCGGCTGGGCGTAGGGAAAGCCGATCAGGGTCGCGGCGGCGGCGCCTACCCACGAGACGACGGAGAGGATCTCGTGCACGAACCCGCGAAAGAACGCGAAAATGCCGGAGAAGAGGATGACCAGCGTCACCGCGATGTCGGCCACGTTGATCGACGATAGGTCCATGATGCGCGCGTCCGTCTAGTTCAAATCAGTCGGTGGACGTCCGGCGGCGCGCGTCGGTCCGGTCATTCCGCCGTGACGAATCAGTGGGAAAACGCGCCACAAGATCTTGTAAATGCGCTATTTCCTGTACCTCAATGCCACCAGTTTGCCCGCTCCCGCGCTTCGCCTCGGCCTGGTCGCCGGCCCGAGCCCGCCGGGGTGGCACCAAGGCCTGGGTAAAGCCCAATTTGGCCGCCTCCTTCAGGCGGGTCTCGGCCTGGCTGACCGCGCGCACCTCGCCGGACAGGCCGATTTCGCCAAAAACCACCATTTCCGCTGGCACCGGCCGGCCGCTAGCCGCCGACACCAGGGCGGCGGCCACCGCCAAGTCCGCCGCCGGCTCGCTGACCCGCAAGCCGCCGGCGACATTTAGATAGACCTCCCGGCCCGCCAATGCCAGCCCGCATCGCGCTTCCAGCACCGCCAGCACCATGGCCAGGCGGCCGGCGTCCCAGCCGATCACAGCCCGCCTGGGGGTCGCCAGGGAGGAGGGGGAGACCAGGGCCTGCACCTCCACCAGCACCGGCCGGGTGCCCTCCAGGCCGGCGAAGACCGCGGAGCCCGAGACGTTTCCCCGGCGCTCGGCCAGGAACAGGGCGGAGGGGTTGGGCACCTCCATCAGGCCGCCGTCGGTCATCTCGAAGACGCCGATCTCGTCGGTGGCGCCATAGCGGTTCTTGGTGGCGCGCAGGATGCGGAACTGATGGCCGCGCTCGCCTTCGAACGAGAGCACCGCATCGACCATATGCTCCAGCACCTTGGGCCCGGCGATCTGGCCGTCCTTGGTGACGTGGCCGACCAGCAGGACGGTGAACCCGCGCCGCTTGGCCAGGCGGATCAGCTCCTGGGCGCTGGCGCGTACCTGGGTGACCGTGCCGGGCGCCGAATCCAGGCTGTCCACGAACATGGTTTGAATCGAATCGATGACCACGATGCCCGGTGCCTCGGCGCTGTCCAGGCTGGCGGCGATGTCGCGCACCGCCGTCGCCGTGGCCAGCAGCACCGGCGACTGGTTCAACCCCAGCCGGCGGGCGCGCAAGCGCAATTGATCGACCGCCTCCTCACCGGAAATGTACAGGCAGCCGCCGCCGTCCGGTTCGCCGGGAGCTGCGGGGCGGGCCAGGTCGGCGGCCACCTGCATGAGCAGGGTGGATTTGCCGATGCCCGGATCGCCGCCGATCAGGATGGCCGAGCCGGGCACCAGGCCGCCGCCGCAGACCCGGTCGAACTCGGCGATGCCGCTGGCGCGGCGCGGGGCACTGTCGGCGGGCCCATCCATGCTGGCGACGTCGATGGCATGGGCGCGTTTGCGTCCGCCGGTGCCCAGGCCGCCCGGCGCACTACTCTGGGCTGCTTCCTCGGTGATGGTATTCCAACCGTTGCAGCTTTCGCAGCGGCCGCTCCAGCGGGCCGTGACGGCGCCGCAGGACTGACAGACAAAGCGGGCGTGTGCCTTGGCCAAGATTAGGTGCGAGCCTCTCGCGGTCCGAAGCCGCTGGGACCGGGCGGTGTCAAAGAGCGCGGATCTGCATGGCGATGGGGCCCTCGGCGCGGCCGTGGATGAATTGATCCACGTACGGATTGCCCGAGGTGTCGATGTCGCCGACCTGCCCGTCCCAAATGATCTTGCCTTCATAAAGCAAGCCGACCCGATCCGCGATCTTACGCACGCTGGCCATGTCATGGGTGATCGACAGGGCGGTCGCCCCCAGCCCGCGCACGCATTTGACGATCAGATCGTTGATCACATCGCCCATGATCGGATCAAGGCCGGTGGTCGGTTCGTCGAAGAAAATGATCTCCGGCTCGGTGGCGATGGCCCGCGCCAGGCCGACGCGCTTGCGCATGCCGCCCGAAAGCTCGGCCGGCGACAGTTCGCCCACTTCCGGTCCCAATCCGACGGCCGCCAGTTTCTCGATGGCGATGGCCTTGGCGGCGCCACGCTCCATGCGAACGCCTTGGATCAGGCCGAAGGCCACGTTCTCCCACACCGGCAGGGAATCGAACAGGGCGGCGTTCTGGAACAGCATGCCGAACTTGCGCCGCACGCGCTCGATGTCGCGGTTGCTCATGCCCACCACGTTCTCGCCGTCCACCTCGATGCTGCCGGCCTCGGGCGTGAGCAGGCCGAGGATGCATTTGAGCAGCACCGACTTGCCGCTGCCCGATCCGCCGATCACGACCACGGAGTGGCCGGCCCCGATGTCCAGATCGAGGCCGTCGAGGACAACCTTGTCGCCGAAGGATTTGTGCAGGCCGCGGATGCGGATCTTGGGGACCGCCTCGTCCTGGCCGTTGGCTTGACGATTGGTTGTCATCGGGCGAAGAACAGCTCGGTTATGAAATAGTTGAAGCAGAGGATCAGGATGGAGGCGGAGACCACTGCGTTGGTGGTGGCCGCGCCAACGCCCTGGGCACCGCCGCGCGAGTTGTAGCCGTGGTAGCAGCCCATCAACGTGACCAGGAAACCGAAGACTCCCGCCTTGACCAATCCCGAGATGACATCCTGCGGCTCGACGAAGTCGATGGTGTTTTTCAGGTAGGTGGCCGGATTGAAGCCAAGCTTGTAGCTGGAGACCACATAGCCGCCGAAGACGCCGATGATATCGGCGATGAGAACAAGCAGCGGCAGCATGGTCAGACCGGCGATCAGACGCGGTGCCACCAGGTACTTGAACGGATTGGTGGCCAGGGTATCCAGGGCGTCGATCTGTTCGGTCACCCGCATGGTGCCGATCTCGGCGGCCATGGCGGCGCCAACCCGTCCGGCGACCATCAGGCCGGCCAGCACCGGGCCAAGCTCGCGGGTGATGGAGACGACCACCACATTGGGAATGGCGCTCTCCGCCGAAAAGCGGGCGAAGCCGGTATAGCTCTGCAAGGCCAGCACCATGCCGGTGAAGATGGCCGTTAGGCCGACCACCGGCAGCGAGTAGTAGCCGATCTCGATCATCTGCCGGATGATCAGCCGCGGGTAGATCGGCGGCCGGAAACAATGGGACACCGCCGTCGAGGTGAACATCACGATGCGGCCCGTCGCCTCCAGGAACAGGAGGAAGGTGTGGCCGAGCGGTTGCAGTATCGGCATGCCGATGATCCCTCAACCGCCCGTGTAGACGCGGTGGAAACGATGCCCCAGGGATGTCATGACCTCGTAGCCGATGGTGTTCGCCGCCTCGGCAAGATCGTCGACGCTCCCATCGGGTCCGATCAGATCGACCAGGGCGCCCGGCCGTGCTGCCTCACGTGACACCCCGGTCACGTCGAAAGTCGTGAGATCCATCGAAACCCGCCCGATCAATGAAATACGCTGACCGCCGATCCAGGCGCTGCCACAATTGGACAGCGACCGCAGGTACCCATCCGCATACCCAATAGCGACCGTGGCGACTCGCAGCGGCCCATCGGCGCGGTAGGTGGCACCATAGCCAACGGTCTGGGGAGCGTCAATCTCGCGTGCCTGCAGGATTTTCCCTTGCAGACGAACGACTTGCTGCATCGGGTTGCGCTGGTTCGGAGTCGGGTTGCCGCCGTAGAGAGCGACTCCGGGACGGGCCAGATCGTAATGGTACGCCGGCCCCAGGAAGATGCCGGACGAGTTCGCCAGGCTGCCCGGCGCGGCCGGCAGACGGCCGCGCACGGCGTCGTAGGCGGCGCGCTGCTCGGCGTTCATCGGGTGATCCGGGTCCTCGGAGCAGGCCAGGTGACTCATTACCAAACGCACGTCGATGCCCGCCAGGCGGTCGGGATCGGCGGCCAAGGCCTCCACCTCCGTGCCGGTCAGTCCCAGGCGACTCATGCCAGTATCGAAATGCAGTGCCGCGGGCAGGGGGCGCTCGGCGGCGCGGCCGGCCGCGGCCCAGGCATCGATCTCGCCCAGGCTGTTGAGCACCGGCCAGATCTTGTGGGCGATGAAGTCCGCGGCGAGTCCGACCGTCAATCCGCTCAGGACAAAGACCGTCGGTGCTGGTTTGATCCGCGCCAAGCTTTGCCGCACGGCGATGGCTTCATCGGGCAGGGCGGTGAAGAACGTGGTCGCGCCGGCGCCGGCCAGGGCGGGGGCGACATGCGCGGCCCCCAAGCCATAAGCATTGGCCTTGACCACGGCCGCACAGGCGCCAGCGGCGCGCTCGGCCAGGGAGCTATAGTTGGCTTGCACGGCGCCCAGGTCGATCCGGAGAATGGCGCCGGCGCGTGCTTCGGACGCGCTTTCTCCCGCGGTCGCGTCAGGATCGGACATCGGGCAGGTGATCGTCCCCGATCAGGTCGTTGAACTGCGTGAATTCGCCCTGGAAGTGTAACTCGACGGTGCCGATAGGTCCGTGCCGTTGCTTGGCGATGATCACTTCGGCCTTGTTGCGGGCCTTTTCCAGCCGCTCTTCGTACCCGCCCTGGCGCTCGATGAACCGCTCGCCGGTTTCGTTGCCCCGCTGAGTCGGCCGTTCACGCGCCAGGTAGTATTCTTCGCGGTAGAGGAAGATGACCACGTCGGCGTCCTGCTCGATGGAACCGGACTCGCGCAAGTCGGACAACTGCGGCCGCTTGTCGTCGCGCTGCTCGGTTTGCCGAGACAGCTGTGACAGGGCGACGATCGGCACATTCAATTCCTTGGCCACCGCCTTCAGGCCACGGGTGATCTCGGAGACTTCCTGCACCCGGTTCTCGTTGCGCATGCCCGGCGGCCCCTGCATGAGCTGCAGGTAGTCGACCACGATCAGGCTCAACCCATGCTGACGCTTCAGCCGCCGTGCCCGGGTGCGCAGTGCCGGGATGCTCAGGGCGGGTGTGTCGTCGATGAACAGTGACAGGGTATGCAGAGCGCGGGCGGCTTCGAACACCCGGTCGAATTCATCGTCGCGAATCTCGCCGCGGCGCATGGCATCCGAGCGCACATGCGCCTGCTCGGAGAGAATGCGGGTGGCCAGCTGTTCGGTCGACATTTCCAGAGAGAAGAAGGCCACCACCTCAGGCACCTCGATGGGCGTGCCGTCCGGGGCGGTCTCCCGCCGCCGGGACGAGGCGGCGTTGTAGGCAATGTTGGTGGCCAGGGCCGTCTTGCCCATGGAGGGCCGGCCGGCCAGGATAACCAGATCGGAGTGGTGCAGGCCACCCAATAGCTTGTCCAGATCGCGGAATCCGGTGGTGACCCCGGACACGTGGCTGTCGCGCTTCAACGCCGCCTCGGTCATTTCGACCGCCTCGATCACCGCCGACTTGAAGCTGCGGAAGCCGCCCTCGCTCTGACCCACCTCGGCCAGGTTGTAAAGCTTTTGCTCGGCCGCCTCGATCTGATTCGTGGCGGTGACGTCTAGGTCCTGTTCGAAGGCGTCGTTGACCACGTCCTCGCCCAGGGCGATCAACTCGCGGCGCAGGAACAGGTCGTGGATGGTGCGGCCATAGTCGGCGGCATTGATGATGGTGACATAGCTGCTTTGCAGCTTCGCCAGATACTGGGCGCCGCCGACCTCGGCAAGCGCCTCGTCTTGCTCGAACAGATTTTTCAGGGTGACCGCATTGGCGATCTGCCCGCGTTCGATCAGCTTGCCGCAGGACTCGAATAGACGGCCGTGCACGCCATCGGCGAAATGCTCCGGCCGCAGGAAATCGGAAACCCTCTCATAGGCGCGATTGTTGGCGAGAATGGCACCCAGCAACGCCTGCTCAGCCTCGTAGTTGACCGGCGGTTGACGAAAAGAGTCGTCATTTCCCGCAGCCCGTGGGAGGGCCGCTACGTTGGTGTGCTGATTACGATCCATGATGACCGATATTAACAGAAGACAGGTGTGCCGCGCACGGTCGCTTTTCGTTTTTTTAGACTGTTTGCCGGTGAGTAAAAATAATAGCGGGGATAAGACGCCTGTGTGACGACGCGCGGGCGAGCATAAAAAAGAAACGGCCCGCTTGTGCGGGCCGCTCTCTCGTATTGACTCCCGCCTTTAGCGTCCCGAAGGAATTCGGCTTATTCGCCTTTCGCGCTGTCTTCGGCTTCGCCGGCATCGGATTCGGCGGCAGCCGCTTCTTCGGCCTCGATCGCGGCCAATGCTGCTTCCTTGGCGTCGGCGGCGGCGGCAACGGCGGCTTCCCGTTCCTCGGCACTGACGATGTGACCGCTTTTCGCTTGCATCTCGGCCTCGGCATCCGAGCGCGCCACGTTGGCGGTGATGGTGACCGTGACCTCCGGGTGCAGGCGCACCCGGACCGTGTGCAGGCCCAGGGTCTTGATCACCGTGTCGAGCAGGATCTGCGTGCGGGCGACGGTAAACCCTGCGGCGGTGGCGGCTTCGGCCAAGTCGCGCGATGTCACGGAGCCGTAGAGCTGCCCGGACTCGCCGGCTTGGCGGATCAAGGTGACCGCCAGTCCATTGAGCTTTTCGCCGACCTTTTGCGCCTCGTCGCGGCGCGTCAGATTCTCGGCCTCGAGCTGAGCCCGGTGCTGTTCGAACAGCGCCAGGTTTTCTTTCGTCGCCCGCCGCGCCTTGCGTTGCGGCAGCAGATAGTTGCGGGCATAGCCTGGCTTGACGGTGACCACGTCACCCATCTGGCCGAGCTTCTCGATCCGCTCCAGAAGGATTACTTGCATGGTGTTCGCTCCCCGCTACTGGACCAGATAGGGGATGAGCGCCAGATACCGCGCCCGCTTGATGGCTTTCGCCAACTCCCGCTGTTTTTTGGCCGAGACAGCGGTGATCCGGCTCGGCACCATTTTGCCCCGCTCCGAGATGAAACGCTGCAACATGCGCACATCCTTGAAGTCGATCTTGATGGCGTTCGGGCCCGAGAACGGGCAGCTCTTGCGGCGGCGGAAGAAGGGTCGGCGCACGCCGGCCGACTTGCTGACAACTTCGACCGTCATGACACTGTCTCCCTATCGTCGGATTCGCTGGCTTCGTGGTGCTCACGTGGCGGCCGTGATTCGCGACCTCCACGATCTCCTCGGTCTCCCCGTTCGCCGCGGAAGCCGCCGCGGCCACCACGATCGTCGCCGCGGCCACCGCGATCACCGCGGTCATCGCGACTATGCCGGCTTTGCACCACCGCCGATGGGCCGGCCTCCAACTCATCGACACGCACGGTCAGATAGCGCAACACGTCCTCGTTCAGACGCATGATCCTCTCCATCTCGTGCACCGCCGGGGCGGGAGCGTCGAGATTAAGCAGGACATAATGACCCTTGCGATTTTTCTTGATGCGGTAGGCCAGCGTCCGCAGGCCCCACAGTTCTTTCTTGGGGACCGTCCCGCCGCCTTGCTCGATGATTCCGGTGAACTGATCGGCAAGAGCTTCGGCCTGGGTGGCCGAGATGTCTTGGCGCGCAATAAATACGCACTCGTATAACGCCATACCTAACACTCCTTATGGCTGTTGATGGACCGGCGCTGTGACGGTCATCCGTCCAGCTGCCCGGCCCTAGCCGGTCCCGTTCGCGATTTCCGCAGGGTGCCGGCAAGGAGTAATGTCCGCGGCAAGCCCGCCGCGAGGCGCGGAATATACACCAAACCGGCACGGGCGCAAGGCTGCCACCGGGCCATATCAGGCCTGAATTCGCGCCGCGCGCCCGCGCGCCTGACCCCGATGCCTTGACAGGGCGGCGACGGCGGGTATCTCTCTGGTGGCACGTCGGGGGGCGGTATGTCGGGGGAGAGGTTCGTATGAGCAGGGCATTCGTCTTTCCGGGACAGGGGTCTCAAGCGGTCGGCATGGGCGCCGCCCTAGCCGAGGCCTTCGCCGCTGCCCGCGAGGTGTTCGAGGAGGTGGACGATGCCCTGTCGCAACGGCTCAGCCGCATCATGTTCGAAGGGCCGGACAGCGATCTGATACTCACCGAAAACGCCCAGCCGGCCCTTATGGCCGTCAGCCTGGCGGTGGTGCGGGTATTGGAACGGGAAGGGGGCATCAACTTGGCGGACAAGGCCGCCTTCGTCGCCGGCCATTCCCTGGGCGAATATTCGGCCCTGGCGGCGGCTGGTGCGATTTCCGTCGCCGACACGGCGCGCCTGCTTAAGCACCGCGGCCAAGCGATGCAGGAGGCGGTTCCGGTGGGCCAGGGGGCGATGGCCGCCCTCTTGGGCCTCGATCTGGCGGCGGTCCGGGATGTCGCCGAGAACGCGGCTCAGGGCGAGGTCTGCGCCCCAGCGAACGACAACGCCGACGGCCAAGTGGTGATCAGCGGCGATGCCGAGGCGGTCGGCCGGGCTGTCGAGATGGCCAAAGAGAAGGGTGCCAAGCGGGCGATCCTGCTGTCGGTCAGCGCGCCTTTCCATTGCGCCCTCATGGCCCCGGCCGCGGATGTCATGGCCGAGGCCCTGGCCGAAGCGACGATCCGCCCGCCGCGCCCGCCCTTGGTCGCCAACGTGACCGCCGAGGCCGCCGATGACCCGGATACCATTCGCCAGCTTTTGGTGGCACAGGTCACGTCCATGGTGCGCTGGCGCGAGTCGGTGCTCTATATGCGGGACCACGGTGTCGATACACTGGTGGAACTGGGCGCCGGCAAAGTCTTGAGCGGTCTGACCCGGCGGATCGACCGCGAGCTGAGCGGGATCGCCGTCGGCATGCCGGCCGAGATCGAGGCGCTGATCAAATCATTATGAAGGCTCTGGCGAGGCAGGCCAGAGTTGGGGAGGCAGACCATGTTCGACCTGACAGGTAAGACCGCGCTGGTCACCGGTGCCACCGGCGGCATCGGCGAGGCGATTGCCCGTTCCTTGCACCGGCATGGGGCCATACTCGGCCTCAGCGGCACGCGGGTCGCCGTCCTCGACACCCTGGCCGCGGATTTGGGCGAGAGGGTGCATGTATTGCCCTGCAATCTGGCCGATGCCGCGGCGGTGGCTGCCCTGCCGGGTGATGCGGAAAAGGCCATGGGCGGCGTCGACATACTGGTGAACAACGCCGGATTGACCCGCGACAATCTGGCCCTGCGTATGAAGGACGAGGATTGGGCACAGGTCATCGAGGTCAACTTGACCTCCGGCTTTCGCCTGTCGCGCGCCGTCCTGCGCGGCATGATGAAAAAGCGCTGGGGCCGTATCATCGGCATAACGTCGATCGTCGGGGTCACCGGCAATCCGGGCCAGGCCAACTATGCCGCCTCGAAGGCCGGCATGATCGGGATGTCCAAGTCCCTGGCGCAGGAAGTGGCCTCGCGCGGGATCACCGTGAATTGTGTCGCCCCCGGCTTTATCGCCACCGCCATGACCGACCGGTTGACCGACGCACAGAAGGAAAAACTGACCGCCGCCGTTCCG
>Ga0315550_1001692_pt1 | contig 13602 bp, 12 predicted proteins | sample SalMarSW160190MG_2_FD_203100 | JGI IMG/M metagenome (GOLD analysis project Ga0315550, IMG submission 203100) | Salt marsh sediment microbial communities from the Plum Island Ecosystem LTER, Massachusetts, United States - Salt Marsh Sediment SW1601-90 ... | reverse complement strand
CACCCGCATCCAGCGCACGGCGCGCGGTCTCCGCCTTCACCGTATCCACGCTCACGGGCACCGTGGCGTGGTGGCGCACGAGCCCGTCGAGCACGGGCGCGAGCCGGCGCCACTCTTCGGCCGCGTCCACCGGATCGGGCCGGCCCGGGCGCGTGGACTCGGCCCCGACGTCGAGGGCGTCGGCGCCCCCGGCAACGAGCTGGTCGGCGTGACGCAGGGCGGCGGTGGGATCCAGATACCGGCCGCCGTCGCTGAAGGAGTCCGGCGTGACGTTGACGATCCCGACGACGACGGGCCGTTCGAGCGGGATCGCCCCGCGTGCGGTGATCCAGGCTTCCGGCGGGGCGAGCGCCCCCTGCACCGCCGCGGCGAGCTCCGCCGCGAGCGGGCCGGGAACGGCCTCGGCCGCCCACCGCGCGAGCCCGGCGAGCTCCGCCGCGGTGGCCGCGAGGAGCACCCAACCCTCCCCGGTGAGACAGGCGATCGGTTGGCGGGCTGCGGCGCGCTGCAGCGCATCGCGGAGCGCGGCGTCGACCCCATCAACGAGCACGGCCGCCGGGGAGACTCCCCGCGCGGCCGCGTCTGCCCGATCGTCATCGAATCCCCGCCGTGCGAGCGCCTCCCGCACGGCGGCGTTGGAGGTGATCGCGAGCGGGGTGACCCTCACGCGCCGGCAGGCTCGATGGGCGGCGTCCCCAGGACAGGACCCCGTTCAGGAGCCTTCGCCTTGGCCGGTGCCACCGCGGCCTTGGAAGACGCCGGGACGACGGTCGGGGCCTTGGGCGGCAGATCTTTGCCCGCAACCAGGAGCGCGACCTCTTCGCGGTCGAGCGTCTCCCGGTCGAGCAGCGCCTGCGCCATGCGGTGCAGGAGATCGATGTCGCGCTCGAGAATTTCGCGCGCGGTGCGGAGGGCCTCGTCCAGCACGCGCTTGATCTCCGAGTCCACGAGCTCGGCGGTCTTCTCCGATACCTCGTGGTGTTGGGAAATCTCGCGCCCGAGGAAGATCTGCTGCTCCCGATCACCGACCGCAATCAACCCGACCGCGTCGCTCATCCCGTACTGCGTCACCATCCGCCGCGCCATCTCGGTGGCGTGCTGGATGTCGGAGTACGCGCCCGTGGTCACCTTTTCGGGTCCGAAGATCAGCTCTTCGGCCACGCGTCCACCGTACGACATCGCGAGCTGCCCGAGGATGTACTCCTTGGTGTAGTTCCGGCGGTCCTCGTCGGGCAGCGAGACCGTGAGGCCGAGCGCGCGGCCGCGCGGAATGATGGTGACCTTGTGGACGGGATCGAGCCCCGGCACGCGCACGCTCACGATGGCGTGTCCCGCCTCGTGATACGCCGTGAGCTTCCGCTCCTCGTCCGTGAGGACCAGGCTCTTCCGCTCGACGCCGAGCATCACCTTGTCCTTGGCGTCCTCGAAGTCGACCATCGTCACCTGCTGCCGGGCGCGGCGCGCCGCGAGCAGGGCGGCTTCGTTGACGATGTTCGCGAGGTCGGCGCCGGCGAGTCCCGGCGTCGCCTTGGCGATCGTGGCGAGATCGACGTCCTTGGCGAGCGGCTTCTCGCGCGCGTGCACCTTGAGGATCATCTCGCGCCCGCGCACGTCCGGCATGTCCACCACCACCTGCCGGTCGAACCGGCCCGGCCGCAGGAGCGCCGGGTCGAGCACGTCGGGACGGTTGGTCGCGGCGATCAGAATGACGCCTTCATTGGACTCGAAGCCGTCCATCTCGACGAGCAGCTGATTGAGCGTCTGCTCGCGCTCGTCGTGCCCACCGCCCAGACCGGCACCGCGGTGCCGCCCGACGGCGTCGATTTCGTCGATGAAGATGATGCACGGCGCGTGCGCCTTGCCCTGTTCGAACAGGTCGCGCACGCGCGACGCGCCGACGCCCACGAACATCTCGACGAAGTCGGATCCCGACATCGAGAAGAAGGGCCGTCCCGCTTCGCCCGCGACCGCCCGCGCGAGCAGCGTCTTGCCCGTGCCCGGCGGGCCGACCAGTAGGACACCCTTCGGCAACCGGCCACCGAGGCGCTGGAATTTCTGCGGGTCTTTCAGGAACTCGATCACTTCCTCGAGCTCGGCCTTCGCCTCGTCCGCCCCGGCGACATCGGCAAACGTCACCTTGGGCGTGTCCGCGGTCAGGAGCTTCGCCTTCGACTTGCCGAACGCGAACGCGCGGTTCCCCCCTTGTTGCATCTGACGGAACAAGAAGAACCAGACTCCGAGGAGGAGAATCCACGGTAGCAAATTGATGAAGATCGACCCGAAGGACGGCTTCGGCTCTTTGGCCGTGATCGGCACGCCTTTCTCTTCGAGGCGTTGCACGAGGACCTCCGAGTTCTGGACCGGCAGGAGCACGTTGAAGCGCTGGACCTGCTTCCCGTCCACGCCGACGTCGGCCTTGAACTCGCCTTTGACGGACTGCCCGTTCGTGATCTCGACGTTCTTCACGTTCCCGCGATCGAGCTGGTCGCTGAACGTCGAGTACGGCACCTCGACGTAGTCGGGGTGCCCGGACCCGAGCATCTGGTAAAACGCCACCGGCAGCAGGATCAAGAGCAGCCAGAAGACGGCGATCTTGCTCGTCTGCGCCCAGTTGAACTTGCGATTCGGCGGCTGATTCCGGTCGGCCATGGACTCGGCTTATTCCCTCAGGCTTGCAATGAACGGCAGATGCCGAAAATCCTCCGCGTGGTCCAGCCCGTAGCCCACGAGGAAGACCGGCGGTGCGTCGAAGCCGACGAACCGCGGTTCCAACTCCAAGTTCGGTGCGATGCGCTTGTGGAGCAATGCGCAGATCTCGAGACTGCGCGGCCCACGCGCACCCAGTAAACGTACCAGCCGGTTGAGCGTGTTCCCAGTGTCGACGATGTCCTCGACCAGGAGAATGTGCCGCCCGGCGAGCTCGGTCTCCGGATCGTAGAGCAACCGCACGTTGCCGCTCGATTGCGTGGCGTTCCCGTAGGACGCGGCGACGAGGAAATCCACCTGGTGCGGGCGCATGATGCTCCGCACGAGGTCGCTCAGAAAAATGAAGCTCCCCTTGAGTAGGCCGAGCACCAGCAGATCGCCGTCGGCGTAGTGGTCGGTGATTTCGGCCCCGAGCGCGTGGACGCGCTGGGCGATCGTCTCGGCATCGAGAACGACACCCGAGACCTCGCGTCCGCCCGTCCGCTTAAGAATCTCCGCTTCGGCGTGCATCGACCCTCGTCGCGCGTGTCCCGGGCGGTGGGAGCGCGACCGCGCTGCGGCACACGCCCGGAATCCAGAGAATGACGTCGTCGCGTGTGAGAATCGGATAGCGATCCCGGCTCTCACGCGGGACACGGGCTTCCATCAACATGCGGCGTGCGGGCCGATGCCCGACCCCGCCGGCCGGTACGAGCCGATCGCCGCGCCGAAGCGCGCGGACGACACCCGTGCCGGGAGTGACCCAGGTCGAGAGTCCGTGCCGATGCTCGGGCGCGGCCGTGTCCGGCTCCCAGGCGATGGTCCAACCGGCGAACTCGATCGCGCCGGACTCGGTGGTACCCCACGGAACGGCATGCGGTGCCTCGCGCTTCATTTCCGCGCGGCGCAACACCAACCGGTCAAAGACCGTCTCCGCGACCCAGCCGTTACCCAGCTCGAAGACGCGACCGCTCGGGGCGGTGAGAAACGCGACGAGCCGCGCCGCGTGCCGGGCGCCCAGGTGGCACCCGACCTCGCGTGCCGCGGCACGCAACAACGCCTCCGACAACACTTTATCATACCGCGCGAGCGGCGGGCGAGCAACCTCGACGCGATCGGCTGCGATCGTGAATTCGAGCTTGTCGAGCGCACCGAGCACGGCGCGCCAAGCGCGCCGGTCCTCGCGCGCGTGCCGGGCGACGTCGAGGAGGTCTTCCTCGAGCCCCGCCCCGAACCGCGCGCGCAGGAGCGGCAACGCCCTGGTCCGGAGCCACGACCGATCGTGCCGCTCATCGGCGTTGGCGGGATCGGTGACCGACGCGACGCCCGGGTCGATCGACGCGAGCCACGCGGTGAGGTCCACCTTGTGGAATGGGAGGAGCGGACGGACGAGTCCCCCCGGACCGCGCGCGGGGATTCCGGCGAGGCCGGCCGGCCCCGAGCCGCGGAGCACGCGGAAGAGCACGGTCTCGACCTGGTCGTCGGCGTGATGCGCGGTCACCAGGTAGCGGGCCCCGACGTCGTCCTGCACCGCGCGCAGCAGGTCATATCGCGCATGGCGCGCGGCCGTCTCCGTCGCCTCCGGACCCAGCGACGCCCGGCGGACGTGAAACGGTAGCCCAAGCGCGTCGGCACGGCTGCGCGCCGCGGCTTCCCAGCGTGCGCGCTCGGGCGCGATGCCGTGGTCCACGTGTGCCACCACCAGCGTGAGTCCGAACGCCTCCGCCGATCGGTGCAGCAGCTCGAGCAGCGCCGACGAGTCGGGACCGCCGCTCACGGCGACGAGTGCGACGCCCGATTCCGGAAAGAGCGCTTCCTCCCGCACGTGGCGTACGAAGCGTTCGTACAGCTCGTCCGAGCTGCTCACCCGCGATTCCATTGCACGATCTCGTCGAATGGCTTGCGCGGCAGATCCGGCACGCTCGCGTCGTCCGCGGGGAAGCCCACGGGGAAGAGGATGTAGGGCTTCTCGTTCGTCGGCCGGCCGAGGAGCTCGGAGAGGAAACCCATCGGGTTGGGCGTGTGCGTGAGCGTCGCGAGGCCCATCATCTGGAGCGCGGCGATGAACAGTCCGCACGCGATCCCCACGCTCTCGTTTACGTAGTAGTTGGTGATCCGCCCGCCCGCGTCGTCCACGCCGTGCGTCTCCTTGAACACCACGACCAGATACGGCGCGGTCTCCAAGAACGGCTTGTGCCAGTCGGTGCCCAGAGGCGCGAGCGCGTCCTTCCATTCCTGCGGAAAGCGGTGCTCGTAGTTCTCGCGCTCCTCGTCCTCCGCGGCCACACGGATCCGGCGCTTGAGCTCGGGATCGTCCACCACCACGAAGCGCCACGGCTGGCGGTTGGCCCCGGACGGGGCCGATGCGGCGATACGGATCGCCGTCTCGATGCAGGTACGTGGCACCGGGTCGCTCGAGAACTCGCGCACCGAGCGGCGCCGGCCGAGCCGGCGTTCGAAGGCTGACCCGCGTGAGAGCATCTCCTGCTCGGGGTAGCGCTCGAACGCGAGCGGCACGAAGTCCGGCCGACGATCAGTCGCCATAAGTATCCTCCAAATCAGAGTTTAGCCGCCCATCCGCCAACCGGCAACGTGATGCGTGCTTGACAGATCCGCAGCATAGTCCTACTGTATCGCTACACCAATACAGTTGGCGCCGCCTTCAGCATTCGAGGCTCGATGTTCGACGGGATCGATCCGCGGAGTCCCACTCCACTGTACGACCAGATTGCCGGCCGCGTGCGGGTGGCGATCGCGGCGGGCGAGCTCCGGCCCGGCGAGCCGCTGCCCTCCGTGCGTCAGCTCGCCACGCGGTTGCGCCTGAATCCCGCGACGGTCGTGCAGGCGTATCGCGCGCTCGAGACGGACGGATTCGTGGAGATGCGGCAGGGGGCCGGCACGTTCGTGCGCGAGGTCGAGGCCGGGCGGCGGGCGGCAACCCGCGCGGAGCACGCGCGGCGGCTCGTGCGCGCGATGCTCGCGGAGGCGGCGCGGGTAGGGATTCCGGCCCAGGAGCTCTCGCGCGCAATCGATGACGAACTTGGCGTGGAGGCACGGTGAGCAACGCAATCGAGACCCACGGGCTGCGCTACCGCGCGGGGAAGACGTTCGAGATCCGCGATCTCGCGCTCAACGTTCCGACGGGTTCCGTCTACGGATTTCTCGGCCCGAACGGGTCGGGCAAGACGACGACGATCCGGCTGCTGCTCGGCATGCTCCGCCGGGTGAGCGGGACCATTCGGGTCCTCGACGGATCGGTGCCGCGCGACATCGTGCACGTGCTCGCGCGGGTCGGCTACGTCCCCGAGCGGCCGCATCTGTACCCGTCGCTCACGGTGGCGGAAGCGTTGCGCTTCCACGGCGCCTTCTTCTCCAGATGGGACGGCCATTGGGCCGACGAGCTCCGCAGCGGGTTCGGCCTCGATCAGGACGCGAAGCTTTCGCGCCTCTCGAAGGGCGAGATGGGCAAGCTGCTCGTCCTCGTGGCCCTCGCGCAGCGCCCCGATCTCCTGATCCTCGATGAACCGACCGACGGACTCGATCCGGTGGTGCGGCGGGACGTGCTCGCGGCGGTGCTCGAGTACGTCTCCAGAGCCCGCGCGACGGTCTTCATCTCCAGCCATCTCGTGCACGAGCTCGAGCGCATCTGTGACTGGGTGGGTGTGATGGACCGGGGCCAACTCGTAGCCGAGTTGCCGATGCAGACCTTCAAGAATGGCATCAAGCGGCTCCGGGTGCGGAACGCCCCGGCCGACGTCGGTGAGACGCCGTTCGTGGTGCTGGCCCGAGAGCCGGGCAACGGCATCGCCGGCGAGTCATGGGTGGTCCGCGGATGGGACGCCTCGATGCATCAGTACTTCACGGCGATCGGCGCCGCGGTCCACGCCGTGGACGATCTCGATCTCGAGGACGGCTTCGTCGAGCTGCTGCGCGCCTCACGCGCGCCCACGGCGTAGGGGGTACGGATGTTTCGTCAGATGCTCTACACCCAATTGAAGTGGTCGCTGATTGCGCTCGCGGCGCTCGTGGTGGCCGGCTTCGCGATCCCGGTGCTCTCGGTGCAACAGGCCGGGGCCGTCGCCTCAGCCGGGTCGAATGCGGGTCCCCTGCTGGTCGCCGTCCAATCGTGGGGCGTCGCCTATCCGGTGCTCGCCGGCGTCGTCGGCCTCATCGCTGCGCTCACGGCCTGGACGCACGATCATCGGGGCAACCACGTGTACGCACTCTCGCTGCCCGTGGCACGGTGGCGATATGCCCTGCTCCGCTTCGTCGCGGGCGCCTCGCTGGTCATCCCGGTGGCGGTCGCGGTCTGGATCGGCGGGCTCGCCGCGGGCTCGGCGAGCACGATCCCGAGCGGTCTGCACGCCTATCCCACCGCCCTTGCGTTGCGGTTCGTGCTCACGACGCTCGTCGCATATGCCGCGTTCTTCGCTATCGCGAGCGGCACGAGCCGCACCGCGGCCTGGGTCCTCGGCGTGATTGGTGCCGCAGTGGTGATTCAGGTGGTCCTCAGCGCGGCCGGCGTGCATGCACCGTTTCTTCCGGACGCCGTCGGGCGGCTCTATACCTGGCCCGGGCCGTTCCAGCTGTTCACGGGCCGGTGGATGCTGATCAATGTCTAGCGCCCGAGTCGCCGTGACCGTCGCGCTCGGGCTCGCGCTGGTGTCCCATACCGCGCCGGCACAGCAATCGGCCGCGGAGCGGGCGGCCCGCGTGCACGCGCTCCAGGTGGTGGCCGCACGGGCCGACTCGGTCGCCCGCCTGGTGGACAGCGTGCTCCGTGCGCGGCGCGCGCTCGACACCGTGCGGAGCGGCCCCTTGCGCGTCATCGCCGATACGGCGGTCGCGCGGAAGATCCGTCCGGCCGTCCAGGAAGTCTCGCGGATCGTGGCCACACGTCTCGGCCCGGATACTACGTTGCTCACGAGTCCGTTGGCCGTCGTCGCGACGGATGGTCAGCCCCTCGCGATCGCGGGCGCGGAAGTCGGACGCATCGATACCCTGGAGCACCAGGACGAAACGGAGAACCGCGTGCTCTACCTGGTGCGATCGGCCTTGTTCCGTCGGGCGGGATCCGCGTTTCGTGCATGGAGTGGCGGATCGCTGGGCTTCGCGACCGACGGGGCTCATCTCACACGGATCGCCTACATCGACCTCGTCACCGCCCCATCGCGCGCGGCGCGACTCTGCCGTGCCGGCGACCTCGCGAGCTGTGCGGCGGCGCTCGGCCTCGGCCCCGATTCCAATCGCGTCACGAGATGGTATAGCGCGGACGACCTCCGTACCGTGCTCGGCCGCGGAACTGACATCCCGGGCCGCCCCATGTCGCGAGCCCTCGCACAGTGTGAGGCCGGCGCCGACGCACAATGCTTCGCGCTCGCCGCATCCCGTGGACCGGGACTGCGGGCGCCACTCGGGGCGTCGGCCCGGTCCAGCCTCGTAGTCCTCGCGCTGAACCGGGGCGGCCGCGGGGCATTCAACCGGTTGGTTGCGGATTCCACGGCGCCGCTCACTGCCCGCTTGGCATCCACCGCCGGGATGCCGTTCCCTGAGCTGATGGGACTCTGGCGCTCGCGCGTGCTGGCGGCGGCCCCGCCCGGAACGACCGGGGCGACCACCGGCGCGCAATGGACCGCCGCAGGATGGGTCGTCGTCCTGTTGGCACTTGGCATGAGGAGCTCGCGATGGCGCCGCAGTTGAGACGGGTCTTCCTGACGACGGTCCTGGTGTGCGCTGCCGTGGCCGTCGCCTACCTGCCGCCACGCCCGCCCGAGCGTATCAGCCTCCGGGCCGACCGCGAGACCGCTCGCCCGATGGCGGTCCGTCATGCGCATCGGCTCGACGATGCCGTCGTGCGCGCTCGCCGGACTCTCGAGGTGTCACGCTGGCGCGATGCCCTACTCGCCCAGATGCACACGACCGGTGGCGGCGGAATCTTCGTCACCACCGACGTGTCGGCCGACACGCCGCCAGTTGACGCCAGAGCGGCGGTGGAATCCGTCTGGAAGGCGCTCCCGCGGCACGATCCGACGGTCCGCGTCGGCGTGGCTGTCACGTGGATACCGGACACGCTCCGCACGCTCAACATGCTGTATCAGTGGAACGCCTGGTTTCTTCCGCCCGAGGCCACGGACGGGCGCACGTGCATCGTGATGGTCGCGCTGGCGACGCCGATGTCTCCCGCCACCTGGCGGCTCGGGTATCGAAACGGTGCGCGTCTGCTGGGTCCGTGCGCGTACTACGCCGCGTTCGGCCGGCCCGGCTCCGGATTGCAGCAATGGCTCGACCACGGCGGGGGACGGTATGCCCTCGACAACAACTGGCGCCAGCCTTCAGATACGGGTCAGGCGATCAACACGGAGTACGGCACACTGTACGACTGGTATTACGACTCGTGGGATTTCACGGCTTGCCGCATGGGACAGGTGGCCCGCTGTCTGCGCGTGGTGGACGCGCCGGACACGCGCTTGACCTTCGCAATGCAGTTGAACACCACCGACTTGCCGGGCGTGCTCGAGTGGCGGACCTATCGTCGTTTCTGGGGAACGGCACCGCGCGACCGGTTCCTGGCCGACATGGTGGGCGCGTTCGGGGTGGATCGGTTCGCGACGTTCTGGCAGTCCGATGCCTCGTTCGACACGGCGTTCGCGCAAGCGTACGGGACGCCGCTGGCGACCTGGACGCACCGGTGGGTCGTCGCCTCGTATTTTGCCCTCCCGCCGGGGACGCACGTGACCGGGCGCGAGTGGCTCGTATCGGCGTTGTGCGTGGTCGTGCTCGCCGGCGCGGGAGCAGGGATCGCGCAACGGCGGGGACTGGAGTGAGGAGCACGGCGCTCACGTGAACGAGCGCACGCACCAAGGTGATGCAGTCGACCGGCTCCGCTACGCTCCCTTCGATCCCTTCGGACGCACGAGCGGCGTCTCACCCGAGCGGCGCCGTCCACCCCTGCCCCGCCGCTCCGCGCGCCAGATGCGCCAGCCGACGATGCCGGGCCAAAGCAGGGCCAGGATGACCACCACGTACTTCAGCAGCGCCTTCAAGGCGCCGACCTGGAAGTGTGAGAGGTCTTGCGGGGAGATCCCACTGCGGACCTGCAGCGCGTCCAGCGCGAACCCAAGCACGATCACGACCAGCACCAGCGCGCCGAAGGCTGCGAAGAGCGACGTGATCAGCATCGCGCGGCGATGCCGTCCAAGCGACGCGACGATCCACGCGAGGAGCAACCCGAGCAGCGGCGTCAGCAGATAGCCCGACATCAAGCCGGCCGCGCCGTAGCGCCAACCCACATCGCCGAACCTGAGCGGCCAGATGTTCGCGACGAGATCCAGCGCCGGGAGAGCGACCAGGAGGATGGTCGCGAAGTAGAGCGGCGCGGAGATGCGGTCGAGCCAGTCGGTGTCGTGATCGCTCATAGCGAGTAACCGCGTGGGATCTGAGGAAACGTGAAACGGGCCGGGGCGACTCGCCCCGGCCCGTTGGGAAGTGTACGTCCCGGGCTCTCCCCGGTCCAGATCAGGCAATCCGCTTGGTCATCACCCCAATGCCAAGCGTGAGCGCGAGACCGGTGCCGAGCAGAATCAGCGTCGCGGGCTCGGGGGTCACCGTCTGGTGCATCAGGAATTCCTGGACGCCGCCCACACCTTTGACCGTATTCACGTCGGTCACGATCGTCCATTCGCTCGCGTTGATCGTGCCGTAGTTGCTCGCCAGCTGCGCTCTCCCGAGCCAGGAAATCGCGTTCGTCGAGAGCAGGACCGGACCGGGACCGGGCGCCTGGAAGACGCTCCACAGCGCGGCGTGAATGTCGGCCCACTGTGAGTAGTTGGCACCGGTGAATTGCGTCGCCAGCCACGCCGCCTCGAGATACTTGGTCTGCACGTCCGCGACGCCGAGGCCACCCCACCGGGTCATGGACAAGTCGCTGGCGCCCAGGCTCGTGAACCGCGCGGTCCATTCCTGATTCGCGGTGATGCTGTTGTTGAAGTCGTCACAGTAGAGGTCGACGGTCGGACCGCCGGGAAGCATCTGGCCGTAGTACGCGCCGATGTACACGCTCTCCGTGCCGCCCCCGGTCTTCGTGTACGTCGACCAGGCGCCGTTCACGCCGGTGAGCTTCATGTTCTGCGCCGCAAGCGGCGTGGCGAACAGAGCGGCAGCGGCCAGAATCGCGAACGAACGGTTCAGCTTCATCGATCAAACCCCTTGTGCGAAGTGAGGCGCCCAGGCCTCACCGGCCCAGACGTACGACTTCCCGCGCATTCATTTCGCACGTTCCGTGCCGATGTGACGCGCGTCAACATCCCGCCGTTGCCCCTGACCATATTGATACAAGTACCTGCAATAGAATAACTTGGCTGCACTATTGCAGCCCGCAAGAATCCCGAACATGCAAAATGCCACGTGCATACGTGCGGCGATCGCCGATGAGCCTGGACGACACCCGAGTCGCAGCGGCCCCACAGCGCCCATCCGTGAAGGATCCCTCAGAACTCGCTGGCATGCAAAACGGGCCCCGACATCAACTTGACGCCGGGACCCGTCGAGGTGCGCGCATAGCGGAGGAGGGATTCGAACCCCCGACACGCGGATTATGATTTTCGCCGGAGGCTGTCGGCCCTGTCTGGCCTAGTGCGGAACCGATTGATCTGCAAAGGGATTCTCGGAGTCGCTGTCTGGCCCTGTCGGGGCCCGTTTGGCCGATTTTGAGCTGGCACTATGTATGGACTATGTCTCTGGGATCCAGCGCGAAGAGAACTCGGCCCGTCGATCTTAGAATCCCTTCAGCTCGATGCATTCCTGGCGCGCGTACGACCAGAAGAGCAGTAGGAAGCGGAGGAGGCCGTCTGCGGGCATGCATGCTACCACCGGCCAGAAACGGGACTCTCGAAGCTTCTCCATGAATTCCGGCTTGTATCGGGCCACGGAACTCAGGTGGAAGAAGGCGACAACGAGTGGCAGTTCCTCAAAAAGTGCGAGGCGCCCCGCGTACAGAGGGGCGATGGTTAGCCCGGCCACCGGGTGGTAAAGCCACAGGGGATTGAGAGACGCGCGAAGCAGCTCGACGTCACTGACCTTATCGGGGAAGCGAGTGCGGGAGTCAAAGACGTTCGAAATCCCTTTGACTGCGGAGCAAGTTCGAACTACCGGAAGCTCATTCCTCTTCACATCGCGTCGACCGCGCGGACGAAGGACCTCGATCCGCAAGTGCTTCCGTCGGTTGGCCTCCAAAACTCGGAATCGAAGTGCACAGGTTCCCAACGGACGACCCGTCGCGACCTCCCATTCCGACGCGACCCCACCGATGAAAGGATAGATGTCACCGATCGCCAACACTCGCCTCTTCTGTAGGCGTCGACCGGATAGCGTCTCGTAGTACAGCGCGATAGCTCCGCGAGGATGTATGACGACTTGCTCGGTGGTGAGGCCGCGACTGTCTTTCTTGGCCACGTCGTAGTGGGCCCCGTGCCAACGGTTGGCGTCCAGCCCCTGGAAGGAGGGACCGAGGAGGATGCACACCTTGATGAGGTTCAGAATCGCGTAGTACGACGGTACAAAACTCACCTCCGGCGGACCGTTCCGAGCTTGGTCCACATACGCGCAAGCGATTCGGACGTGAGCCGCGATTCGTTGCGCACGTTTCTTCGACCCAGGGCTCGGCGCATGATGGCGCGCACTCAGGAGTTCCTGTGCGTAGTCAACGGCCGTAAGGAATTGAATTTGCGTCGTCAGCGCTTGAATGGGATCAAGCGGCGTGATGATCTCGTTTCGCGTTGAATAGCGCGTTACCGGTCCAACAATCAGTCTCTCCGGCGGCACCCGTCACGACCTCCCTGCTGCCCTCAGAACTCAATCCAGCCAAGGCTGGCCCTCTCATTCTGATGCGGTCCAGCAATTGCGCAGATCAACGTCCGAAGGCCAGCTAAGTCAAACCATGCCCGATGACGGAGCCGGCCCCGAGGCGCCCGTCACGCAGCAGCACTTTCACAGCTTCCCTGGAAAGCGGCTATTTCCTCTTCTTGCGCCACGCCGAGGCAAATCCGATTCTTCCCGGGACGGGCTCTATCAATCCCCGATCGCGGAGCTTGTAGAACACGTTCTTCATCGTGTTCTCGGAGGTTATTCCGGTAATCTCTCTTCCAATTCGGTTCACGATCTCTTCGTGAGTCTCCAAATACTCCATGACGGACTCCGCTGGTGACGCAAGCGCTTCGTGCCGAATGATCACCAAGACACTACTCTCGCGCTCACTGATGATCGGCGGCTTCAGTCGAAGACGACTCATCGCAGCGAATGCCGTATTGAGGCCCTCGCCGACATCCTTATTCGGCGGGTCTGGGAACTTGTTGATTATGCGGACCACTGACCCATTCCGCGCAAACTGCTCGTTCAAGATGTTCTTCGGCGTGACATGACCCGGTAGTTTTCCCGGGCTTTCGACTTCGATTCGATTGTCGAAGATCCGAATGTGGACGTCAACCGGAATGCTGTAGTCGCGGTGTAAAAGCGCGTTGGTAACGATCTCGTGCAACGTCTCCGGAGGGTACGAGATCGCCTCGAGGCCGCGTGGACCCAGCTTCTGGATTCCTTCGACCCTGTCAATCGTCTCACGTACGGCATTCCTGACTTGACGGTACAGATGCCCTTCAACGGTCAACGGGTCGAACGCAAGCGTCTCTCGCGTGCCTTCTGCATCGGTAGTCCTATACCGGTATATCTTCACGCCGCAGCGCTTCGGCAAGAGCGCCTGCGGTTCCTCCGCGAACAAGAGCACGGCAGCGACCGTAGGCTTCTCCGCGCGAAGTAGTTGCTGCTTCTTAAGCCACTCCGACGGCTCCGCGGTGGGGATGACGTTTGTGAGGAACTCAATTATCGGGAGCGAATTGGTTACGGTGTCCGCCGCAGCGTCGACCGTTT
>Ga0315550_1001689_pt1 | contig 13624 bp, 11 predicted proteins | sample SalMarSW160190MG_2_FD_203100 | JGI IMG/M metagenome (GOLD analysis project Ga0315550, IMG submission 203100) | Salt marsh sediment microbial communities from the Plum Island Ecosystem LTER, Massachusetts, United States - Salt Marsh Sediment SW1601-90 ... | reverse complement strand
CGTCTTCGCCCCAGGAGTCCGGGTGCCAGGAGTTCGCCACGGCGCGGAAGCCGCGTTCGGGGTGCGGCATCAGGATGGTGAAACGGCCGTCGGGCGTGGTCAGGCCGGTGATGCCGTGCGGCGAGCCGTTGGGGTTGTACGGATAGGTCTGCGTGAGCTGGCCGCGGTTGTCCACGAAACACAGCGCCACCTGCCTGTCGAGTATGATCTGCTCGACATGCGCGGCATCGCGGAACTCGGCGCGGCCCTCGCCGTGCGCCACCGCGATCGGCAGCATGGAACCGAGCATGCCCTGCAGGAAGATCGACGGGTTCTGCGGAATCTGCACCATGACCACGCGCGCTTCGTACTGCTCCGAGGTGTTGCGCACGAAGTGCGGCCAGCGCTCCGCGCCCGGGATGATCTCGTGCAGGTTCGACATCATCTGACAGCCGTTGCAGATGCCGAGCGCGAAGCTGTCGGGGCGCGTGAAAAACGCCGAAAATTCATCGCGCGCCCGCGTGTTGAACAGGATGGATTTCGCCCAGCCCTCGCCCGCGCCGAGCACGTCGCCGTAGGAGAACCCGCCGCAGGCGGCGAAGCCCCGAAAATCCCTGAGCGAGGCGCGCCCGTCGATGATATCGCTCATGGTCACGTCCACGGCGCTGAAGCCGGCGCGGTCGAACGCGGCGGCCATTTCCAGCTGGCCGTTGACGCCCTGCTCGCGCAGGATGGCGATGCGCGGGCGCTCGCCGCGGCCGATGTAGGGCGCGGCGATCTTGTCCTCGGGCTCGAACGTCGGCTGCGCGCTCAGTCCGGGGTCGGCGGCGTCGAGGATGCGGTCGTACTCCTCCTGAGCGCATTGCGGATTGTCGCGCAGCGACTGCATGCGGTAGGTGGTCTCGGACCAGGCGCGCTGCAGGTTGGCGCGCGAGTCGTAGAAGATTTCCTTCTTGTTGAAATGGAAGCTGACGATGTCGTCGTCGGTGAGGGTGCCGATGACGTGCGTGTGGCGCGCCAGGCCGGCCTTTTTGAGCGCGCCGATGATGCCCTCGCGGCGTCCGCGCGGCACCTGCAGCACCGCGCCCAGCTCCTCGTTGAACAGCGCGGCGAGGGGGTCGCTGCCGAGCGCGGTCAGGTCGATGCGCACGCCGGTGCGCCCGGCGAAGGCCATCTCGCAGATCGTGGCGAACAGGCCGCCGTCGGAGCGATCGTGATAGGCGTAGGCGAAACCGAGCTCGTTCAGCGCCTGGATCACGTGGAAGTAGAGCCGCAGCACGCGCGGGTCGTCCACGTCCGGCGCCTCGTCGCCGATCTTGCCGTACACCTGCGCCAGCGCCGAGCCGCCGAGGCGGTGGCGGCCCTTGCCGAGATCGACCAGGACCAGGTCGGTCTCGCCCTTGTCGGTGCGCAGCTGCGGCGTCAGCGTGCGGCGCACGTCCATGACCGGCGCGAACGCCGAAATGATCAGCGACAGCGGCGCGGTCACTTCGCGCCTGGCGCCGTTTTCGTCCTGCCACACCGTCTTCATGGACATGGAATCCTTGCCCACGGGAATCGACACGCCGAGCGCAGGGCACAGTCCGAGCGCCACCGCGTGCACGGTGTCGTACAGCGCGGCATCCTCGCCCGGATGGCCGGCGGCGGCCATCCAGTTGGCGGACAGCTTCACGTCCGGCAGTTTCTGGATGCGCGCGGCAGCGAGGTTGGTCAGCGCCTCGCCGATCGCCATGCGCCCGCTGGCGGCGGGATTGATCAACGCCAGCGGCGTGCGTTCGCCCATGGCCATGGCCTCGCCGGTGTAACCGTCGTAGCCGCTGGCGGTCACCGCGACGTCGGCCACCGGCACCTGCCACGGCCCGACCATCTGGTCGCGGCACACCAGTCCCGACACCGTGCGGTCACCGATGGTGATGAGGAAGGTCTTGTTGGCCACCGTCGGCAGCCGCAGCACGCGGTACGCGGCCTCCTTGATATCGAGCTCCCCGGTCTTGAAGCGTTCGAACTTGCGCTTCTGGTGGATCACGTCGCGCTGCATCTTCGGCGGCTTGCCGAGCAGCACCGACAGGTCCATGTCGATGGGCCGGGCCATGCGGGCGGCCAGCGCGGGGTCGGAGGGACGGTTTTTATCCATGCTGAAATGGGGGTCGTCCAGGACCAGATGCCGTTCCTCGGTGGCCTCACCGACCACGGCATAGGGACAGCGTTCACGCTCGCACAGCGCGCGGAAGGCGTCGAGTTTGTCCGCGCCGATCGCCAGCACGTAACGCTCCTGCGCCTCGTTGCTCCAGATTTCCATCGGTGACATGCCGGGCTGGTCGTTCGGCACCGCGCGCAGGTCGAACCGGGCGCCGCGGCCCGCTCCGTTCACCAGTTCCGGCAGCGCGTTCGACAGCCCGCCCGCGCCGACGTCGTGGATGGAAAGAATCGGATTGTCTTCGCCCAGCGCCCAGCAGCGGTCGATGACTTCCTGGCAGCGTCGCTGCATCTCGGCGTTGGAACGCTGCACCGAGGCGAAATCGAGTTCCTCGTGGCTGGTGCCGCTGGCCATGCTCGAGGCCGCGCCGCCGCCCAGGCCGATCAGCATCGCCGGTCCGCCGATGACGATGATCTTCGCGCCCGGCGGAATCTCGCGCTTGTGAATGTGCGCCGCGCGGATGTTGCCGACGCCGCCCGCGAGCATGATCGGCTTGTGATAGCCGCGCACCTCGTCGTTGACTTCCAGCTCGAAGCTGCGGAAATAACCGCCGATGTTGGGGCGCCCGAATTCGTTGTTGAAGGAGGCGCCGCCGAGCGGTCCCTCCAGCATGATCGACAGCGCGCTGACGATGCGCCCCGGCTTGCCGTGATCCTTCTCCCACGGCTGCTCCGCGCCGGGGATGCGCAGGTTGGACACGGAAAAACCGGTGATGCCGGCCTTGGGCCTGGCGCCGCGGCCGGTCGCGCCCTCGTCGCGGATCTCGCCGCCCGATCCCGTGGCCGCGCCCGGGAACGGCGAGATCGCGGTCGGATGGTTGTGCGTCTCGACCTTCATGAGGATGTGGGTGTCGTCCTCATAATAGGCATAGGCGCCGCTGGACGGATCGGGGAAGAACCGCCCGATGCGGCCGCCCTCGATCACCGAGGCGTTGTCCTCGTAGGCGATGAGCGTGCCCTTGGGATTGGCGAGATGCGTCTTGCGGATCATGCCGAACAGCGAATCGGCCTGGCGCTTGCCGTCGATGATCCAGTCGGCGTTGAAAATCTTGTGGCGGCAATGCTCGGAGTTCGCCTGCGCGAACATCATGAGCTCGACGTCGGTGGGGTTGCGCCCCAGCTGCGTGAAATTGTCCACCAGGTAATCAATCTCGTCCGGTGACAGTGCCAGCCCCCACTCGCGGTTGGCCTCGATCAGCGCCTCGCGCCCGCCGGCGATGAGGTCCACGACACGCAGTGCCGCGGGCGCGTCCTCGCGGAAAAGCTGCGCCGCCCGGGAAAAATCCGGCAGCACGCTCTCGGTCATGCGGTCGTGGATCAGCGGCGCCAGGCTTTCGCGCTCGGCGGCGGCGAGCGCCGCGCCGTCGTTCCGGGTGAAGTACCAGGCCACGCCACGCTCGATGCGCCGTACCTGCTTCAGCCCGCAGGCGCGCGCGATGTCTGTCGCCTTCGTGGACCACGGGGAGATCGTGCCGAGACGCGGAACCACCAGCAGCAGCTCGCCGGCCGGCTGCGCCTCGCCCGGCTCGGCTTTGGGTCCATAGGTCAGCAGGCGTTCCAGCACCGCGTGCTCGCGCGCGTCGAGATCGCCGTCGAGCGCGGCGAAATGCCAGTAAAGCGCGGTCACGCCAGCGAGCGCCGGCACCGGCGCGCGCATTTCCGCCAGCCGCTTGTCGCGCCGGAACGGCGACAGCGCCGGCGCGCCCGGCAGTGACAGCAGCGACGGGGCTTTCGGCACGGGTGCCTTCGTGGCTTCGGATTTTCCGCTGGTCATGTCGTTACTCTAACAGATCAGTTCACCGCAAAGACGCAAAGGATATGATTATTATCGTTACCATTCAAAGTTCTTTCTTTGCGTCCTTCGCGCCTTTGCGGTGGAATTTCATCTTTAGAAGAAGATCATCAGACCCAAACCGCGGATACATCGTAAAACGCAAGCCCTTCGTCCTGCTCGGCGACATCCACCCACTCCGGCGCACAGCCGAGCGCGCGCGCCAGCGCCGCCTGCGCCAGCGCGGGCGTGTTGTTGGTCTCGGACAGGTGCGCCGCCGCCACGTAGCGCAGGCGCGGGGACATGACGCGCGCCAGCAACCCGGCAGCCACCGCGTTTTCCAGGTGGCCCTGATCGCCGGCGACGCGCGCCTTGAGCGACGGCGGATAGGGTCCGTCGCGCAGCATGCGCGCGTCGTGGTTGCATTCGAGCACCAGCGCATCGCAATCGGCCAGCATGTCCACGACGTGTGTGGTGACGGAGCCTATGTCGGTGAGAAATCCGAAACGCGTGTCGCCGTCGGTAAACGTGAACTGGCACGGTTCGCGGGCATCGTGCGGCACGGGAAAGGGTTGCACCTCGATATCGCCGATGGTGATGCGCTCGTGCGGGTTGATCAGATGGATGTCGATGTCCCCGGGGAACTGGTCCTTCAGGGCCGACCAGGTGCCGGCGGTCATCCACACCGGAACGCCGAAGCGGCGCGCGCAACTGGCCGCGCCGCGACAGTGGTCGCCGTGTTCGTGAGTGATGAGGATAGCGCTCAGGTTGTCCGGGTGACGCTCGTGGCGCTCCAGGCGCATGGCGGTTTCGCGCGCCGAAAAGCCGCAATCGAGCATGAGCGTCGTGCCGCCGCATTCGATCAGCGCGGCATTGCCGCGGCTCCCGCTGCCGAGAATCGCAAACCGCAGTCCGGCGCGGTCAGCCTGTCTCCGTTTGCCCGATTTCCCCAGTCGCGCCACCTGCCGTTATTTGAGGTGTTCGTACAGCAGCTTGAGTATACGCTCGCCCGTCTTGGTCTTGTCCGGCACGCCACCCTTGTCCAGCACGTCCACCTGGCTCGCGTTTTCGTCACCCTTGACGAAAATCTGGTATTCGTTCATCGGTACTTTCTTTTTCTTGCCGAAGAGGCGCGCGAAAAAGCCGGGTTTTTTCTGGCTCGAATCCGGATCGATGTAGCGTACGTAATAAATACCCTTGGAGCGGTTGCGGTCCTCGACGGTGAAGCTGCTGCGGTCGAGCGCCAGGCCGACGCGCCGCCAGGCGCGCTCGAAATCCTCCGGCAACGTCAGCGTGGTCTTGTCTCCTGCCTGGGTCAGCTTGGCGCGTTCGGGCAACGGCGTGGCCTCCGCCGAGGCGACGAGGGTTTTCGCCTTGTCTTCCTTGACGCCCAGGCTCACCATCATCAGGCGCAGCATCTCGGCTTCCAGCCCGGGGTCCGTGGGGCGCGACTCCCAGCGGGTCTCGCCAACTTCGCCGGCGCCTTCCGCGTTGATAATCACTTCCTTCATGCCCTGCTGGCTCACGTAGACTTCGGTGGTCCCGGGCGCGGAACCCCGGTCGAGACGAATGATGTACTTGTCGCGCGTCCCGGTGGAGTACAGCGTGCCCAGCGACTTGGCGAGCAATCTCTGCGCGCCCGTGCCGATATTCGCCCGGTTCTCCGCCCAGGCGGTTTCAATGACGCCGGTCTGCGGATTTTCCTTGTCGATGATCAGGCCGTGATTCAGGACGAATTCGCGCACCTTGGGCCAGACCTGGTCGGGCGGCATGTTGACCACCAGCCAGCGCATCTGGCCGTCGCGCTTCATTTGCACGTCGCTGAAGGTCGGCAACACCTCGCTGCCCGCATCCACCTTCGGCTGGCCGCCCTTTTCCGAAACGTATCCCGAATAGGTGGCCACGCCGCCCGGGGTCTCCTGATCCGTGCCCTTCATTCCCGTGGGGATGGAAAGGTCCGGCGGAACGTCGAGCGGCGGCAAGGTGCGCGTGGCTTTGTAGTCGATCTTGCGCTTCTCGGCGATGGTCTGACAGGCGCCCACGGCCACGGTGACCAGCAGGCAGATAAAGAGTGTGGCGAATCGTTTCGTCATAATTATCAATCACAATCCAATGAAATTAATATTTCAGCCACAGAGATCACAGAGCACACAGAGAGAGAAAAATAAGAAATGGTTTATTACTCTGTGACCTCTGTGGCCGGTTTTCACTTAGCTATGGGCTCTCATGAATAACGCCCGCCGCGCGCAGGGCCTGGCGCACGGCCTCGTGATGCGACGGCGACAGTGGCGTCAGCGGCAGGCGGATACCCCCTTTGATCAGCCCCATCTGGTTTAGTGCCCATTTTACCGGAATCGGGTTGGCCTCGAGGAACAGGTTCTTGTGCAGGCCCATGAGGCGGTCGTTGACGGCGCGCGCCTCCTTTTCCTTGCCGGCGCGCGCCAGCGCGCACATCTCGTGCATCAGCTTCGGCGCGACGTTGGCCGTGACCGAGATGTCGCCCCTGGCGCCCGCCAGGATGCTGTCGAACGCGGTGGCGTCATCGCCGGAATAGACGTCGAAGTTGTCTCCGCAACGGCGCAGGATGTCACGCACACGATCGATATTACCGGTCGCTTCCTTGATGCCGACTATATTAGGTATCGCCGCGAGGCGTTCGACGGTCTCGGGCAGCATGTCGCAGGCGGTGCGCCCGGGCACATTATATAGTACCTGCGGGATGGGCACGGCCTCGGCGATGGCCTTGTGGTGCCGGTACAGGCCTTCCTGGGTCGGCTTGTTGTAGTAAGGAGTCACCAGCAGGCAGGCGTCGGCGCCGGCCTTCTGGGCGCAGCGCGTGAGCTCGATCGCCTCGGTCGTGGAATTGGCGCCCGTCCCGGCGATCACCGGAACCCGCCCCTTGGCATGCTCCACCGTGACGCGGATCACCTCGCAGTGCTCGTCCATGTCGAGCGTCGGCGACTCGCCGGTGGTGCCCACGGGCACGATAACGTCGGTGCCGTTTTCGATGTGGAAATCCACGAGACGGCGCAGCGCCGGCAGGTCGAGCGACCCGTCCTCGTTCATGGGGGTGACCAGGGCCACCATACTGCCGTGAAACATAAGGTGCAGACCTGAAAAATGTGGCGGAGAAAGGCGCATGGTACTTGCGCCACTCCCGGATGACAAGGTTAACCCGGCGACGGGTGACGGCCTTTATGGGCGAATCAGCGCATTTTTATGGCGCCGCCCTTGGACCTGTCTTAAGCTGCGCGCCCATGACTGCACATGACGACAATTTCCCCGGGATGGATGGCGCGAACCAAAAAATCGTCCGCGAAATCCGCATCAATCCCATCGTGCCAAGCGAATCGGTGCTGGTGGCGACGGCGCGCAGCCTGCGTCCGAAAAAGGCCGAGGAACCGGCGCCGCGCGACACGCGCAGACACGTCGAGACCTGCCCGTTCTGCACCGGGAACGAATCCATGACGCCGCCCGTGATCGCCGCCTACCCGGACGAGAAGAACTGGGAGATCCGCATCGTCGAGAATCTCTATCCGGTGCTGGGCGACGACCGCTCCAACCCCAACCTCACCTTCGGCCTGCAACAGACCATCGACGGCTACGGACGGCACGAGGTGATGATCGACCACGACCGGCACGGCATCGCCGTTCACGAGATGAGCGAGCCGCACCTGGCGCTGCTGTTCGGCGCCTACCGCGACCGCATGGAACAGCTCTACCGGTCGAACAAGCGCCTGCGCTACGTGCTGGTGTTCAAGAATTTCGGCCCCGCGGCCGGCGCCTCGATCGCGCACACCCACAGCCAGCTCATCGCCACGCCGGTCATCCCGGACAACGTGCAGGCGGAAGTCATGAACAGCCGCGCGTTCTACCACAAGAACCACCACTGCATTTTCTGTTCGCTGATCGACGAGGCGCTCACTTTCGAGGCCACCATTTACGACCGCGAGTCCGGCGAGATCCACCGCAAGATCAACGTCGGGCAGTACGTGATCGAACGCGGAAAAAAATTCATCGCCATCAAGCCGTTCGCCAGCCGCTACGAGTGGGAAGTGCACATCCTGCCGCTCCAGCACCAGGGGGACTTCCTGCGCGTCTCCCGGGAAGACCTGGCCGATCTCGCGCACGTTATGCGCCGCAGCATGGCGCGGCTCGACGCCGTGCTCGGCGGGGCGCAGTACAACTACTTCCTGCATTCGCTGCCGCACGACGCGAGCTGCGCGGACTGCGAGGCGAGCTACCACTGGCACCTCGAGATCACGCCGCGCACCAGCATCCCGACGGGTTTCGAGCTGGGTTCGGGCCTGTTCGTGAATACCGTCGCCCCGGAAACGGCGGCGGAAAAATTGCGCGCGGTGCAGCTCGACTAATAACAAGATGAATATGATTGCGAACCGCCAAGACGCCAAGAACGCCAAGTTTTTATTCTATAAAACCGCTTTTCTTGGCGGCCTTGGCGTCTTGGCGGTTGAAATAGTATTGCAAGGGTTCCTGGCTACTCTGCCGGATCGTCCGGCAACGCGGCGATCACGGCTTCGATATCGAGCGCGCGGATCGCGCCAACCGCGCATTCCCACCGGCCTTCCTCGCACAATCCGCTGATACCGGCGTTTTCATAGCCTTCCCGTGCGGCATTGAGGCAGGCCTGGCGCACCGCCTCGGCGAGGCGCCGTTTGAGGTCCTGTTCGATCATGCCGGTTATCCCCCTGCGTCAGGTTGTCGCAACTATTAAGAAATATTTTGACCCGCATCAATGCCAATTCCGCCGCCGCGGAGCATGGTTACAATATCACAGCGAAATCGAAAACGGGGGGACAGCCATGGGAACCGCAACCCGAAAAACCGTCAGGACCACCCGTCCCGAGCGCCGGGACCGGTACATCAAGGAATTCGAACACGATACCTACAAGATGCGGAGCAAGCTGCGCGAGCCCGCGCTTTGTTCCGAGTGCGGCGCCGTATACCACAAAGGCCGCTGGCAATGGCTGAAGAAACCGAAAGGCGCGCACGAAATCCTGTGTCCGGCATGTCATCGCGTGCAGGACAGATATCCCGGCGGGTATCTCACCCTCACCGGCCCGTTCCAGAAACAGCACCGCGACGAAATCCTGCGCCTCGCGAAGAATCTCGAAAAGCGCGAGAAAAAGGAACACCCGCTGCGGCGCATCATGTCGCTGGAAGAACAGGGCAACGACATCCTGATCACGACGACCACGATGGGCATGGCGCGCGCGATCGGCGACGCCGTGCATCACGCCTACAAGGGCGAGCTCTGCTACCAGTATACGGACGAAGCCGACATCCTGCGCGTGGCCTGGAGCCGCTGAGCCGGCGCACCGGCGAGGAGCACTCGTGGAACTGAGCGCAAGGAATCTGAGTGAAGCGCGGGAAACGGTGGGCAAGCTCCTGCAACAGCTGGGCTTGAGCGCATACCTCTTCGAGGTGGAACCACTGGCTGATCATTGGAATGTGCGGGTGGAATGCGCGCACAACAGCGGTTGGCAGTCGTCCCTGCTGGTCGTGGATGACGCCATGCTGCGCGCCTGCCGCACCGACCGCTTCGCCCGCGATCATCTGCTGGACGAATGGCGTGAACGCCTCACGGTGCACGACGCCGGCTGATAACCCTGCCGTCTTGTAATCAGCGGCGGACCCCGATTTCATTGATGACCTGGTTCACCCCGAGCACATACCACGCGTCCAGTTCCGCCATCTTCCTTTCTTCCTTGTTGCCGACCAGGCCGGCCAGCGTCACCGTTTTGTTGCTGACGCGGATACCGATCTGATCGGCATGGACCAGCGGGTCCTTTTCCAGCACCAGGCGCAGCGCATCGGCGATCTCGCCGTCGTTATCGGTCTGGGGCGGCGTCACCACCAGTTCATTGATCACGTCGCGGCATCCGGGCGTCCACCACGCCAGCGCGCCGGCAAGCCGTTTGTGCGACAAGCTCGGAATGTGGCCGTTCAAGCGTATGATCCCGTCCTGCACGGATGCCTCGAGCACGCACCCCGGTGCCCCGGGAGGCTCACGCATGGTTTCCATCTTGCCTTTCTGCCGCACGCGGAGGGTACAGGGCAACAGCGCCGGCTCCTGCAATAGCTCCTGAACGAGGGAGTGGCGGACCGCGCCGTCACCCCGCCTTTCGCCGGGAACCACGGTCAGCCGGTCGATGATGCCGTCGACGCCGTCTATACGCGAGGCAATTTCGAATGCACGCTTCTTGGCGATGATATTTTCGACTTCCCCTTCCAGCGTGAGCGCCCCCAGGGTGACGTCGAAATCGAAGCGGATGGGATGGCGGTGCAGATTGATATCGTGACCGTGCTCAAACGCGGCTTTCACCGCTCTTTCCACCGAGGTCATCTCCGGCATCGCTACCTCCTTACTTAAACTGATGCGGCCCGTCCGCCCGAATCCCGCGCGGAGCTCGCGCCCCGTGCCCGAGGCGCATGCAGCGGCTCGCTCCCGTGGCGCAGCTCCTTCGGAGAGAACCGCAGGGCCGCTGCAAAGGACACCGTATACCTTGAGCCGCCTGGCCGCTGCCTCCGAAAGCGCATCCGCCTCGGGAGGCAGCGGCCTCGCGGCACTGGGCGCAGTAGCCGCAATGAACCATGTATCCTTGGGCGCTACAGCCGCCGTCTCCGAAAGAGCTGCGCCTCGGGATCCGGCGGCTAGATGCGCCGGAATTCCATGTTGTGGCACTTGGGGCAGGGCGGCAAATGCGCCGAGGTCGCGAGCACGATGCGTTCACCGCACTGAGTGCATTCCAGGGTCCCCCCGGCGGTCATCTCCCCGGTACGGTAGGTATGCTGCTTCATGCGGTCGCCGGTTTCCCGCAGCCAGTCGCCGAGGACCCGCGAGGCCTCGGACAGAAACTGCTGGCTGCGGTCGCGCCACACCTGGAACAGGTCCGCGGTCTTATCCGAGAACGCCTGCCAGCGGGGGCCGATCTTCTCGGCCGCCGCGGCCATGTCCTTTTCGACGCTCGTCCTGACCTTGTCGATGGTTTCCGTGGTGTATCCACCCAGCTGTTTCAGCTGCGCAACGCCGCGGTCGAGCGCCTGGCGGATGGTATCGGGGCTGAGCGTGTCGCGCGACTCGGCCAGCACTTTCCGCACGCCCTCGCGCAGCTTTTCGTATGCCGCACGTTCCTGCTTCTGCTGTTGCGGGCTGGGGAGCAGATGGCTGATCTCCCTTTCGGCCACCAGCCAGTCGTCCAGCGGATCGCCATTCGTGAAACCGCGCTGCATGGCGCGGAAATAGGCGGCCTCCGCGATCATGCGCTCACGCTCTTGGGATGAAATCAACGGCGACTGCTGGATGGACCCTGAGGCGCTTTTGCCCGGGTTTTTCCTCGATGATCCGGCCTTGGCCATGGCATGCCCTCCATTGAATGAAATAATATTATTCTCCTCTGGGGCCGCTGAATCAAACCCCCGCCCCGCGCTATTATGCGCATAGCCGCGATGTCACGGATTTGTCACTTCAGCGCTCGTTCTCTTCTTCCGCCTGCTCGCCCTTTTCCTGCAAGGGCTCGCGCCAATCGTCCGCCGACATATCGGTCTCGCTGTAACCCAGATCGTCGCGTTCCACGTCATCCACCGGCCCGGTCCAGTCCTCGGGCGGTTCGATGGGTTCGATGACGAGCTCATGCCAGTCATCGATATCCATCTCTTCCACATCGCCGTCGAAATGCTGGATTTCGACGGTGCCTTCCTCTTCGTCAAAAGCCGTCACATAAAACTGCTGTCCCTTGTCCAGGTGCCGGTACCACTGGGAAACGACGGGTTCGATCTTTGCGATCATGACGCACCTCCTGTACGCCGACTTTATGTCTCCTTGTATGTATTAACGATTATTTTGACCGCGCTATCTTTGATAAGTGTCAAAACACCGATAAAACACACGCGGTAGCCTATTTCTTCCGGGGATCAGCCTCATAGAAGGAATCAATGGTCAACGAAGAGCCCGTTATTTTTGCGCTCCATGCCAGCCGTTCATTCGGCGAAGCGGTGGCACGCGTGCTGGGCAGCGATCTGGCGGCACACGAAGAAAGGGAGTTCGAGGACGGCGAACACAAATCCCGCCCGCTGGTGAACGTCCGCGGCCGCGACGTTTTCGTCATTCAATCGATTTATGCGGACGCGCAGCAGAGCGTCAACGACAAACTGCTGCGGTTGCTGTTTTTCATCGGCGCGCTCAAGGACGCTTCCGCGGAACGAGTGACCGCGGTAGTGCCCTACCTCGCGTACGCCCGCAAGGACGCCAAAACCCAGGTGCGCGATCCCGTGACAACGCGTTACGTGGCCCGGTTATTCGAGTCCACCGGAACCGACCGGATCATCACCCTGGACGTGCACAATCTCGCCGCCTTTCAGAACGCCTTCCGGATTCGCACCGATCACCTGGAGGCCGCCAAACTGTTCGTCGCCCATTTCGTACCGCTGCTGGACAAAGAACCCAATATCACCGTGGTGTCCCCCGATATCGGCGGCGTAAAGCGGGCCGAACGTTTCCGCCAGGCACTCGGGCGCGCCATGAACCGCGAATTGAGCGCGGCTTTCCTGGAAAAGGCCCGCGCGAAGGGCGTGATGCGCGGCGGAAAACTGGTGGGCGAGGTCGCCGGCGCGGCGATCGTCATCGACGATCTCATCAGCACCGGTGGCACGCTGCTGCACGCGGCCACGGCCTGCCGCGAGAACGGCGCGACGAAAGTCTACGCCGCCGCCACGCACGGAGTTTTCGTCGGCAAGGCAAACCGTCTGCTGTCCGGCGCAGAGCTGGATCAGGTGGTCGTGACTGACACGATCCCCCCCTTCCGCCTCGACCCTGAGCTGGCACGCCACAAACTCGAGATCGTCTCGGCCGCGCCGCTGTTCGCCGAAGCGATCCGGCGTATCCATGACGGTGGCTCGCTGGTGGAGTTGCTGGAAGTCTGAATATTCTTGCTGGGCGGGTACAGGCCTTGGCAAACTGGCGAGACGTCAGCCGGCCTCTTTATCAATTGAAACGGTTAGCCCAGATGTTGTAGCGCGTGCCATCCCGCTGCTCCCACACTGCGAAGGCATCGCCGATGGCGTCTATGGCAACGTCCGGCATTATGGCATTTCCCGCATCGTCGGTCTCGATCAGCCCGGCCGTGCCCCAACCACTGCCGGCGGTGTAGCGGTTGGCCCAGATGTTGAAGCGCATACCATCCGACTGTTCCCACACCGCGAAGGCATCGCCGTCGGCGTTCAAGGCAATTTGCGGGGGCATGGCATCACCCGCGTCGTCGGTTTCGATGAGCTCGGCAGCGCCCCAGCCGCCACCGACTGTGTAGCGGTTGGCCCAGATGTTGTTGCGCGTGCCGTCCGATTGACCCCAAACCGCCAGGGCATTGCCATCGGCGTCGAACGCGATCTGAGGGGACCCGGCACCACCCGCGTCGTCGGTTTCGATGAGCTCAGCCGTGCCCCAACCCGTGCCGGTGGTGTAGCGGTTGGCCCAGATGCTGAACTGTGTTCCATCCCCCTGAGCCCAAACGGCCAAGGCATTGCCGTTGGCGTCGATGGCGATCTGGGGGGAATTGGCATTACCCACATCATTGGTCTCGATCAACTCGGCAATGCCCCAGCCCACGCCAGCGGTGTAGCGGTTGGCGACATCGTTGGAGGATGGAGTAGCACCATCCG
>Ga0315550_1001688_pt1 | contig 13624 bp, 16 predicted proteins | sample SalMarSW160190MG_2_FD_203100 | JGI IMG/M metagenome (GOLD analysis project Ga0315550, IMG submission 203100) | Salt marsh sediment microbial communities from the Plum Island Ecosystem LTER, Massachusetts, United States - Salt Marsh Sediment SW1601-90 ... | reverse complement strand
CAGCCTGAACATCGACCTGAGCGCCGTGACCACCCGGTCCAAGCTGTCCGAAGGCCTGAAAGAGGCGTTCCGCCAGCTGCACATTGAGGTGTCGCGTCCCGGCAAGTAATCTACGCGGAGCGATGCAACGGAATCGGTCGACAGGATGAACACGGGAACAGGACGGCATGGTTGAAGGCATACATCTGACGCCGATTGGCGACGGTAACGTGCTGCTGGAACCCGGCGAGGGGCTGGACCCCGGCAACCCGGAGTCCCTGCTGGCGCCGATACTCGAATTTCTCCAGCGCAACGAGGCACGCCGCCTCGTCTACGACCTCAAGAGTGTCCGCCTGATCGACGAGTTTTACTATCGTTGGCTCACGAAACTCAGCGCCACCTGCCGCATCGCCAACGTGGAAATGGTCACCGTCAACATGCAGCCGGCCGCGGCTTACGCCCTGTCGCTCCTGCTCAGCGATTCCCCGCCCTTCAGCTGCGCGCTGGACATTCATCATCTGCGCTAGACGCCCGCGCGATCTCTAGATCCATTTCTTCCGGCGGAAGTACATCAGCATCGCCCCGGCGATCGCCGCCATCACCACCAGCACCAGCGGATATCCCCAGCGCCAGCCCAGTTCAGGCATGTAACGGAAATTCATCCCGTAAATCCCGACGATGAAGGACAGGGGCATGAAGATCGTGGCGATGATCGTCAACACCTTCATCACCTCGTTCAACCGGATGCTCAGGCTCGAAAGATAAATATCCATCATGCCGGACAGCATGTCTCGATAGGTTTCGATGGTATCGATGACATGGATCGTGTGATCGTACAGGTCGCGCAGGTAAAGCCCGGTGCCTTTCTGAACCAGTGGCGAATCCCCGCGTTGCAGGGCGCTGACGACCTCGCGCAACGGCCAGACGGATTTGCGCAGGTAAAGGATCTCCCGCTTGAGGGCATTCAGCGACCGCAGATTCTCCGGCTCCGGCCGGGCGATCAGGGCCTCCTGCAGCGCCTCGATTCGATCCCCGAGTCTCTCGAAAATCACGAAATAGTTGTCCACCACCGTATCCATCAGCGCGTACGCCAGGTAATCGGCGCCCGACTTGACGTAATGCGCGGGATTCTTGAGGAGACGATCCTTCACGCCGTTGAATAGGCCGCTGTCGCTCTCCAGAAAGGAGACCACGAAGTTACGCCCGAGTATCAGGCTGATCTGTTCCGTCGCGATTTCCTCCCCGCCGCCGTTGCCGAGCGCCTTCAGCACGATGTAGAGGTATTCGCCGTAGTTCTCCGTCTTCGGGCGCTGATCGGTGCTGAAAATATCCTCGATGACCAGCGGATGCAGGCCCAGGGTCTTCCCCAGCCGCTCCAGACGCGCGACGTCGTGCATGCCGGCAACGTTGATCCAGGTCACGCCGGGGCGGTCGCGGAACGTCTGGCATTCCTCGACGTCCTCGATCCGTTTCTCGACGGCCTCCCGTTCGTCATAATGCAACAGCATCAGGCGCGTGGTTTCGCTTTTGCGTTCGCCGATGTGCACCGGCGTGCCGGGCGGCAAACCTGCCTTGCGCGAGCGTTTTTGCGTGGGTCGGGCCATAAATTCACCTCTTATTTCACGTCTCGGGAACGACGGCTTTCTTACCGGCGTCAAATGTCTATATTATCCTTACTCTTCTACCCAAGCCCATCGGCAGCAAGAGACCTGACATGGACATGTTTCGCATCGCGCACACCGGCGGACAGGAATGGCAGCAGGCCGCCAATGCCTGCCTGGCCCAGCTGGGCGACATTCCGGCGGACGCCAGCCTGGGGTTTCTCTACGTCACCGACCACCTCGCCGGACACTTGCCGGAAATTCTCGCCTTCTTCAAGGAATATACCGATGTTTCGGAGTGGGTGGGCAGCGTCGGGGTCGGGGTATGCGCCACTTCGCAGGAGTACAACGATCAACCCGCCATGAGCGTCATGATCACCGATTTCCCGCCGGACAGCTTTCGCGTGTTCCCCGCGATCAAATCCGGCATCGATGAATTCGCCGGCCATCGCGCCTGGTGCGAACGGGCCGACGCCCATTTCGCGGTGGTGCACGGCGACCCCGGCAACCCGAAAACACCCGCCTTCATCACCGAGCTCGCCGAGGCGATCCATGACGGCTTCCTGGTAGGCGGCCTGACGTCCTCGCGCGGGCCGAATTTCCAGATCGCCGGCGGGTTGACCAAGGGTGGGCTTTCGGGCGTGGTGTTTTCGTCCCGGGTGCCGGTGGCCACCGCGCTGACCCAGGGCTGCTCACCGCTGGGGAGAAAACATGAAATCACCGAGTGCCAGGACAACATCGCCATCCGCATCGACGACCGCCCGGCCCTGGACGTGCTGAACGAAGAGGTGGGCGAGGTGCTGGCGCGCGACCTGCGGCGCGCGGCGGGTTACATCTTCGCCGGCTTTCCCATCAAGGGCTCGGACACCGGCGATTACATCGTGCGCAACCTCGTGGGCATCGATCCGGACAACAAGCTGGTCGCCGTCGGCGACTACCTGAACGCCGGCGACACCATCATGTTCTGCCGGCGCGACATCCGCAGCGCCTACGAGGACCTGGTGCGCATGCTGCACGACATCAAAGGCCGGCTCGGCCGCCCGCCCAAGGGAGGCGTGTATTACTCCTGCCTCGGGCGCGGCGCGCACATGTTCGGCGAAAATTCCGAGGAGCTGAAAACCATCCGTCAGGAACTGGGTGAGATTCCGCTGGTCGGATTTTTCGCCAACGGCGAGATATCGCACAACCGGCTTTACGGTTTCACCGGGGTGCTGACGCTGTTCTCATGAATATATCAGCCACAGAGAACACAGAGTTCACAGAGAATGACAAGATAAATTATGGAACTGGCTGTTGCAGATTGGCTGCTATTCGATCCGCTAGTCGAAAAGAAGCGGAGAGAGGACACTGACAACCGTCTGGCGGAAAAAACAAAGAAGGAAAAACGCCTTTTTTGCGCCGCCTGCCGCCGGCCGGTCACGCACCAGGACGAACGCATCCATGTACAGGGCGGACACGAACACCGCTTCACCAATCCCCACGGGATCAGCTATCACATCGGCTGTTTTCGCGAAGCAGACGGTTGCACGGCCATCGGCGAGGCAACACTGGAATACACCTGGTTCCGGGGCTATGCCTGGCGCATCGCCCTGTGTGGCCATTGCCGCGCCCACCTGGGCTGGCGATTCGAGAGCGCGGGAGAATATTTCCACGGACTGATCCGCGACCGGCTGACATCCGCCGGTCCGTCGGGAAATACGTGATCACCGGGCGGGGCAGCGATCGCCCCCGGACAGCGCCTAGTACAACGCGGATTGCAGCGCCTGATGAATATAACTGCGGTAATGGTCGATCAGCAGCAACGCGAACAGCAGCGACAGGTAATTGATCGAGTAGCGGAAGGTCTTGCGCGCGAGCTCGTCGCTATAGTGGCGATACAGCCGTACGGCGTAATACAGGAAACCGGCGCCCAGGATCACCGCGCCGAGCAGATACAACCAGCCGCTCATGTGCGTGGCGAACGGCATGATCGTCACCGCCACCAGCAGGATGGTGTACAGCAGGATCTGCAGCTGGGTGAACTGGCGCCCGTGGGTGACCGGCAGCATCGGGATGCCCACCTTGGCGTACTCCTTCTCGCGGTACAGGGCGAGCGCCCAGAAATGCGGCGGGGTCCACAGGAAAATAATCAGGAACAGCAGCAAGGCGTCGGGGGCGACGTGACCGGTGATCGCGGTCCAGCCGAGGACCGGCGGCGCGGCGCCGGCGGCCCCGCCGATGACGATGTTCTGCGGTGTCGCGTGCTTAAGGTAAACGGTATAAATGACCGAGTAACCGATGAGCGAAATGAAAGTCAGCACCGCCGTGAGCAGGTTGACCCACAACGCCAGGATCACCATCGAGGCGACCCCGAGGATCAGCGCGAAGGTCAGCGCCTCACGCGTCGTGAGCACGCCCGTGGGCAGCGGCCGCCGGCTGGTGCGGATCATGCCGATATCGAAACGCAGGTCGAGGATATGGTTGATCGCCGCCGCCGACGCGGAAGCCAGCGCGATGCCCAGGGTGCCGAGCAGAAACGGCATGAGCGGCAGGCCCGAGGGCGTGGACAGGAACATGCCGACTACCGCGGTGAACATGATGAGCGAGACGACCCGCGGCTTGGTCAGCTCGAAATATTCGCGCGCCAGGGTGCGCGCATTGCGTCGAGTCGTCGCGGACCCGGCGACGGGATTTTGTGGCTTCATGGCGGGTTCGGACCGGGAACTCATGTTTTTCGGGGCGATCGGACGACATGATACAGGGTTATCAGGCCCAGCAGTAGTAGGGCCGCCACGGCATTATGCATGACCGCCACGGCGAGCGGCAGATGGGTTACCACCTGCATGATCCCGAGGAGAATCTCCTCCGCCAACAGCAATAGCACCAGCAGGCCGTAGAGGCGCAGCTTGTCCTGCCCCCCCACCCGCAACACGTGCAGGGCGAGCCAGCCGACGTACAGAATGGTGATCAGCGCCCCCACGCGATGGGCCATGTGTATCGCCGTGGCCGACGCCAGGTCGAGCAGCCTGCCGTCGTACTGGAGGCCGACATCGCGCCACAAGGTAAACCCCTCGAGATAATCCATGCGCGGCCACCACATTCCCTGACAGGTGGGAAAATCCGGGCAGGCCAGTCCGGCGTAATTCACCATCGACCATCCGCCCAGGGCAATCTGCAGCACCACGATGACCAGCGCTGCGAGCGTGCGCGGACGCAGCGACCGGGTCACGGGCGACGGGCCGGCCGACTTCCAGAATTTCTGTTCGCGCATGACGATCCACCACAGCGCCCCGAGGATGGCCATGCCGCCCAGTATCTGCATCATCATGACCAGGGGCTTGAACTGCAGGCTGACGGTCAGCGCACCGGCGATCGAAAGCCCGAACGTCAGCAGCATCGTCGCGAGCGGAATCAGGACCTGCTGGTTGCGTTTGCGTCGCTTGAGTTGCCAACCGAGCCATGCCAGGCGCAGCAACAGCAGGCCGAGCACACCGGAGAGATAGCGATGAACCATCTCTTTCCAGGCACGTTCCTCCGGCGTCTTGGCCACCACCGGTTCGCGCGACAGGTCCTGGGCGGTGAGCGGCGCGAACGGCCTGCCGTAACAGCCCGGCCAATCAGGACAGCCGAGACCGGCCTCGGACAGGCGCGTATAGGCGCCGAAGACGACGGCCAAATAGGAAAAGAAAGCCGCGGCCAGGGCCAGACGGAAAAATTTCGAGGACTTGCGCCCGTTCAGCATTTCAGCCTATCCGCGACACCTTCAGCAGCCGCACCAGGTCCTTGCGCATGCCGCTCGGGTCGGCGTCGGCGGGATAGCTCATCATGAAGTTGCCGAGCGGGTCGACCAGGTAAATGCGGTTCAAATTGTCGAGCGGACTGCCGGCCGGCAGCGCAAACTGGCGCGCCAGCTTCGCCACGTTGTCCGCGGGGCCCGCGATCACCCGCGTGTTGGGATAATCCTTGATTGCGTAATGCAGCCAGTCGAGCGCCCCGGCGTCGATCACCACCATGATACTCTGCAACCGGCCGGCTTCCTTGCCCTGCGCTTCGATGACCTGGCGCATCTTGTAGAGATTGTGCTCGCACGGGGTGAGACATTGCGCGGTGCCGAAAGTGACCAGCGTCCACTTGCCGTGCAGATCGCTGAACCGGATGGGCTTGCCGTCGAGCAGCGTCAGCGCCACGTCCTCGATGGGACGCGCCGGTTGCACCAGTTCACCGTGATTGCCGGTGGATGACGGGCGCCAACCGCCCAGATAGAGCGCGTAAGCGGCGATGACGGGCAGGGCGAACAGCGCGGCGATCAGCAGGATACGGCGGCGCCCCGAGGATTGAGTGACAACTTGGGTCATGACTGGTCTTCCTCCTGTCCGTCCGCGCCGGAACCGCGCAGACTCATGAAAAGATAAATGGCGACGAGCGTGGCGGCCAGCATGAACCACTGGAAGGCGTAGCCCTTGTGTATCGCGATCCCGGCGTCGAGCCGCATCCAGTCGCGGGTGAAACCGCCTGCGGGACTTTTCGGATCGAGCAGCACCACCACCGGTTGCACCGGAAACGGCACGGCCGCGGCGTAGCGCTCCATGTCCATGTTCTCCCACAGCGTCCGCCAGCCGTGATCCAGCGGCGCCGGGCTGGCCAGCGTGAAATATTTTTCCGACGGGACCGTGGCCACCCCGGTGATTTCCTGCAGGCCTTTCGGCGTCTCGAAGTCCGGCAGATGACTGCGGTCCTCGCCCTGCGGGATCCACCCGCGGTTGACCAGCAGACGCATATCGCTGTCCTGCAGCCGCAGGGGGGTGATCACGTCATAACCGACCCGCCCCTGGTGCACGCGGTTGTCGATCAGGACTTGATGATCGGTCTCGTAATAACCTCTGGCGACCACCCGGTAAAACTGCAATTCCGCGGGGCGCTGCAAACGGGGTTCCACCTGGATGGCGGGGCCCGTGGCGCGCGCGTCGTATTCCGCCTGCAGCACGCGTTTTTCCTGCGCGCGCTCTATCTGCCAGTAACCGAGATACAGCAGCAGCGGCAACAGAAAGGCGACCGCCAGCGTCGGCGCCAGACCCGGCCGGAATCGTCGTGAAAACCTCATGCGTGGAACACAACGTCGCAGAAATTCATGGGTGCATTTAGTATAATGCACATTCCGTCATCCCCCGGATCCCTTCATGCTCATCAAGATCGTGGTTATCGTCATGCTGGTGTTCATTTTCGCCAGCCTTTTCTCCGCCCTCGTTTTCCTGTTCAAGGACAAGGGGCGCGGCAGGCGCACGGCCCAGGCGCTGACCTGGCGCATCGGATTGTCGCTGACGCTGTTTCTGCTGCTGATGGCCGGCTTTTACTTCGGCATCATTCCGCCCGGAGGCCTGCACCTGCTCCGCTAGGAATCCAATAGACGGGATTGACGGGGTTATCAAGATTCAACGGGTGAATATCCTGTTCACCCGGGAAAAACCCGTCAAAGTAAACAAAAAGGCGCTGCCAACTTGGCAGCGCCTTTTTTTCAGTCCCGATCCGCTCTCAGAACCAGTAAACGAAAATGAACAGGAACAGCCAGACCACGTCCACGAAGTGCCAGTACCACGCGACCGCCTCGAAGCCGAAGTGATGATCCGGGCGGAAATGCCCGGACATGGAGCGGACCAGGATCACGATCAGCATGATGGTGCCCATGGTCACGTGAAAACCGTGGAAGCCGGTGAGCATGAAGAAGGTCGCACCGTAGACGCCGGTCTTGAGCGTCAAACCGAGCTCCGTGTACGCGTGAATATACTCGAAGGACTGCAGGGCGATAAACGCGATGCCCAGGGCAACCGTCATGAACAGTCCGGTGATGAGTTGCGCGCGGTTGTCCTTGAGCAGGCCCCAGTGCGCCCAGGTCACGGTCGCGCCCGAGGACAGCAGGATCAGCGTGTTGATCGCGGGTATGCCCCACGCGCCCATCGGTGAGAACTGGTTCGCCCCCGGAATCATGCCCGGGGCCACCGGCACCAGCCCTTTCGGTCCGGCCGTCGGCCACATGGCGTGGAAGCCGGGCCACAGCACATCATCGGAACCGATCCACTGCACGGCGAACTGGCGGATATAGAACAATGCCCCGAAGAAGGCCGCGAAAAACATGACTTCGGAGAAAATGAACCACGCCATGCCCCAGCGGAAGGAGCGATCCACCTGGGCGTTATACGTGCCGCTCTCGCTCTCGCCGACCACCTGGCCGAACCAGCGGAACATCATGGTCACGATGATGGCCACGCCGAGCGCCATCAGCCAGGGGCCGACCTTGATGCCGTTGATGGTCAACACCGTGCCGAGCGCAAGCGAGAACAGGCCGGCGGACGTGATAACCGGCCAGGGGCTCGGATTGGGCAGGTAATAGCTGGAATGGGCAGTGGACATGCTTATATCCTCGTTATCATTTATGTATTGATAATATCCTTCTTTTGCGCCTTCGCTAGTGCCGCACGAAGGAGAACAGGAAAAACGCCGCGGCCACCAGGGCCAGGATCACCACCGTGACGATGATGTTGCGGCGTTGATGCCCGTTATCCGTTTTGGTCATGCGGCCAGCGGCTCCCCGTTACTTGATCTTGGGCGCGACCGCGAAGCTGTGATACGGCGGCGGCGACGGCAGGGTCCACTCCAGACCCTCCGCGCCTTCCCACACCTGGTCGCCGGCCTTGGCACCGCCGCGGATCGCGCTCACCACGACGTACACGAAGATCAGCTGTGCAAACCCGAGGATGAACGCGCCCACGGTGGACCACTGGTTGAACTGCGTGAACTGCAGCGCGTAGTCCGGGATACGGCGCGGCATGCCGGCGAGCCCGAGGAAGTGCATCGGGAAGAAGGTGAGATTCATGCCGATCGCCGTCAACCAGAAGTGCCATTTGCCCGCGGTCTCGTTGTACATGTGGCCGGTCCACTTGGGCAGCCAGTAATACGCGCCCCCGAGGATGGCGAACACCGCGCCCGAAACCAGCACGTAGTGGAAATGCGCCACCACGAAATAGGTATCCTGGTACTGGAAGTCGGCAGGCACGATGGCGAGCATCAGGCCCGAAAGGCCGCCGATGGTGAACAGGAACACGAAGGCAACGGCGAACAGCATCGGGGTCTCGAAGGTCATCGAGCCGCGCCACATGGTCGATATCCAGTTGAACACCTTCACGCCCGTGGGTACCGCGATCAGCATCGTGGCGTACATGAAGAACAGCTCGCCCGCGAGCGGCAGACCCACCGTGAACATGTGGTGCGCCCACACGATGAACGACAGGAACGCGATCGAGGCCGTGGCGTACACCATCGAGGAGTAACCGAACAGCGGCTTGCGCGCGAAGGTCGGGATGATCTGCGACACCAGGCCGAAGGCCGGCAGAATTAATATATACACCTCGGGGTGGCCGAAGAACCAGAACACGTGCTGGAACAGCACCGGGTCGCCGCCGCCGGCGGCGTTGAAGAAGTGCGTGCCGAAATGGCGATCGGTCAGCAGCATCGTCACCGCGCCGGCGAGCACCGGCATGACCGCGAGCAGCAGGAAGGCGGTGATGAGCCAGGTCCAGACGAACAGCGGCATCTTCATCAGCGTCATGCCCGGGGCGCGCATGTTGAGGATCGTGGCGATCACGTTGATCGCGCCGAGCACCGAGGAGATGCCCATCATGTGAATCGAGAGGATGGCGAAGTCGGTGCCGATGCCACCCTGGATGGAAAGCGGCGGATACAGCGTCCAGCCGCCGGACGGCGCGCCGCCCTGGCCCTGCATGAACAGGGTCGAAAGCAGCAGCGTGAAGGCGAACGGCAGGATCCAGAACGACCAGTTGTTCATGCGCGGAAGCGCCATATCCGGCGCGCCGATCATCATCGGAATCTGCCAGTTGGCGAAGCCCACGAACGCCGGCATGACTGCACCGAATATCATGACCAGCGCGTGCAATGTGGTCATCTGGTTGAAGAAGTGCGGCGTGACGATCTGCAATCCGGGCTCGAACAGCTCGCTGCGGATGACGAGCGCCATGGTACCACCGACAAAAAACATCATCAGCGCGAACAGCAAGTACAGCGTGCCGATGTCCTTGTGGTTGGTGGTGGTGAGCCAGCGACCGATGCCGCTCGGGTGATGCGCGTCGTGATGTGCGGTAGCAGTTGTCATTTCTTGAGTCTCCTCTAAAACCGGTTCTTTAGCGCAGGGCCTTGACCTGGGACGGCTGCACGACGTCACCGGTCTTGTTGCCGAAACTGTTACGCTCGAAAGTAATGATCGCGGCGGCATCCACGTCGTTCAACTGAGCGGCGAAGGCCGGCATCTGCGCGCTGTACTTGCCGGTATGCCTGCCATGCAGCACGGTCTTGATGTGTTCGTCGACGGGTCCCGTGGCGACCTTGCTGCCCGCCAGTGCCGGGAATACGCCCGGGATACCCTTGCCCTCGGCGCCATGACAGGCGGCGCAGGTGCTGGCAAACGCCTTCTGGCCCCGGGCCATCAGGTCGCCCCTGCTCCAGGTCTTGTTGCTGCCCGCGGATTCCACGACGGCCTTTTTCTTCTCCATCGCGACCCACTTGGTGAAGTCTTCCTGGCTCACGGCCCGCACGACAATGGGCATGAAACCGTGGCCCTTGCCGCAAAGTTCGGCGCACTGGCCGCGATAGGTGCCCGGCTCGTCGGCGCGCACCCAGAATTGATTGATGAAACCGGGGATGGCGTCTTTCTTGATGCCGAGCTGCGGAACCCACCAGGAGTGGATGACGTCGTTGCCGGTGACCTCGAATCGGACTTTCTTTCCGACCGGCAGCACCAGCGGGTTGTCCACTTCGAGCAGATAGTGCGCGTCTTTCTTGGCCTTGTTTTCGATCTCGTCCTGCGGCGTGGTCAGCGTGCTGAAGAAGCTGATGTCCTGACCGGGATAGGTATATTGCCACTTCCACTGATAGCCGGTGATCCTGACCGTGAGATCCGAATGGCTGACGTCGCTCATGTCGATCAGCGTGGCGGTGGACGGAATGGCCATGCTCACCAGGATCAGGAACGGGATGACGGTCCAGACGATTTCGAGGGTGGTGTTATCGTGAAACTTGGCGGCCTTGAAACCGCGGCTCTTGCGATGAGCGAAGACGGAGTAAAACATGAAGCTGAAGACGATCACGAATATGACCAGACAGATTATGAGGATCATATTGTGCAGCTCGAGAATCTCGTGAGCGACGGGGGTGACGGGTTTCTGGAAATTCATCCCGTATTCCGCAAAAACCGCCGGGGCCGCGAATCCGAGACCCAGGCCCAGGATCAGGCGGGAAATAATGCCTGGGAACCGCTTTATAAGTGTTATGGACATACCTATCTCCCGTATCGTAAATATCAAAAATCTTTCAGGATTCCGGGCCGTGCCCGCTCCACCCGCTATGCGCCGGCCGTTCAGGCCGCGCCCCGTAATGCCTGGCTCAACCGCACCGCCAGCGCCCGACGTTCTTCCTCGCCGATTTCGGCGGCGATCACGACGAACCGTCCGTGCGATCCCAGCACGAGCCGCGAGGGATACCAGTTGTGGCGCCGCTCCAGCATCGCCTTCGTCCAGTAGCGCTGAAAATCGTCGCGCCACTCCCGGCCGCCACGGCGCCGGATCACCGTCACACGGTCGTCGCCAATGACGATCAGCTCATGGTCATCGGCATGGCGGAAGAGCCAGATCAGCGCGGCGGCCACCACCGCCATTTCCAGGCCGGCGAACGGCAGCACCAGCCATGCGCCCACCAGCGAAAAACCGATGCCGATGATCAGCGCGGCAGCGGCCATCCACGCAAACAGCGCCACCATTCCCCCGGGGGAAAGCGAGCGGTTCGGCCGGATGACAATGCGCAGGCCTTCGCCAATGTCTTTGTCAGGCGTATGGCGCGTATCCATCCTTACAACTGACGCCCGCCATCAAAATCCGTGTCTCTCCCGCCTGATCCAGATCATTGATCTAAATCAAGCTATTTTGGCGCGCGCAAACTATCACATGCGTATAGCGCCTGCAACACGTGTTTTATAGGGCAAAATTTAATTTTTTAAGGAATAAAAACCACCCGGAAAGTACCACAACAACCGACAAATTTAGTCGGCAATCCGGTTCGCATGGATGAACTTTTCCAGCGGAAAAACCGCGGGCGGCTCATCGGCATTCAGTTGTCGCTGAAACGGAAACGCGGCCAGCATCGGCGCGTCGATTCGTTCCGCCAGCGCGGCCATGTTTTCATCCAGGCGCGTCATGTCGGGATCGATCCGATTGGCAATCCAGCCGGCAAGCGGCACGCCTTCGCGGCGGATCGCCGCAGCCGTCAGCAAGGCATGATTGAGGCAACCTAGCCGCATACCAACAACGAGAATCACGGGCAGGCGTAGCGCGCGCGCGACATCCGCCAGGGTCAGGCGCTCACCGAGCGGCACCATCCATCCGCCCACCCCCTCGACCACCACCCACGGGGCCTGCCGCGCCAGGCGCCGGAAACACTCCAGGATCTTTTCCGGGCGGATTTCAACGCCGCTTTCGCGCGCGGCGAGATGCGGCGCGCAGGCCGGCGCGAAGGCATAAGGATTCACGTCGGCGTAATCGGCCGGGGCACCGCTCGCCGCGAGCAATTGTTCCGCGTCCTCGCTGCGCAGGCCGGCCGCGGTCTCCCGGCAACCGCTCGCGACGGGCTTCATGCCCACGGCGCGCCGGTTGGCGCGCGCCAGCGCCTCGAGCAGCATCCGCGCGATCCGTGTTTTGCCGACACCGGTATCGGTGCCGGTAATAAACCAGCCCCGTACCTCGGACCGCGTCATATGACTTCCCCCCTTGTCCAAATCGCGGGCTCCGATGACAGGACCGAGGTACGGGGCCAGCCGTCGCTCATGGCGACCCCCGTCCGATGCGACCCACGGGAATCACGGCGACAGCCTCACGCGCACGGCCCTCTTCGGCCTCCGGCGCCCAGGCGTGACCGTATACCACCTCGTAGGTTGCCGGAATTATTCCGTCCCGCGCCAGCGACTCGTAAGCCGCACGAAACCGCGCAAACCGTGTCTTGCCCGTCAGCCCGCGGGCGCGCGACAGCGCCACGTTGTGCGCGCCCATCTGCTTGAGGTCGCGCATCACCCCCGTCACGCTCGCATATGTCAGCGTGAGCTGTTCCATGTCCATCACCGGATCGGCAAACCCTGCGTTTATCAGCATGTCCCCGAGGTCGTGCATGTCGATGAATCCGTGCACATGCGGCGCCGCATCCACCGTGCGCCAGGCCGCGCGCATTTCGCGCAGCGTGTCCGGCCCGAAGCTGCTGAACATCAGCAGGCCGCCGGGGCGCAGTACGCGCCCGGCCTCGGCGAACACCGCCTGCGGATCGCACCATTGCAACGTGAGGTTGGAAATAATCATGTCCACGGAATCCGAAACCAAGGGTAAACGCTCGGCATCACCGCAGGTAAAACGGCATCGTCCGGTCATTCGATTCCACAGGCCGAATCTCCCGCGCGCGCGCCGCGCCATCGTTTCGGCGATGTCCAGACCTATTATGCGCGCACGCGGATAGCGTTTCGCCAGTTGGCGCACGTCGTAACCCGTCCCGCATCCGATATCGAGAATGACCCGCGGCCTGAGCCGCACCACCTCGAGCCGCGACAGCAGGCGATCGGCGATTTCGCGCTGCAACACCGCGGCCGCATCATAAGTATCGGCCGCGTGTTCGAAGGAGGTGCGCATGCGCCGCTTGTCGAGCAACGGTGCTTCAATCACGAATGAATCCCCGCAGTTGTTCCAGGAATAGCGCGGGATGCGACAGGAACGGCGCGTGCCCCGCTCCGCGCACGATTTCCAGGTGCGCCTGCGGCAGATGCGCGGCCAGATACCGCCCCGCCGCCACGGGCGCGAAACGGTCGCGGTCGCCGTGTACCACCAGCGCCGGCGCGGTAATCGCCGCCAGCGCGGCGCGCCGGTCCTCGTGCTCGAGCAGGCGCAATCCGTCGCGCAGCGCGGCCACGGGCGGCTGGCCGTGACGGAACATTTCCTCGCGCAAGCGGCGCAACACCTCGCGGTCTTCGC
>Ga0315550_1001687_pt1 | contig 13624 bp, 10 predicted proteins | sample SalMarSW160190MG_2_FD_203100 | JGI IMG/M metagenome (GOLD analysis project Ga0315550, IMG submission 203100) | Salt marsh sediment microbial communities from the Plum Island Ecosystem LTER, Massachusetts, United States - Salt Marsh Sediment SW1601-90 ... | reverse complement strand
TGGGGAATGCGCTGGGGCCGGGAGAGATGATCACGGAAATTCACATCCCCTGCCCCTCAGCCGATAACCGGCAGGCATTTATCAAGCACAGGGTGCGGGAATCGGTTGATTTCGCGATTGTTAGTGTGGGCCTGGTCAGTATCATTAGGGAAGGAATTTGTTCCTTTGCCAGAATTGTGCTTGGGGCAGTGGCGCCTGGGCCTTATCGGGCTAAACAAGCCGAGAAAGCGCTGTCCGGTAAAGCGGTTAACGATGAAACAGTCGAGGCCACCGCCGCGGCCGCAGTGGTTGGCGCCGCTCCTCTCAGTAAAAACGCCTATAAAATAGAGATCGCGAGAACGCTGGTAAAGAGGGCGATTTTGACCTGTGCAAAATATGAAAGTTGACAATATTTTAACTAGTGCCCCTCCAAAAATGAGCGATTTTGAGTGAATTACGAAGTGACGCGATTTACTGCAATGGCCAAGTTTCCAGGCTTGGGTTTGAGACGGGTAAGTCAACGAATCGTCGAAAAGGCCTAATTATCGGGCAGTTATGACATGATCAAAAAACAGGCTAGAATGGGATATGTTGTGGTCAAGAAAGGTGATTGTGCTTTTCGACGCATATTCTACATGCAATAGCCTTGCCCTGCTTCAAGGGTCGAGATCATCAAAGTATGAGAGCTGCTCCTGGCGGTATCAGCCCCCTATAACCTCCTTCAAAGCCCCTGTGACCTCCGGGTACTGAAACATAAACCCTTGCCTGAGGAGCTTCGCAGGGATAACTCTCTGGCCTTCAAGAACCACCGATCCAAATTCCCCGAGCACAAGTCGAATTAAAAAAGCAGGTGCCTTGAATAAAGAAGGTCGCGAAAGCGCCTTACCAAGTGCTGTGGCGAGTTCCCTGTTGCGCACTGGATTCGGCGAGCATACATTAACGGGACCGTGGATATCCTGATTATCAAAGACAAACAGGAATGCGCTCAGAAGGTCTTCCATATGAATCCAGGAAAACCACTGATACCCACTCCCTAATGGCCCACCAACAAATTTCTTGAATGCAGAAATCATCTGCCCCAAAGCGCCTCCTGTCTTGCCCAGAACGATACCAAATCTGGTTATTGTCACCCGAACCCCTTTATCCGCAGCCTTGAGAGCTTCCTTTTCCCAGTCCACACAAACCTTTGCCAGAAAATCATCTCCGGGGCTATCTTCCTCTATCAATTCCTCATCATATTGAAAACCGTAGTATCCCACTGCTGATGTGCTACAAAGGAGGGCGCCTTTTTCCCCAGTCATGGCCTCCACTACATTACGCGTTGTGAGAATCCTGCTATTATAAATGAGCTGTTTCGTTGTATCATTCCATCGCTGAAAAATAGAGGCACCTGCCAGATTAATCACCGCATCGTGCTTTATAAGCTCTTCTTGCCATGCCCCGGGAATAGTGGTATCCGCAGAGAAGTATTTGACCTGGCCGGGTGTATATGGTCTCGGCTCAGATGAATGGTCGACAACAGTGACCTCGTGTCCTCTTTTTAGAAGCCGTATCGATAGCTGTGTACCAACAAAGCCAAGCCCACCAGTAATAAAAATCCTCATGGTATCTCTCCTCATCGCTCTTTGCCAGGCCCGATAAGTGGTAAGATCTTGTCAACCTTGAAGAATACCAGATAGCGAGACGTTTCCTCTCCTTCTTTTTCTGTGGCATACTTTTTTCGGCGAATGGAGCGAAGAAGCTCGCTGTCTTCTTCCTCACGAACCTTGCTAAGAAACAGCCTGATACCCTTGTACCCGGGGCCTTCCTCTATAAAGAGGTAGGCCGCGTGGATGTTTGACTGCAAGTTATGGTGAGTTAAACGGTCAGGCATAATAAATGCGATAGTATCTTTGTCCACAATATGTGGTCGTGCATACACGGCCACATCTACGTGCCCTTGATCATCTGCAGTTGCTAACACTCCTTTTCCCTTCATGGTTTCAAAATAGTGCGTAAGATCCATCGATAATCTCCTCTCTGTGAATGTGTTTAAAGACAATAATATGTCAGTGATATGAAAAGCTCAATCAGTTTTTTCTCTTCTATCTTTCCTCTCTGGTGGCTCAGGGGCTTCTGAATTCTTCCCAGCTATGAGGTATGAGGGTGGTTTAATAATTTGATTTTCAGAACTTGTCGTCTTATGCTTATATTGAAAAGAAGATATACCAACGCAAGGGCGAAGGTCTGCCAGCTCTTTGATAAAAGACAGAGAATATAGTATAAAAAAACGCGCACCTCTCACACCTGAAATTATAAGGGCAACAAAAAAATGAGTGAAACGGTGCAGGCAATTCAATGTTCAGGCACCCTGACTCCATAAAGAATAATGAGGTATTGATAAGGAGGAATAATCCGTGAATTTTTATTATAATCAGAAAAGAGAATTCAAGAGTTACGCACAGCGATCCGTTACCATGGGGAATAACGGGATGGTTGCGTCAAGTCAACCTCTTGCCACGCTTTCAGGATATAAAATACTGGCTCACGGTGGAAACGCTGTGGACGCTGCTGTTGCAATGGTGAGTACACTGAATGTTGTTGAGCCCCATTCCGCCGGATTGGGGGGCGATGCCTTTGCGCTGATATACCTGGCAAAGCAGAATAGAATAGTGGGCATGAACGGGAGCGGAAAATCTCCCGGGCGGGCCAATATTTCTTTTTTCCATGAAAAAGGCATTACAGAAATTCCTTCTTGGGGCATTCTTCCTGTTACCGTTCCCGGAGCCTTGCATGGATGGGCTGAAGCCGTTGAGAAATATGGGAAACTTGGCCTCTCCGAAATATTTGAGGACGCTATAAACTATGCGGAAAATGGTTTTCCAGTTACTGAGGTTATCGCAGGAGAATGGAAAAATTCAGAAGATATTTTACGCGCACAAGGAAACAGCGCACGGTCGTACCTTATGAACGGCAAGGCTCCTGAGCCGGGTCAAATCTTTCGAAATCAACAACTCGCACGCTCATACAGGAAGATCACACGTGACGGTATTGGTGTATTCTATGGAGGTGAAATAGGGGAGGCAATTGTTGAATTCTCCCGGAAGCACCAGGGGCTGCTTGCTCGTGAGGATCTCTTACACCATGCAACCACTTGGGTCGAACCCATATCAAGCACTTACAGGGGCTATACAATATATGAGTTACCCCCTAACGGACAGGGATTAACCGCCCTTGAGATGCTCAATATCCTGGAAGGATATGACATGGCGGGGTTGGGCCACAACAGCCCTGATTACCTTCATCTCCTGATAGAGGCAAAGAAAATCGCTTTCAGTGATCGAGATTACTTCATAACTGATCCTGAATTCGAAAATATTCCCCTTGATATATTGCTTTCCAAAGAATATGCAGAACAGTGCAGGATGAAGATCGATCATGATAAAGCAACGATACGGTCCAGCCCGTTCATGAGGCCAAGAAAATCTGATACGGTCTATGTATCGGCCGTTGATCAAGAGGGAAATGCCGTTTCATTTATAACTAGCATATTCATGCATTTTGGCTCCGGCATGGTTGTCGATAAAACCGGGATTGTTCTTCAAAATAGGGGTGTTTCCTTTTCTTTGGATCCTAAGCATCCAAACTGTCTTCAGCCGAACAAACGACCAATGCATACCATAATCCCGGGGATGGTCTTTAAAGATGGAAATTTTTTAATGAGTTTCGGTGTCATGGGAGGCGACTTCCAGCCGCAGGGACACACTCAATTTTTAATGAACCTGATTGATTTCAATATGAATCTGCAAGAGGCCATTGATGCTCCGCGTATCAGCCATGAAGAAAGCAAAGAGATATTTATGGAAGGAGGTTTTTCTGAGAAAACAGCCCTGGCACTCGAGGAAAAAGGGCATGAAATTATCAGGGAAGACATCCCCATAAACCATGTGGGCGGCGGACAGGCAATATATCTTGACTCAGGTGAAAATGTACTGCTAGGAGCCTCTGACAGGAGAAAAGACGGCTGTGCTATCGGGTATTAGGTTCATCCATGCCCACGCGGAGATTTATAAGAACTCGCTTTTTTGTGGGGCACGTATATGAAGACATAGGTTTGTATGTCAAGAAAAAAGACGTCACAACATATGGTTGTTTTTGGTTATTCTGTTACGTGTGGACTTGTGAATGATGCCAGGGTTGGTGAGTCAGGCCTTTTAGCCGATTGATATTATTGGTAGTTGCGCCTCATTTGGCTGAATCAGGGTAAACCACTCCCTTTTATCCCATGTATAGCTTTAAAATCAGGATGCATCATTATCAATCGGATAATCAGGATCTTTGTGGAGGTAATCCTCGGAAAATGGTATCTGTGAATCCCTGGCCCAGACCTATCACCAGCACTGTATACGCAAAAAGTCATGTTTGGAAGAGCGCATAGTCTGAGCTGCGACAGCTAGATGAGTCGCACCAGGGCGGGCTGAATAATCTAAGTGGATATGTATTGGTGGAGCATTGGCTCTGGGTGATGGTTTCTTTTTAACTAACCAGGGCCCTAAATATTTTAAACAGGTTAATAAAACAATACAATAGGAGAAAACTGTGCGGTTAATCATCTACGGAGCGGGAGGAATTGGATGTGTGGTAGGTGGGCATATGGCACGTACCGGGAGCGACGTAGTCTTAATCGGTCGTCCCGGCCATGTAGAAGCCATTAATGAGCATGGACTCCACCTGGTCACACCTGCAGGAACCTACAATTTACGGATACCAGCTGTCACGGAGCCGGGTCAGATTGACTATAAAGCTGATGACGTGATCTTCCTCTGTATGAAAGGTCAGAACACAGAAGATGCCCTTCGTGACCTGAAGGCGGTGACTCAAGACATACCTGTTTTTTGCTTTCAGAATGGGGTACGGAACGAGGATACTGTGGCACAGTACTTTCCGAGAGTGTATGGGGTTAGGTTGTTATTGCCTGCACTTTACCTTACTGATGGAGAAGTATTTGCGCAAAGGGAACCACCAGGATGGTTCATTATCGGGCGCTATCCTAAAGGTACAGATGAACTGCTTGAGGTAGTTGCCACAAAGCTACGTATAGCGGGATTCCTTGTGAAGACAGTCCCAGAGATCATGCCCTACAAGTGGGGTAAACTGATGATGAATCTAAACAATGCCATTGATGCCATTACCGACACAAGTGGTGACGCTGTCGAATCTATAAGCAGCGCTGCGCGGCAAGAATTTCAAGATGTTCTGAGCCGGGCAGGCATTCGCTGGGTTTCATTAGATGAAGTGGAACAGGAGTGGCCAGAAATCACCAAGCCGCTACGCGGTGAGCTCGATGTTAAACGAGGTAGTTCAACATGGCAAAGCCTGGTCCGAAAGCAGGGGACTGTCGAGACCGAATTTATTAACGGGGAGATAGTACAGTTGGCAAAGAAACTGGGGATTAAGGCACCGATAAACGAAACTCTGCTGCATATCTCTCAAGAAATGGCAGCTAACCATGAACCACCCGGCAAATACACACCCGCCAAGTTGTGCAAATTACTGAGATTAACCTTTTGATTAAAGGATACAAGAGGTTTTCCCAGAGAGTAACCATAAATAAGTAGTTGTAACTTTATATATTAGATTTAGCTTCAAATCGTAGTGTCTAGCACCACTTTGTTTTTTATAGTGGTAAAAAGTTCGTTAGCAGAAATAGGATCATATCTGTCCGACCCGTGAGATTCTCCCCTTGATTAACAGCCTTAGTTAGTGAGTTCTAAAACTTGATGGTCTCTCCAGGCTTTGCCATAACGACTTCTATGCCGCTCCCCTGCATATGTTGACGAAACTTCTCGGCGCAATCAGATGGCGACGTATCTCGAGGATCTGCGGGGTAATGCATTGGAATAACGTACTGAGGCTGAAGGTAATTCCGGCATGCGAGGCTCGCAGCATAAGCATCCATGGTATAGGTACCACCAACTGGTATGAGAACCAACTGAGGCTTATGAAGAGTCTTGATAAGAGACATGTCAGAGAAAAGGCAGGTATCTCCTGGATGATAGATGTTAAGGCCGCTACTGAAGCCCACAACGAAACCCACGGAAGGCGAGGCGGTATGCCAAGCTGGGACCATCGATGCAGTAATCCCTTCGACCTGTGCTGTTCCTCCGTAGCTTAGAGGTATTATCTGGCCAGTGTCGACGCCCTTCTGCTGGAGAGATGCCCTCAGGTCTACGCTGGCTATTACCGCGGCTCCAGTTTTTTTCGCTATCTCTGCTGTATCCCCTTCATGATCATAATGGCCATGAGTAAAGAGAATCAGGTCAGCTTCCAGCTTGTCTAGCTCCCTGTACTCAGTAGGGCACATAGGATTATTCTTTAGCCAGGGATCAATAAAAACAATCTTACCCTCTGGTGATACTAATCTGAAAGCTGACCGCCATAGCCACGTTAGTTGAACCCCATATTGCACCGACGATTTTTTCATCTTCACCAATCTCCTTTTCAACTGTGATGAGTATATCCTTTACTTTCGCAATGTCAATGGTCTCCACTAATTGAACAAAAAGCCATCCCTGAAAACGCTGACTCTGTCAAATTTTAACAGGTCTTTCCAGAGAAAAGCAAGAGCGATTGCAGTAAAATATGAGTGAAAACCGGGACGGCTCTATTTTTGCCTTCGCTCTAACCTCCTTTTTTCCGCACCTTTTCTTGGTCTCCCTTTTGGCTTTGTTACGCTCTCTAGTTCGTATGTTCTCCCCACCTCAGCAGCAAAGCCCTCGCTTCCCTTTATGATCCTTTTGTCCATCTCACCCTTCAAGGCATTTCGTGCCGTGAGTATTCCCTTCCTGCAGCATTCCTCCGCTCTGAAGACCTTTTGGGGATTATTGGCCCTTGTGAGAACGTAAGAAATTTACCCTACTGGTCCTTCCCTGGTTTTCCGTTGCATATGTAAATAATAGTATGGTGGGCCTAGCTTGTCGATAAAAGGGAACCGCCCATAGTTTTACCCGGTTTAGGCGTGGTTTTGGCAGATGCATATTTGTACGTTCCGCGCGACTGGGTCGCGCGGAATCTCGTCGTTGACTTGGCCGCGATTCTCAATCTTGAATAGGCTTTCAATCGCCTGCATACGTATGATAGTCTGTTCAAGCGAACTCATCTCTGTACACTCTCGAAAAAGGACTTGCTAATCCGAGAATCTGGTAAGTGCTCTATGGGGAATAACACCGGCGCGGACTCCTTCAATCGCGGTTACTTTGCCAGAGGGAGACCTAGTGCCTTCAGGATGCCTTTCAGCTCGGCTTCGTCTTGTGAGTCAATCTCCGTAATGGGCAGTCGAACTTTTTTACCGCCTGCCAAGCCAAGGAGATCCTGTGATTTCTTTAGCACGCTGAGATCTATGTATGATCGGCTGCCGGCAATAGCTGTGGTAGGGCCATGTTTCAGATTAACTTTTTCACGAAAATCGAAAAACGGATCAATCTGTTCCATTGCCCTTCGCACCCCAGCCGTGTCTCCTTGATCACCGGCTTGGTATAGTTCATAGGAGAGGTCCGGTGCTATGTTAGCAAAACTCGAGACTAGACCATCGATACCAAAGGAATATGCAATCGAATAGAGGACTTCTCCCATTCCCTCCACAACACTAATGTCAGTAGGATCCAAAGTTCGGCACATCCTCCTCAGGGCTAGCATATCGGTACTGTTTTCCTTATTACATATCACGTTAGGGATTTTGGATATGCGCTTCATCAAGTGAGGTTTGACCCAGGACCCCGCTACCTGAGGGTTATTATAGATCTGAACGCCGAAGTCAGGGCCAATTGCATCACAGATGGTCTTATAGTGTTGATACATGCCCTCCTCTGAAGGGGTAGCATAAAAGGGGAGGACTATCTGGGCGCCGTCATAGCCTAGGGATTCAGCATATTTGCACATCTTGATCGTCTCTCGAGTGCCTGCACATGCACTACCAGCAATGAGGGGTACCTTTCCTCCAACTTCATCAATCACTACCTCCAGTACCTTTTTTCGTTCTGCCTCGCTCATGGTATAGAACTCGCTGATGGTACCGCAAGCTGTGAGCACAAAATTTTTGCCCTGAATTTTGGGAAGCAAATATTGCAGGTTAGCCCTTAACCCGTCATAATCAATATCTTCGTTCTTCTGGAACGGAGTCAATAAGATGATAAATATTCCGTGCATTTTCTGTTTGAACTGTTCAAGTTTCATTTAGCTATCCTCCTGTAGTGTTCGAATTAGTAACCCTTTTTAAGCCTACTGGCTTATGCTCTATTATTTGTGTAAACAGCTAATATCCTATGACAAGGTATCTGTCAAGAGAGAAGAGGAGCTTACTGGAAAGGAAAGTTGATCTTCTCTTTTTTTCATGCCGGAGCCAAGGAAAAGCTCCTCTTTTTATTGGAAGGAATTATATTCACTTCTATTTTATCTACCTCCTTGTAATCAGTTGGAAACATAAGATTATTTGTCACCCAGGGATCGACAAGAATAATCGTGCCTTACAGGGATACGATTCTCAAGGCATCACGCCATAGCCACACTACGTGCACTTGATATTGCGCCATGGTCTCATAGTTAAACACTCCTCTATCGAGGCTTTCTTATGTCAACAATTACTGCTATGCTGAGTTTGCTGTTGCCTTAAGGAATGTGGCTGATATTTTCATAGACAGGGTCATGATTAGCAATGATAATGTCAGCGACGTCTTTTATTCGGCAAAGGCTATCGTATGCATCTAAGAGGTTCACACAGATCCCAATTGGAATCACACGCATACTCTTCTTGACTGATTCCGGCGGCTCAAAATTTTGTTGAATGGTGCACAAGCCCGAAATAACAGCAGTACCCTGCGCTGTCTTAATAGCTACCGATTGTGAACCAACTGTATGCCCGGGAGTTAATAATAGGTCAACTCCATCGCAGACCTGCACATCGCCGTCGATTGTCTCGAAATTAACACCTTCAATAAACTTCTTGGCATATACTCCAGCCACTGCAGGGTGAGGATTCATAGCAAACTCAAGCTCTTTTCGCTGGACTAAAAACCGTGCCTTCGGCAGTTTGTGAGCTTCAGCTATGTGCTCGTGATGCAGGTGCGTCTGGATAACGAGGTCAATATCTGCCACATCCAATCCTAGCTTATTTAGCGCGGACTCAAGTGGCTGTATCCGCCGGGAGGGTATGCCTCTCTGTAAGAAATACTCTACTGAAAGGCCGGAATCAACCAGTATCTTTTCGGTAGGACCTTCAATGTACCAGGCATAAATTCCCAGATCGAGCTTTTTGCCGAAGTCCATTCGGGAAGTGTAAAGGGATTTATCTAGGGTCATTTCACCTAGTAGAATGACATGAATAGTATGATTGGGCATCGTAGCCTCCTTTTACCCTGTGCCGCAGGCACCCGGGTTAATTTATGGTTATATGTTTTACCTCGTCAGCATTTAGATACTTCTCCTGAACCTAACCAAAAACTCATCTTGAGACAGTTGTCCTGCCCCCAAAACGCCACCAACATTTAAGTTAATCTTTGGGCAATCGCCTGTCAATCCCTTTGCTTCTAAGCCAGGGTTCTATGGCTCCATCAGGAGGTTGCAATACCGCCTAAGAGCCGGCGGACGGTATCCCAGCTTCTCTTGCAGGTGCTCAACGCATCTGTGGTTCCTGGGCAAGAAGCAAGGCGCATCGGACAACACCCTTTGCGCAACCGTTTATTCCTTATATACCTTACAGAGCATTCCGCGCAGATTGGTAGCTCCTACTTCTCTGCTATAGGGGGGTCTATCATCGGTGAGAATATTAATGTTTGATTCCCTCCAACCGTATTGGGTTTCTGCTCCATTTTCCGGGAACCACCACGCGTAATCAACGCCTACGACTCGCGGGTCCATGTCGTCGGACAAAATCGCCCGTTGCCTTATGCGGCCTCTCTTGGTGGCCACCCAGACCCAGTCTCCATGGCCGATGCTTAATCTGGCAGCGGTTTGTGGATGGATATACGTGACGGGATCCGGATGATTTTCTCGGAGTATTGTTATCTGCCTTTGTCCCGAGTGCCGATAGTACTCGGATTTCCAGGATATAAGGATAAGGGGGTATTCCTTTGCCAATTCGGGATTAGAATAGGGCGTCTCTGAAGGTTCATGGTAGACTGGTAGCGGATCATAGCCCCACTTTTTCAGACGATCTGAAAACAGCTCCACCTTCCCGGAAGGCGTATTAAAACCATTTGTTTTGTAATGGTAATACTCTTTGCTACCTGAAAGCACTCCAATGTGCGCGAATTCATCAAAGTCAAGACCCAATGGTTTCAGGATGAGGTTAAGAAACCCCCCTTCTGTTTCCCAGAAGAATTTCCCCAAGCCTATCTTTTTTGCTAACTCATTCAATATCCTATAGTCTGACCATGCCTCCTCTAACCCGACCACCTTCTGTTGGGGTTGGGCGATCGGATAGTGCGGTGGGTTGACAATGCTATCGTATTCCAGATAACTCGCCGAAGGCAAAACGATGTCTGCCAGGACAGTGGTAGGGGTCATGAAGTGATCAGCAGCAACTAAGAAGTCAAGGCCCATAAGGGCCTTAAAGGTTTGGGTGGCGTTGGGATAGGTTACCAGTGGATTGGCTCCTTGAATATAGGCCATCCGCACTGGATACGGCTCTTTTTGCGTCATGGCCCTTATTACTGAAGGGGGGTGGGCGTCTTGATAGAACGGCGCGAAGTCACAGTCAAAGCCGAGACGTAAGGCCTGCTTGTTTTCAGGAAGCATGTGGTCCAGTGTGAGTTCAGGCGAATACCTATCGAGAATAGAAAGAGATTGCTTATAAACCTCTCCGCCGGGGATTGATAGGTTTCCCGTCAGTGCTTTCAGGATGGAAAGGGCACGAACGGTTTGAAAGCTGTTAATGTTATGTTCAAAGGCATTTCCCATCTGAATGCAGGCAGGGCGGGTCAGGGCATACATCCGTGCGATTTCTTTGATGCGGTTTTCTTTCAGCCAGGTGATCTCGGCCACCTTTTCCAGTGGGTAGTCCTTGATATGCTCTTTCAATTCATCGAAGCCTACCGTCCACTCTTCAACAAACGCCTGGTCCCACAACTCCTCATCGATGATGACGTTTATCATCCCCATAGCTAGTGCCAGATCACTCCCAGGACGCACCTTGATCCATCTGTCCGCTCTCCGAGCCAGCTCGGTTTTCCTCGGATCGATTACGATGAGCTGGGCACCGTTTTCTTGAGCCGCAAGAGTCTTCCCATATTCAGCTATCTTCGACTTGTGCGATCCCCACACAATAATGCATCTCGGGGGATAGTCATAGTCGGGATTGGGATTATAGCCAAAGGTGTTCACTGAAGCGGATTTGCGCGGCAGAAAACAAACATGTGACTGGGATGCAACATTAGGTGTGCCGAATACATTGGCGAATCTCCTCAGGTAAGTATCTTGAAAACCCTTGGCACCTCCATAAATAAAGACTACTGTCTCTGCCCCCGATTCCCTCTTTATGGCTGTCATCTTGCTGGAAATTGCTCCCAGAGCTTCATCCCATGAAATCCTTTTCCACTGCCCTTCTCCTCGATTTCCCTTTCTCTTGAGTGGATACAGTAACCGTTCGGCACTGTAAAGATATTCGAGTGAGGCCTTTGCCTTTTCGCACAACACGCCTCTATTGACGGGGCTATCAGGATTACCCTCAATGGCGATAGCCTTTCCGTCCTCGACATGAATCAGTACGCCGCAGCCGGCATAGCACATTCCGCAGGTACTTTTTACAATTTTCATGTGATTTCTCCTAAATTGGAAGTATCGGTTAAGACAATTTCACATTGTTGTAATTTGGCGCATGGGTAGCATAATCTTGTATTCCATGCAAGTGAAAAAGGATTAGCCATGTAGAGATCCTTCAATTATTATTACCGTGGGGACGATCCCTATAGAACCAGGACGTACAAACAAAAAATGTTGCATTTTCTTCTTGCGTATAAGCCTCCCTGTTATTTTGAAGCCATAGTAACGATAGAACAAAACCCCCGTTAATGTGCTCTAATCACATCTCCTTAATATGAGCAGTTTGTGGGGGTCAGTTCATGAAACCGTGAGCCCCCTTATGAAGAGGCAGAAATACTCCAGGAATTCCAGAGCTTTTGGCAGCGGAAGTTGTCGACTTCGCCAGCACCGGTAATATTTTCTCGGTAGCGGCGATGAGCTTATCCGGATTCCGGTACATGTCTAGCATTGCGCCCCGCGTCCCCCGGAAGAAGTCGCCGATATAATCAAAAGGCGCATAGGTCACAGCACCGAACTGGCTGTGAAACCCTAGCCCCTCCATCTCCTTAACAAACGAGCTCATTTTTGACCTCATCTTGTGAGCCTCGGCCCCGGCAACCTCCGGTTCGCTAAGCACTACCGTGCCGGTAAGTATCCTTAAGTAACACAGCCCGGCTATCGGAGGCAGCATTTTAAGAGGCTCTAACGCGCCGCATATCCGCGGCAGATAGGTTCTCAGTATATAATCGGTGGGGTCAAAGAGAAAGGCATCATACTCATCGGCCTTCATGTATTCTTCTTCGACGAACTGGTATGTATAATCAGGGGAAACTCCGTGCCCGGGCCATTTAACCTGCCGGTAGTCAAGGATTTCTATCAAAGGCCCCAGGGCAATCAGGCTGAACGGGTTCATTTACATATCCGGCTCAAAATCCATTATTGCCTTCTTGTATACCTCCGCCAGCCTGTCATAGTCATTCATGGCTTCTTCGCAGCTTATTCCGGCATATTTTGCCGGGAAGAAGCTGAAAGCTGGCAGGAATGGAACCCTATCAGGCACTTTCAATTGGATAGCGTCTTCAACCCGCCTATTTCTTTCTTGGAACAGTTTTTCAGCTTTCTTCTCCATCCTGTTCTCCTTCTTCCTTAAATTCAGCTATCACCTTGGGCAATTCTTCCGAGATCAATTTTCACCCGCCACTGAATATTAAAGACGCTTTTTTAATAGGCAGAACTAAGCTAATTTAGACCTCCATTTCGTCTTCTTGCCCCCATTCCTGTTCCAGATTCAGCTCTAAATCACACTAGAAACAACTCTTTGCCTCTTCTATTTCTTGTTCATTGATGAAGAAGAAAGAGGTATTTTATACACCTCAGGCGTATTGATTTTAAGTATCTAAACATAGAATAAAAAGTTTTTTCATTTCGGCGAGAGAGCCCGAGCACCAACGTTGAGGCTATATTAAGACCTCGGGCGGGAGACAATATAGGGCCTCTCACTGAATTTTGTAATCTGGATAAGGGATGATTGGCAACTACCGTTGTGTGGTATGCCGGATAAACGTAACGATTAAATACATTGTTCTTTTGTAGTGAGAGACTCACCGAATAAAATGCTCATCAATGGGCTGAGGAGAGGTGCGTTCAAATTAAGCTATATTTTGTATCGTATTGATATTACTATAATTGTAGCTTATTCATTTTTCTCTTGGCAGGGGGAATATAGGATGTCTCCCTTTCACACAAAACCGTTCTTTATTTGCAGGCTTGAGTCAACATTGACCTTTACCTGCATTTTTGAACCTCCTATCCACTTACGACCTTTAATTCTTGTTTTTATAGAAGCATAATGATCTATACCCTCTTCTTTCCT
>Ga0315550_1001686_pt1 | contig 13627 bp, 6 predicted proteins | sample SalMarSW160190MG_2_FD_203100 | JGI IMG/M metagenome (GOLD analysis project Ga0315550, IMG submission 203100) | Salt marsh sediment microbial communities from the Plum Island Ecosystem LTER, Massachusetts, United States - Salt Marsh Sediment SW1601-90 ... | reverse complement strand
GCGGCCGCGCCCGGGGCAAAGGGGCTGAGGCGGCCGGCGGCACGCTTCTGGAGATCGGCGAGGTCACCTTCGCCGCCGACACGCGGACCAACACGGTCATCGCTCGCGGCGCACCCAAGGACCTCGATGTGGCCGACGGGCTCATCAAGGAACTCGACCGCGAGGGCGACACGACCGAGTTGGAGCTTTTCCCACTGGCAAACGCCGACGCGGCCAGCATGGTTAAGGCCCTACAGGACGTGTACCTCGGCCAAACAGCGGGCCGCCGGGGGGGCCGCGGGGGCGCCGCGCCGAGCGACATTCGCATTACCGCCGACGTGGCCACCAACACCGTGCTGGTGCGGGCGCCCACGTCGCTTCGCGAGCAGATCGGCCGGGATATCCGCGCCATGGACGAGCAATCGCCGCGGGTGTTCGAGCAGATTGCGGTGCAGCACGCCGACGCCGAGTCGCTGGCCGAGATGATGCGTGAGATGTTTGCTGCGGGCGGCGGCGGACGCCGCGGGCGTCGCGGGGCGAGCATGGCCGGGCAGGAGGTGCAAATCACCGGCAACTCGGCGGCCAAGCTGATCCTCGTGCGGGCGCCGCAGGACGATGTCGAGCAGATCCGCCAGATGGTGACGGCGCTCGACGTGCCCGAAGCCGGCGCGATGGCGTTCAGGGTGTTCCAACTGAAGCATGCCGTGGCCAGCGAGATTCTCACCAAGATGCAGCAGATGGTGCAGCAGTTGATGATGGCGGCGAGGCGCAGTCGATCCAATGTCGATCTGGGTGTCTTCGCTGCCAGCGCGGACGACCGGACGAACTCGTTGGTGGTTGCGGGACCACCCGAGACGTTCCTGTTGGTGGAACAGGTCCTCCAGAAGCTGGATGTGGAAGAGGCCGCACCGACCGTGCGGGCGGTGCACACCGTGCCCCTGACCAAGTCCGACGCCCGCGAGGTCGCGCGAGCGATCAACAACCTTTACCGCGGGCAGCGGGGTCGGCGCGACACGGGCGAGCCGCCGCCTCAAGCCGAGTCCGACCAGGCGACCAATACTGTGCTGGTCCACGCCACGGCTGAGGAGTTCCAGGAGATCAACGAGCAGGTCATCAAGAAGCTCGAGGAGTTTCAGGCCTCGCAGGTGACGCTCCAGCAGTATCAGATCGCATTACAGTACGCCAAGGCTGACGAGGTGGAGCGGACCTTGTCGCACTACTTCCGCGAGCGCGCATCGCAGGCGCGGCAAGCCGGCATGCGCACCGCAAAGGGCGAAGATGTGGTCACGGTTGTGGCCGACACCACGGGCAACACGCTGATCGTGCAGTGCAGCGAGCAGAACAAGGCTGAGATCGACAGACTGCTCGAGGCGATCGACACCGAAGAGGTCAAAGGGACCGGACGCACGTACAAGATCTTCGCGCTGAGGTACGCCGATCCCAACGGGGTCGCCAATGCCATTCGCAGTGCGTTCCGCGCACCGGGGGGCGCGCGCGGGCGGATGAGCGTCGAGGAGCAGGTCGACGCGCAGCCGGAGCACGGCACCCAGTCGGTGGTGGTGACGGCCAACGAGGAGAACATGGCCGTCATCAGCAGAATGATTGAGGAGTTGGATACGAAGTCGGCCCAGACCGAGCAGCTCACCGAGGTGGTCCAGTTGGTCAACGCCCAGGCCGCCGACCTGGCCCAGGTGCTCAGTCAGACGCTGAATCAGACCGTACGCGTCACGCGGACGGGGCAGCGACCGGTCGTCGTCGCCAACGAGCAGGACAATTCTCTGGTCGTTTCAGCCACCGCCGACAGGCTGGCTTCGATTAAGGAGTTGATCGGCGTGCTCGACGTCGCACCCGACGCGAGCAAGAAGCGAATCATCCAGGCGATCAAGCTCCAGTACGCCGATCCGTACGCGATGGCTGACTCGATCAACAAGGCGTTCCGGCCACCCGATCGTCGTCCCAAGCCGCAAGATATCGTGACGGCCTCCGGTGAGTGGGGCACCAATTCGGTGCTGGTCTCGGCGACGGAGGAGAAGTTCGCGGAAGTCCAGAAGCTGGTGGAGCAGGTCGACATGGCCGGCGCGGGCACGCGCGTGAGGAAGGTCATCAACGTGATCAACGCCGACGCCGAGGACGTTGCTCAGTCGCTGGTGAGCATCTTCATCTGGCAGGATCGGCGCGCCCAGCGAGGAAGGGCACCCGTGCAGATCCAACACCTGCGGGGCACCGACAAGATACTCATCTCCGGCAGTGCCGAGGAGATTCAGGAGGTCGAGGACGTCGTCAGGACGCTCGACACCGTTGAAACCGATAGCCAGCGCGGTATGCGCGTCATGCGCCTGGCCAATCTTTCTCCGTCTGAGGCCGACGAAATCCTGCGCGACTACCTGCGCAAGGGTGAGCGCGGCAACGAGCTGATCGGCGACGTGCGGATCACCCAGTCGTCCAGTATGAGCGCGCTGATCGTCTCGGGTGGCGAACTCCAGCTCGAACAGATCGCTGCCCTGGTCGAGAAGGTCGATCAACCGTTCGAGGACGGCGGCTCGGCGCCGCGAATCCTGCCGCTGGCCAATGCGCGGGCCAGTCAGATGGCGCAGACCCTGACCCGGATGTTCACCGAACCCGCTCAGCGACAATCGCGCGGCCGACGGGGCGGCGAGGAACTCGTGCCGATCATCGTGGCCGACGAGGCCAGCAATACGCTGATCGTCCGGGCGACGGCGGCCGATTTTGCGCGGATTAGCGAAACCGCCGAGCAGATCGACAGCCAGCAGGAGGCGGACTCCGGCGCGGTCCACATCGTCCAGGTGGCTGAAGGCGTCGACGTGGCCCAGCTTGCCCGCGAGATCGAACGTGTCATCAACACCGGCGAGCGGTACAAGGCCAGCAAGAGCCCCGGCACGGTGCCGTCTCAGATCAGCATCGGCGTCGACGAGCGGACCGGATCGCTGCTGGTCTCGGGCTCGCCCGAGCAATACAGCGAGGTCGAGCGGCTCGTGCGTCAGTTGGAGGAACTCAAGCCCACGGGTAAGCTCACCCTGAAGATCATCGACCTGAAGAACATCGACTCGGCCCGCGTCCAGCAGGTGCTCGATCAGATCCTCGAAAAGCAGGGCAGCGGTCGCTCAACCCAGCGGGGCTCAACTCCGCGGCGCTCGGCGCCGGTGCGGCGGCAGCCGACCCGACGATCGGGAGGTCGGCGCGGCGAGCTTCCCGCCGATATGCTAAAGTCTCCCTCACCTGTGTTTGGGATGAGGAACAATACGATGCTTGCAAGTTGTTTGGCTCTTGCCGTGCTGGCCCAGGCTCCGGCCGAAGCGATCAGCGCACCGACGACACAACCAGCCAGGGCGATCAGCACACCGACGACCCAGCCGTCCGAAGCACGAGCGGCTCAGACCCAGCCGGTTACGGTCAAGGAAGCGCAGATCGAGGGCGAAGTCGACTACGCCCTCCTGGATGAGCGGACGGTCGTCCTGCGCGGCGACGAACAGGATTTGGCCATCCTGGAGGCGATCATCTCGCAGCTCGACGAGGCCGGCCCGCAGCAGATGGTAAAAATCTTCAGCCTCAAGAACGCTCAGGCGGCGGACATGGGCCCCATGCTTCAGAACGTCTATCAGAAAATCATGGCGTCCCAACCGTACGCGCGTCCCGAGGACACCATCACCATCATCGCCGAGCCTCACAGCAATTCGCTGCTGGTCTCTGCGCTGGAGGAGCGTTTCGACGAGATCGAAATGCTGATCAACCAACTCGACGCCAAGCCGCAGTTGCCGCCGGTGACGCTGGAAACGTTCAAGCTGGAGCATATTCAGGCCGAGGAGGCCAAGACCACGTTGGAAAGCCTGCTCCAGAAGATCCGGGCCAAGAGCAAGGCTTCCACCGAGCAGATCACCATCGAAGCCGACGACAGGACGAACTCGTTGTTGATTACCGCATCGGAGCAGGACTTCGCCCAGATCGAGAAGTTCATCAACACGATCGACGTGCCGCCGGCATTCGGCACGGCCGAGATGGTCATCATCAGCCTGACCAACGCCGACGCCGACGCCATGGCCAAGGTGATCGACGAGATGCTTAAGGTTGCCCCGGCCGGAGGCAAGGCGGCACGCTCGCTGGCCGAGCAGATCCGACGCCTGCGGCTGCGGGCCAAAACCGATGAGGAGTTGGCCGAACTGCCCGAACTCGACCTGGAAAAACCCATCAAGGTCATTCCCGAGCCGGGCACCAACTCGCTGATCGTCAGCTCCAACGCCGACAACCTCAAGGCCATGGAGAAGGTGATCGAGCTGCTCGACCGCGTGCCGATCTGGCATGAAGTGATGGTTCGTATTTTCATGCTCGAGCACGCCGACGCCGACGAGTTGGCCAAGATGCTCACCGACATGTTCAAGCAGGGCCAGGGCCTGCCCAGCCGCCCCGGTGGCAAGGCCCGCGATGGTGCGGTGGCCAAGAGCCTCATCGGCGAGGCATGGGCCTACAACGTCAGTATCTCAGCCGATGCCCGCACCAACGCGCTGGTGGTCAGCGGACGTGAGGAGGCGCTGGCGCTGGCCGAAACGCTCGTGGGCAAGCTCGATCAGCCGGGCATTGGCCTGAAGTTCCCCATCCGATTGTTCGAGTTGGAGAATGCCGACGCCACGCGTATCGCCACCGTCATTCAGCAGATGATGGATCGCCGCCTCGAAGCCATCAAGAAGCTTGGCCAGGGCACGCTGGAGCGCGAGCGGGTGTTCATCGAGGCGGACATCCGCAGCAACATGCTGATCGTCTCGGCCAAGGACGATAACTATCAGGAGATCGTCGAGCTGGCGCAGAAGCTCGACTCGGCCCCCGACGCCCTGATCGATCAGATCCGCATCATCAATCTGGAGAAGACGCAGGCCAACTCACTCAAGCCGAAGATTGAAGCCCTCTGGCAGCGCCGGGCGGCGTTGCGCAAAGCGACGGGCGGCCTACCCGAGGATCAACCCGTCATCGAGGCCGACGAGCGGAGCAACTCGCTCGTGATCGCCGCCAACGTCGAGGACTTCCAGATGATCGAGCGTCTGGTGGCCATGTTGGAGGCCCAGCCGCTCGCTCCCATCGCCGACATACGGCTGATCCCGCTGGAGAATAACGACGCCAGCGTGGTTGCACCCATGGTCAAGAAGCTCTTCGACGAGCGGGTGAAAATGCGCCAGGTCCCCGGTGCGCAGCCCCTGCCGTCCGACCAGATCGCGGTCGAGTTCGACCAGGCCACCAACTCCCTGATTGTGGCTTCGAGCATTGAGAACTACGAATCCATTGTAGAACTGGTCCGCAAGGTCGATGTCGAGGTGCCCATCGGCGGTGTGATTCAGTTCTTCACGCTTCAATACGCCGACGCCAACCGCGTGGCCGAGATCGTCACGAATCTGTTCAAGGACGGACTCTGGAAACCCGGCAGCCTGGGCGCCGACACGCCGATCTCCGAGGCCCGGGACAAGGTGGTCGTGCAGATCGACGAACGAACCAACACGATCATCGTGTCGGCCAGCAAGGAGAACTACTCGATCATCGAGGCCTTGATCCAGCAGGTGGACGTCGAAGAGGATTTCCTGGTCGGCAACCTACAGCTCTTCACGCTAAAGTACGCCGACGCGATCAAGATGGCCGCTTTGCTGGAGGATCTGTTTGAGAAGATGTCGTCGGCCAAGAAGTCGGTCGTCCAGACCGTCGAGCTGCCGATGACCATCATCCCCGAGGTGAACACCAACACCCTGATTATCGCGGGCTCGCGCGACGGACTGACGCGCGCCGCGAATCTGATCGAACGCTTCGACCGGCGGGCCGGGGCGCAGACCTCGGAATTCCGCGTCTACCAGCTCCAGCAGGCCGACGCCATCCGGATTCAGCCGGTGGTCGAGAACCTCTTTAAAGAGCGCCAGCCGGAGGGACAGAAGTCGGCCCCCTTCGTGGTCGAGGCCGACGCGGGCTCCAACAGCCTGATCGTCAGCGCGTCGCGTGAAGATCACGATCTGGTTTCGTCGCTCGTGGCCATGCTCGATCGACCGAGCAGCACCTCCGAACAGGTCCGCATCTTCCCGCTAAGCAAGGGCAAGGCCGACGACATGCGCCAGATCCTCGACGACCTGTACGCCAAGCGAAAAGGTACGGGCCAGGAGCAGACGCTGGTGTTCGGGGTCGATGAGCGAACCAACTCGCTGCTGGCCTCGGGCGGGCCCGGCGATCTGGCCGACGTCGAGACGGTCATCCAACGTTTGGATACCACCGAGCCGGTCGACAAGCAGACCGTTCGCATCTTCCGGCTCAAGCAGGCCGACGCCGAAAAGATGGCCGAGCTTTTGGGCCAGATCATGGAGGGCAAGGCAGGCGGCTCCGCCGGTGGGGCAAGCACGGAGACTCAGTCGGTGCTCGTATCGTTCGTCGACGTGGACGAGGCCGGACAGGAAAAAGTGCACAACCTGCTGCGCGAGCGGGTACAGATCATCCCCGACATCCGGATCAACTCGCTGATTGTGATTGCCCCGTCGGACAGCATGAGCATGCTCGAAAGCCTCATCGAGACGCTCGACGGCATCGACGCCGAACTGGCCGAGGTTCGCGTCTTCCGTCTGCTGAACGCGGACGCCTCCGAGACGGTCAAAACGCTCGAAAAGCTCTTTCAGGTCGGGTCGGAGGCCGGCCGGGGAGAAGGCGAGGAGGAGCGGCGGCTCGTGCTCGGCGGCGCGCTGGGCGGCGAGGGGGCTACGGTGGGCGGTCGGGCGTGGCTGACGTTCACCGAAGACGTGCGCACCAACTCGGTGATTGCCGCCGGCAGCAAGGAGTATCTCCAACTTGCCGAGGACCTGATTCTGCGGCTGGACAACGAGGCGATGGAGGAGCGGTTGACAAAAGTGGTCGAGCTTCGCAATGCCAACGCCGAGTTGGTTCAGTCGGCTCTAAGCGACTTTGTGGATAAGGAGGCTGAGCGGTACTCGGAGTTGGGCGAGGAGGCGGCGCTGCGGAAAATCGAGCGCGAGGTATCGGTGGTGGCGTACGAGGACACCAATCAGTTGATGTTGTCGGTCAGCCCGCGCTACGAGTCGCAGATTATGCAGTTGGTGAATGACCTCGATCAAGCGCCGCCGCAGGTGATGATCCAGGCCATGCTGGCCGAGGTGACGCTCAACGATCGGATGGAGATGGGCTTTGAGTTTGCCTTGCAGGACCTGTTGTTCAGCAGCACCGCCCGCGTCGGCAACAACAACATGCTGGAAAGCAACAACTTCGACGTCGTCTTCGGCACCGACCTGGGCGCCGCCGGCACGGGACTGGGCGGCTTCAGCTTCACCGTCACCGGCGAGGATATGGCTTTGCTAATGCGGCTGCTCAAAGCCGAAGGGCAATTGGAGGTGATTTCGGCCCCACGCATCATGGCCATGCACAAGAAGGAGGCCAACATCACCATCGGCCAGGAGGTGCCGTTCGTCAACAGTGTCAACTTCACGGATAGCGGTCAGACACAGTCCAGCGTGCAATACGAGAAGGTGGGTGTCATCCTCACCGTCACGCCGCAGATCAACCCGGACGGATTCGTGATCATGGAGGTCGAGCCGGAGATCTCTTCGCTCACCAGCAGCAGTGTGACCATCAGCGAGGGCTTGCAGGTTCCCATCTTTAACGAACGCAGCGCGAAGACCACGATCACGGTCAGAGACGGTGAGTCGGCCGTCATTGGGGGCCTGATGACCACCAGCGAGGATAGGTCGGTCAACAAGGTGCCCATATTGGGCGATATCCCGATCGTCGGAAACCTTTTCCGGGCGACAACCAACCAGAAAACCAAAACCGAACTGCTGATCGTCCTTACGCCGCGCGTCATCCGCACGGCAGAAGACCTGCGGGCGTTGTCCGTTCAGGAGCGCGACAAGGGGCAGATGCCTGACAGTGTGCTGACCAGTCCGCTTATGGAGGAACTGCGCGTTACGCCCGAGGAGGAACTCTCGCCACCTCCCGAGGCCGAGCCCGCAGAGCAGCCTCAGGAGCCCAAGCCGGTACGATATGAGATCCCAATACCAGGAACCTATGGGCCTTCGAAGGCCCAGATCGGCGCGGCGGTGGCCACGCCGGAGGCAGAGCGAATCAGCGCCACCGATGAGTTGAGCAGAGACTATGAATACTATCTCCGCCAGCGCAGGTAGGCTGTTCGTCGCGCCGACGATGCTGGTCATCGTGGCCGCTGTCGTCCTCACGGGCTGCGCGGCCTTTTCCGGCGACGGTGCAAGTCCGGACCGGATCGCCAGGGCGCCGACCCAATCGGATGTCGTCGAAGTGGTAGCGATCTACGACCCGTTCCCCTGGCTGTTCAACCCGGACGACGACACGGACAAGGTGCTTGGAATCCGCATCCGCTCGCTGTTCCTGATCTCCGCCAAGACGAAGAAGGGCGTCTTCGGCGATGGCACGTTGCGCATGACGCTCTACGGGGTGCAGCATCCTCCCGGCTCGCGCCCGGTGCGCGAAAGACTTCACGAGTGGGAGTTTGACAAGGTCCAGGCGGTGAACTCGCGCGTGGCCAAGAAGACATGGATGGGCTACGGCTACATGTTCGATCTTGCCTGGCCGGAGGAGATGGACCTGGCTGGGCGGGAGATCGCCTTGGGCATCGACTACATACGGGCGGATGGCAAGCTCGTCCGTGAAAGGCCCAAATACTTCCAGGTGATGGCCGGCAGGTGATTCAGCCTGTTCATCGGTTGGGGGTCCCATTACAATCCGGGGGCATCGCGGACGGCGCAAGGAGCACTGTGTCCTGCTCCGAGTGCGTCGTGACCAGTGTGTAGGAGATCTCCGAATGCAGAAAACGCTCGAAAAGTACCGCCAGCAGATTCAGTCCGGGCGCGTGAACCCCCTGGTGCACTGGGACGGCCGGACCAGCGGCGTGATATTCGATCCGTCGCGTGACGACGTGCCTCTGGAAATGATGAGTTTTCACGCGTATCGCCTTCAGGACGGGCCCTTTACGATCCAGACCGGCGAGAATGAGTATGCGTTCGTTCCCGTCGACGCCCGTTACGAAGTCGAGGTGGGCAAACAGGTCTTCCGCGGCCATCGGCAGGGCGGGCCGTTCGCCGCGCTGCCCGAAACAAGCAGCGCCGAAGCGGTGTATGTGCCACGCGATGCGACGTGCCGGCTTTCAGGAACGGGAGAATTGGTGGCCTTCACCGCGCCGGCAAACGGAGACAAGCCGCCGGTGCGGGTCGCGCCGGGCGAGCGGCCCAACCTGCGTCGGGGCACGGGCACCTGGCACCGCGACGTAATCACCCTGTTCACACCCGACGACGTAACGACCAATCTGGTCGGCGGCGAAACCTATAGCCCGCCTTCCCTATGGTCGGGTACGCCTATCCACGTGCACGATCTCGACGATCCCGGCCACAGCCAGTCCGATCACGAAGAGGTCTACTATCACCTCGCGCGGCTGACCGACGGCAAGTGGGGGCCCTACGGCGTGCAGCTACTGTTCGACGATCAGGGGCTCGACCAGGCGTATATGATTCACCATCGCAGCGCATTCGCCATACCCGGCGCGGCGCATCCGGTCGTGGCCGGACCGGTTAGCGACATGCTCTACGTCTGGGCTTTGGCGGGAACCAGCTCGGCCCTGGCCATGATGGACATCCCCGAATTCGGGTATCTCCAGAAAGTGGCCAAGGTCATCGACCAGTTCGAGGCCGATCGCGGGCCAGCCGTCCTCTCCGCAGCACTGTTCGAGCAGGCCGTACGCGAACACGACCTCACCGACTTTCAGGCAAAGGTCTGCCGACTGCACCTGGTGGAGCGAGGCTTCGTGATCGGCTAGTGGTGGGAAGCTTGGTTCCACGGCCGTCTCAGGGAGGCCCACCCGATGGCTAACCGAAACTTCTCGATGATCGAGTATTTCAACCAGCGGTGCGCCGAGGTCCGTCCGCGTTTGGCGTTTCGAGGCCGCACCAGGAGCGACTGGCAGCGCTGGCGGCGCAGCCTGCTGACCGAACTGAAACGGGTGCTCGGCGAAATGCCTCGGCCCGTGCCGCTGCGTGCGGAGGTGGTGTGGGAGACCGAGGAGGACGGCTTGATCAAGCGGCGCATCGTGTTTGACAGCGAGCGCCACATGTCGGTCCCCGGGCTGCTCTATGTGCCCGCCGATCGGCCCGCCGGCAAGCGCCTTCCCGCGATCCTGTGCTGTCACGGTCACGGGTTTCGCGGCAAGGACAACGTGATGGGCGTGGGCCTGGGCAATGCCGAGCGTGAGGGGTCGATACGCCAGGCGAATTACGATTACGGGCTGCAAATGGCCCGGCAGGGGTTCGTCACCTTTGCCGTCGATTGGCGGGTCTTCGGCGAACGGCGCGACGGGCGCGACCCGTATCCCGGACGCGACCCGTGCAACGTCCACTTCGTCCGCGGGCAGGTGCTGGGGATCAATCTGCTGACGCTGAACATCTGGGACGGTATGCGGGCGATCGACTTTCTACAGACACGCAAGGAGGTCGATCCGAAGCGCATCGGGTGCATGGGCCTGAGCTTCGGCGGGACGATGACGACGTGGCTGTCGCTGCTGGATCGGCGTATTCGCGCAACGGATATCATCTGTTACGCCGACACGTTTCCTCGCTTCGGTATCGCTCGCGCCAATTTCTGCGGCAATCAGATTCTTCCCGGACTCTACCGGCTTTGCGATGTGGGCGACCTGGCCGGCCTGACCGCGCCGCGCCCACTTCTGATGGAGATCGGACTTTACGATAGCTGCTTCCTGTACGAGGATGCCGTCGTGGCGCGCGACCAGGCGCGCAAGATCTACCGCGCCGCAGGCGTTGAGGACCGCTTCGAGGTCGACGAGTTCCCCGGCGAACATGGCTTCGGTGGGCGCAAGGCCTTGGCGTTCTTCGACCGCTGGTTGCGACGCTAGTTCGAAGGTGTCGAGCCATTTATACCTTTCGGACCTCTGGCATGTGCCGTTCGATCGGACTTTGGGCGGGCGCCCTGCTTTTGATTGCCATGGCGCTTGGCTGCGAGCCTAAGTCACAGGATAGGAGGCCGCAGCAGGCGGCGGCGCCTCCCGACCCGGTGGCTGTCCTGCGCGATTTGCGCCGATGTCACCACGCTCGCCAGTATCGACAGATGGAGCGGCTGGTCGTCGAGAACCGCCGCAACGAGTTGATCGATGCGCTTATGGGGGTCGATCAGCTTCTGGCTGCCAATCGACGGCTCAAGGAGCTGGTGGATGAGCGGATCGGCACCGAGGCGGCGCCTTGGTGGGACCTGTCGTTGATCGAGAACGGGCTGGGGCCTTTCTCGCGCGACGTCGAGGTCGTGGCCGTGCAGGTGGACGAATCTCACGCGAGCGTAACGATTCAGGTGGCCAAAAGAGTGCCGCTTCTGGAAATGGCGTTCGTTCGCGACCCGCCGGGTCTCTGGCGCTATGTGCCCGACCCGCCCATCCCCGGCATGGCCGAGCAACTGCGTGAGCTGGCGCGCAACCTCGACTCGCTTGCCGAGCAGTTAAAGGACAGGACAACCACGCCCGAGCAGTTCGAGCGGAGTTTCCGCCGGCAGGTCCTGCCTCTGCTGCGATCGCTTGGCCAAATGGGCGACGAATAGGCCGGCGTCGGTGACGATGCCGGCAACTCACGCATCGCCCGAACTGGTGGTTTCGCGATACTCCTCCAGCCAAACCATCTGAATGGCTTCGAGGCGGCCCTCGCTCGACGCAGCGGGGTCGTCCCCGAAGTCGTCCAACTCGCACACCCAGCGGTGTAGGTCTGTGAAGCGAACCGTCAACGGATCGACGTCGGGTCGGGCCTCGTGCAACGCGATGCCGATATCTTCCGGATCGGTCCACTTGAGACTCACAGCCATGCGCGCCTCCTTGTAACGATGAGCAGCGGGCTAACGGTCTTCCGAGGCGATATTGCGGTTCCACGCCGGAACCTCGACGACCACGTCCGACGATCCGTCCGGAACGCACACACACCCAAGACGTGACTGCGGTTTGACCCCGTAGGCATGATCGAGGGCGTCGAGCTCTTCTTCCGTCGGCTCGCCGCATGCATCCGCACCTTCGCGAATGATCACATGGCACGTGCCACATACACCGAAGCCGCCGCAAGCGTGTTCGATATGGATGTCGTGTCCCTGTGCTATATCGAGGATGCTGCCCGGTAGGCCGTGATCGCCGTACGGCAGCCGATCCGGATCGACCTCGACCTGCACGTTGCCGGGCAGAAACGTCACGCGGTATTTGCGCGTGGGCAGTCCCTCGGTCGGATCGGCGCTTCGCTCGAACATACTCATTCGGGCTGCTCCTTCAGCGTCTGGGCAACGGCCAACTCGGCAAGCCGTACGGTCAGTTTGCCAAACGCGTCCAATTCCTGGTGCAGTCGCTCGGGATCGCGGGTCTGTCCGGCCAAAGTCCGCAACTGCTGCATCGCCCGGACGATCGAGTCGCGTTGCCCGGCATCGATGTGGTTGCCTACTTTGGCGAGCATCTGCTCGGTCTTGGTCGTGTCGAACTCCACCTGGTTGCGCAGATCGACAAGCCGATGGGCCAGCATGTCCTCGCGGGCGTGCTCGTAGCTGGCCAGCTCCATCCGGTCGACCTCGTTCGGCGTCAGTCCGTGTGCGGGGATGATCTGGATGCTCGCTTCGGTGTCGCTGCGCTGTTCGATGGCCGACACGTTCAGGATGCCGTTGGCGTCGATCAGAAACGTTACCTCGATCTTGGCCATGCCCGCCGGCATCGGCGGGATGCCACGCAACTCGAACTGCCCCAGCGAACGGCAGTCGGCAGCCAATTCGCGCTCTCCCTGAACCACGTGAATCTTCACATTCGTTTGCCCGTCGACGAAGGTGGTGAACATCTCATGAGACTCACATGGAATGGTCGTGTTTCGCAGGATCAGCTTGCTGACCGCGCCCCCCATCGTTTCGATACCCAGCGACAGCGGCGTCACGTCGAGCAGCAGGAGGTCGCGTCGGGTGCCGGCCAGAATCGACGCCTGAACCGCCGCCCCGAGGGCAACCACCTCCTCAGGGTTCAGCGCCGTGTACGGAGCCGTTCCGAACAACTGCTCGACCCGCCGCCGAACCAACGGTACGCGTGTAGACCCGCCAACCAGAATTACCTGGTCGAGGTCCTTGGGCTCGAGCTTGGCGTCGACCAGCGCACGGCAGCAGCACACCAGCGTTTCCTGCACCCGGGGCTCGATGCGAGCCTCGAACTCCTCTCGCGTGATGGTGCGGTGATACAGGCGTCCCCCGCCCAGATCGATCTCAACGGTGGCCTGTGCGTCTGTGCTCAGGCTGATCTTGGCAGCCTCGGCAAAACTCCGAAAGGCCTGCTGCGTGCTCGGCGGGAACTGAATCGTTTGACCGTGCTGCTGGCGGATTTCGTCCTGAAGCAGCTTGATCAATTCGCGGTCGAAATCGTCGCCGCCCAGATGCGTGTTGCCTCGCGTGCTGAGCACCTCGAACACGCCGTCACGGAGTTGCAGAATGGAAACGTCGAACGTTCCGCCTCCCAGGTCGTACACGGCGATGCGGGCGCGCTCGGCCAGATCCAGTCCATAGGCCAGGGCAGCCGCCGTCGGCTCGTTGACGATGCGGACAACCTCGAGTCCGGCGATCCGGCCGGCGTCGCGTG
>Ga0315550_1001684_pt1 | contig 13631 bp, 10 predicted proteins | sample SalMarSW160190MG_2_FD_203100 | JGI IMG/M metagenome (GOLD analysis project Ga0315550, IMG submission 203100) | Salt marsh sediment microbial communities from the Plum Island Ecosystem LTER, Massachusetts, United States - Salt Marsh Sediment SW1601-90 ... | reverse complement strand
GGATTTGATGCGGTCGATATAAAATCCTGTCACGGGTACCTGATAAATGAGCTTTTTGCCTGCCATAACAGAGATGGTAAATACGGCGGCTCGTTCGAGAACCGAACAAGGTTTGTTCTCGAAGTTATTGACAAAATCCATAACGAACTCGGTGAAGATAAACCGATTACGACAAGACTGGGTATTTATGACGCCATACCTTATCCATACGGCTGGGGTGTCGATAAAAATGATTACCGTAAGCCGGACTTGACGGAGCCGAAGAAGCTGATTGGGCTTCTGCAGCAGCGTGGCGTTAATCTGATTAACATCACGGTGGCAAATCCGTATTACAATCCGCACGTGGGCCGGCCTTTCAATGAGGCGATAGTCGGCGGCTATGAAGAGCCGGAACATCCGCTCGTCGGCGTAAGCAGGCTCGTGAATCTGACCGGCGAAATTCAAAAGAAATTTCCCGGCATCGCAATTGTCGGTACGGGCTATAGCTGGCTGCGGACACTTTTTGCAAACGTGGCGGCGACAAACAAAGCAAACGGCCTGACCACCCTGGTCGGTGCGGGAAGGATGGCATTTGCATATCCGGATTTCGCCAAAGATATCATCACGAAAGGCAGGATGTATCCGGAGAAGGTCTGCGTGAGCTGCAGCGCGTGTACGCAGATAATGCGAGACAGCGGAACGACAGGCTGCGTGGTACGGGACAATGAAGTATATGGGCCGATATTCGAGCACGGAAGGATGGGCGACCGGGACAATCTACTCCGGCTGGCGTCGGCGTGCAGAAAATGTCAGGAGCCGACGTGCCAGCTGGCGTGTCCGGCCGGTGTTGATATCCCGAAATTCATCAGCCTGTTCCTTGACGGCAATGAAAAGGACGCATACGAAGTGCTAAGAGAGAACAATATATTTCCTGAGATTTGCGCCTGGCTTTGTCCGGTCGAGCAGCAATGTGAAGGCAGCTGCCTGCAGGCCTTTATCGGCGACGCCCCCATTCCGATTGCTGATATACAAAGATATCTGGCTGAGCAGGCCAATAAGAACGGCTGGTCAAAACTACGAATACCCAAAAAAGCAAGCGGAAAGAACATCGCTATAATCGGCGCAGGGCCGGCGGGTCTGGCCTGTGCAGCGAAATTACTTGAAGCAGGACACACCGTAACGATATTCGATAGGAGCAGTGAGTTCGGCGGGATGATAGAATCAGTAATCCCATCGGACAGACAAGGTGATTCGCTGAAGAATGAAATTGCAGCTATATTCGCTGATGTGCCTAAAGACAGGATGATTTTACGCCTCGGGAAAGAATTAAACACAGGTTTCAATCTTGATACGATTATAAAGCAAGGTTTTGAAGCCGTCTTTATCGGTATGGGCCTTGCGAAATCGGTCAGCCTCAGCGATATGGACATCGACGGCCTATGGAATGCGATGGAGTTTCTTTCCGCCGCTAAGGAACCAAATCGCTTGCAGATAGCAGGCAAGCGCGTAGCGGCGACGGGCGGGGGCAATACTGCAATGGATGTGGCGGTAACGGCCAGGCGGCTTGGCGCCAAAGATGTCTATATTATATATCGCCGTTCTTTCAAAGAGATGCCGGCCTGGAGTTCTGAACGGGACAGTGCGATAAAGGAAGGTGTGCATTTTTTGATATTGACTCAGCCGCTCGGATTCAATTCCATCGACGGCAAATTAAAGTCCATTAAGGTCTGCCCGACCCGATTGGGCGAGCCCGACCGGAGCGGACGACGCCGGCCTGAGCCGATAGAGTCGAGCGCCTATGAGCTTGAAATGGATGTTGTGGTGGAGGCCATAGGCCAGAGTTCGCCGGAGGAAATCAGCGAAATTCTTCCGGGTGTTGAGCTAACAAAGGGACTTATCCAAACAACAGAAGGGACACTGGCGACATCCAGGCATGGAGTCTTTGCCGGCGGTGACCTTGTAAGAGGGGCATTGACGGTGGTCGCAGCCGTTGCAGACGGAATGAAGGCGGCCAAAGAAATAAACGAATTTCTAAGGAAAAAGGATTAAGCAGGAGCGGTACGCGAACTGCCCCTACTGCTACGAAGAAAGATGGATTCCTGCTTGCGCAGGAATGACAGAAGTGATTTTAATAGATTTCTTACGAAAGGATTTTGAAAATGGCGGAAAGACCAGCAGCAATTGTTACCGGAGCAAGTCGAGGTATCGGAAAAGGTATTGCAAAAGAACTGGCATCATTAGGTTATGATTTAGTCATCAACCACTTTGATTTTACGACCGAGGGCGAGCCGGATGAATCACGCGCAGAGCAAACTCAAAAAGAAATCAAGAAGCTCGGAGCAAAGTGCGAGAGCCTGCGAGGCGATGTCAGCAGTGCCGGGGACAGGAATAGTCTGGTTGCTCTGGCCAGGAGCAAACTCGGCAGGTGCGATATGCTTGTGAATAATGCCGGTGTCGCCCCATCGAAACGGATGGACCTTCTTGAAGCCACAGAGGCCAGCTTCGATAGAGTAATGGGAATCAACCTAAAGGGGCCTTACTTTTTGACTCAACTGGTAGCTAACTGGATGATTGAACAGAAAAAGACACATCCCGAGCGGGCGTTTCGGATTGTAAATACAGGCTCAATCTCAGCATACACCAGCTCACCGGCACGGGGGGAGTATTGTGTCAGCAAAGCTGGCGTTACAATGATGACGATGCTGTATGCGGACAGATTAGCTGAATACGGTATCGGAGTATTTGAGATAAGGCCCGGCATCATCCAGACTGATATGACCAGCGTTGTGAAGGACAAATACGACAAGCTGATAGCGGAGGGCCTTACTCCGATTAAGCGATGGGGTCAGCCGGAAGATATCGCAAAAGCGGTTGGGGCAATTGCCGAAGGCAGCCTTGATTTCTCAACCGGCCAGGTTATAAACGTCGATGGGGGCTTTCATTTAAGAAGACTGTAGGGAGTGAGTAATAATGGATATTAAAAGCACAATCACAACACTGTTAAGAGACGGCTTTATTCTCGTCTTTAACCAGGACAAGCTCGACGTTGTCAAGACGGCCGAGGCTCTTATAAAGGCAGGTGTTAATAATATGGAGGTAACATGCCGGATAAATAAGCCTCTGGAGAAACTGTCACGGCTGCGCAAAGAGCTGGGCGATTTTGCGGCCGGCTCGGCAAGTTTAATTGATTCACCCGCTATGCTCGATGTTTATAACAAGGCACATCCGCAGGACCCGCTGCCCTCGGTGCAGGAGGTTGCCGATGCCGGGGCATGCTATCTTGTATCGGCGATCAACTTCCGCGACGAAAGCTTCGAGAAGTTTGCCGGTAAGCTCCCTATGATACCGGGATGCGGCAGTGTGACGGAGGTCGTAAGCCAGTTTTCCAAGGGCGCGAATCTGTGTAAGATATTCCCGGCCAAGCAGCTCGGCGGGCCCGGCTTTGTTAAGGCAATCGACCCGGCTATTCATAAGACCATCAGCCTGGTGCCAACGGGCGGAACAAATCCGGGAAACATCCCCGACTATATTGATGCGGGAGTTCTGGTACTTGGCGGCTCGTTCAGTATGATTGACCCGGCAACGCCGGGTTCGATGAGACCGGCCGTTGGCCGGGCCACAATGAAAAAAATCATCGACGAGCAGGATTACAATCTTTTGGCTAAAGAGCTGACAATCATTAAACGCCTGATAGATTCACGGCGGTCGGAGAAATATCCAGATATCAACTTTGCAACGGCTTCTATCGAACAGATAAGCCGGACTACAGGCAGAAATTTCAATATTAATTATTTAAATTGAACGGTTTTTACTGTCATGCTGAGCAAAGCGAAGCATCTGGCCTATGAATGAGAATAATGTACACTTGTGCGGGAAGAGATTCTTCGCTTCGTTCAGAATGACAAATTGTGTTATCTCTTGACTATGAGCAATGGAAGTTTGAAACAAGGCTTAAGATTGCAGAGATTATTTATAAGTCTTATCATTTTTTCGCTGACGTGGATGCCGTTGTGCGCGAACGCCGTGACCTCTTCTTCGAGGCTAACAATCAACGCCAAGGACACCGGCTATCGGGGCATCTGGTATATGAATCAGCCGTCCGGTGATGAATACGTCTATAAGTACAGCGGAGGACTTGGGACGTACTGCGCCAAGCATAAACCGTTTGCCGTCTATTGTGAGAAGGTCAGGAAGACTTTTTTCTGTTACGGCGGGACAACCACAGACAGCAACAGAAAGCTGCTGCATATGGTCTCTTACTATGACCACACGACAGGGATGGTGCCGCGGCCAACCATACTTCTTGACAAAAAGACCAGCGATGCCCATGATAATCCTGTTATATCAGTAGATGACAAGGGCTATATATGGATATTCTCGACTTCACACGGCACCGCGAGGCCTTCGTATATCCACAGAAGCAGTAAGCCATACGATGTAAACAAGTTTGAGCTGATTAATGCAACGAAAATAGAAAACGGCAAAGAAGCTCCAATTACCAACTTCTCATATATGCAGCCCTGGCATATCAAAGGTAAAGGATTCATTTGTTTCTTCACCCGCTACAATTATCCCGTTGACCGTACTATTTGCTTTATGACAAGCGCGGACGGCATCAAATGGTCGAAGTGGAACCGAATTGCTGCAATTGATAAAGGGCATTATCAAATCAGCACTGCGGGCAAAAATAAGGCGGGGACTGCGTTTAATTTTCACCCAGAGGGAAAAGGCCTGAATTGGCGGACGAATTTATACTATATCGAAACCGCCGATTTCGGCAGAACGTGGCAAACGGTTGATGGGCAAAAAATGATGCTGCCGCTGACAAACGTTGAGAATGCCGCTCTTGTCCACGATTACCAGGCCCAAGGTCTGAACGTTTATCTGAAGGATATTCGGTTGGATAAAAAAGAAAAACCAATCATTTTGTTTTTGACAAGCAAGGGGTACGAATCCGGCCCGAAAAATGAACCGCGCACCTGGACCACCGCTTGCTGGACGGGTCGAGAATGGCAGATAAGAGCAGCTTTTGTATCAGATAACAATTATGATATGGGCTCGCTCTATATCGAGGACGATGGGACGTGGCGAATAATCGGGCCTACCGAGACCGGGCCGCAGCCGTATAATCCGGGCGGTGAAATGGCTATGTGGACAAGCAAAGACTTTGGAAAAACCTGGAAAAAAGTCAAACAGCTTACGAAAGATAGTCCGCACAATCACACATACGCACGGTGTCCAGTAAACGCTCACCCTGACTTTTATGCTATTTGGGCTGACGGCCATGGCAGAAAACCCTCGCAGTCATCTCTTTACTTTTGCGATAAGCAGGGAAATGTGCGAGAGCTGCCGCGGGAAATGGGTGAAGATTCTGTGAAACCGAAATTGTTAGAGAATAAGTCGAACAAGTAATTTGAATTATCAAATGACCATTTGTCTGATGCCTGCACCTGTGGTTGCGCAGGCACAGGTGGGAGAAAGAAATTTATGGAAACAAGGCAAATAGCAAATCAGGCTATAACCTTGCATCGCTACAACACGGTAATTGTAGGTGCAGGAGCGGCGGGAATGAACTGTGCGGTGCATCTGTGTCAATTTATGGAGAAAAAAGGCATTGCCAATCCCAAGGAAAGAATAGCCGTAGTAACCGCAGGACTTGGTCTGGGGGCCTCACGGATGAGCGGCTCCGACAAGCAGACCTATTATAAAATAGGCACCAGTCCGGATGTTGCCGATAGCGCAGAAGAGTTTGCCAAGAGTCTGACAGCGGCCGGGTGCTGCCACGGCGATTCGGCACTTATCGAGGCAATCGGCTCACTTCGTGAATTCTATCACTTAGTCCAGGCCGGAGTCCCATTTCCAACGGATTCTACGGGCACCTTCATCGGCTACAAGACAGACCATGACCCGTACGAACGGGCCACGTCAGCCGGGCCTAAAACGAGCAGGTTTATGAGCCAGTGTTTGCAGAAACAGCTCGAACGGTACGGTGTAAAGATTTACGATGCGCAGGAGGTCGCACACTTACTAACAGTCGGCACCGGTGAATCGAAGCGAATCATAGGTGTTGTAACGGTGGATAAGAAAAACGCTGATGAATCAAATCGTGCCATAAACGTCTTCTTTGGTGCAAATATAGTACTTGCTGCCGGCGGGCCTGGCGAGCTGTTCAAAACTACCGTCTATCCGAAAGGCCAGCTTGGAATCCATGGGCTGGCGTTCAAGGCGGGGCTGATTGGAGCTAACCTGACAGAGTCGCAGTTCGGACTGGCGAGCATCAAATTCCGCTGGAACGTTTCCGGCACTTATATGCAGGCGATTCCGCGAATATTCAGCACCGACTCCGAGGGCAAAGACGAGAAAGAGTTTCTTACGGACTTTTTCCCGTCAATGAGCAAGATGGCAACGAATATTTTTCTAAAAGGGTATCAGTGGCCCTTCGACCCGCAGCGCATCAAGAACCTGCAATCATCATTGGTTGACATCCTGGTATTCAACGAAACACAAAAAGGCAGGCGGGTATATATGGACTTTCTACATAATCCCATAGGCAGTGATTCTATGGATGAATTTGACATCGATGACCTTGAGCCGGAAGCCAAAGAGTATCTGCAAAAGGCCGGCGCACTGCAGAAAACGCCTATCGAACGCCTGGCACATATGAATACCCCCGCCATCGAGATATATAAAGAGAACGGCATTGATTTATATTCGGAGCCGCTTGAAATTGCGGTCTGTGCCCAGCATAACAACGGCGGTTTTGCTGTGGATAAGTGGTGGCAGTCCAATATACCCCAGACTTTTATAATCGGCGAGATGGCGGGTACGCACGGCGTAAAACGTCCCGGCGGCTCTGCCCTTAACGCCGGTCAGACCGGTGGACTGCGAGCGGCGGAATATATTGTAAACGTCTACGGCTGTGAGCTGCCGGATTACTCAGATAAACAACCTGAGATAGACAAGCAGTTAAGTGACATCGTCAACGGTTTTGAGCTATATACAAGCTCATCAGGTTTGGAGCCTGAAGATGTCTTAGAAGAGGTCCGAAGCCGTATGACCGCCTCCGGGGGACATATAAGAGAATTGAATGATGCTCAAAAAGCCCTGAAAGAAGCGGTAAAGCTCTACAAAGGCATACAACAAAAAGGGTTCAATTCTAAAGATACCAAGGCTTTAATTACAGCAATCCAGGCCGAGCATCTGGCTCTGGCCAGCGTTGGGTACCTGAAGGCCGTTGTGGAATTGCTCAAACAAGGCAGCGGGGCGCGGGGTTCGCATCTTGTCCTTTCCGAAGATGGTATTGAAATACATCCCGACGTGATTGACAAAGCCACCGGCAAGCCGTTAAGATTCAAACCTGAGAACGAGTCGCTAAGAAGTACTGTATTGCAGGTTGAATACGACGAAAGTTCGCCCGATTTGTTTCAGTGCAGAAACATCAAATTAAGACCTGCGCCGACCGACAGGAAGGCATTTGAGCCGGCCTGGCAGGATTATAGAGAGGGAAAAATCTACAGCAGCTAAAGTACATTAGAAGGAGGACCTCCATGGCAATAATAGATGCAAAGCCGAAGTCAGAATGTAAGTATGACATACTCTCGTTAGGTGAAATAATGATTCGGCTGGACCCGGGCGAGGAAAGGATTCATACGACCCGGCATTTTCGGGTTTGGGAAGGCGGTGGAGAGTACAATGTCGCCAGGGGCCTAAAGCGCTGTTTCTCTCAAAGAGCCGCGGTTGTCACCGCCCTTGTGGATAATCCTGTAGGAAGATTGCTCGAGGACTTGATGTATCAGGGCGGCGTGAGTATGGAGTATGTCAAATGGGTCCCATACGATGGCATCGGCAGGAAAGTCAGGATTGGGCTGAATTTCACCGAGCGCGGCTACGGCGTACGAGCAGCCGTGGGTTGTTCGGACAGGGCAAACAGCGCCGCCTCACAACTAAAGAAAGGTGACATCGACTGGGATAGCATATTCGGCACCGACGGCGTCCGATGGTTCCACACCGGAGGCATTTTTGCAGGACTGTCGCAGACGACACCCGATGTTATCATCGAGGCCGTCACTACAGCCAAAAAGCACGGTACCATAGTTTCCTACGACCTTAATTTTCGAAACTCACTCTGGAAGGATATCGGCGGCCAGGAAAAGGCAATGGAAGTCAATCGCGCCATCGCACCGCACGTTGATGTGATGCTTGGAAATGAAGAAGACTTCACAGCCGCTCTGGGTTTTGAAGTAAAAGGCACAGGCAAGAGCTTCTCCAAGCTCGACCCGACGAATTTCAAGAAAATGATCGAGCAGGTCGTGAAAGAGTTTCCAAATTTCAAAGTCGTTGCCACAACTCTGCGAAATGCGAAAACAGCTTCGGTAAACGACTGGGGAGCGATTATCTACGCCGACGGTGAATTTCACGATGCCACACTCAGAACGGACCTTGAAATATACGACCGTGTCGGAGGCGGTGACAGCTTTGCATCCGGTCTGATATATGCTCTTATGGAGGGAAAAACACCCGCTGAGGCGGTAAATTACGGTGCCGCCCATGGCGCTTTGGCAATGACTACACCCGGCGATACAACCACGGCCAGTCTGCGTGAAGTCGAGAAAGTCATTAAAGGCGGCGGCGCCAGAGTTTATAGATAGTCCGAACACGAGGTTCGAGAAAAGATATTTATGATTGTTCAAGCACTTAAATGGATTGGCGGTGTTGACGGTTTCTTAGAGCTTATAGACCAGCGGCGATTGCCTGCCGAATTTATTAAGCTGCAGTGCCGCTCGATAGAACAGCTTTTTGAATCAATAAAGACGCTTGCCGTTCGGGGCGCCCCGGCTATCGGTGTTTCGGCGGCTTACGGACTTGTTTTAGCTATGCAAAAGCTCAATCCCGCGGATGGTCTGGAGCAGGGACTTAAAGTTCTGGCCGAGGCAAGCGAGTATCTGGCATCCTCACGCCCTACCGCTGTAAACTTGTCCTGGGCACTGGAGCGGATTTGTCAAAATGCCAAGGAGTTTGCGACCCGGCAGCCGAAAGCAACAGTGCAAGAATTGCGCGAGGCTGTTTTGACCGAGGCGAATGCTATCTATCGAGAAGACGTGGATATGTGCCGGCGGATTGGTCAAAACGGGGAAAGGTTTATCAAAGAAGGCGCAGGTATTTTGACGCACTGCAATGCTGGTGCACTTGCGACCGCGGGACAGGGGACGGCCTTGTCGGTGATGTTTGAGGCGCATAAAAACGGAAAGAAGTTCAGGGTTTATGCAGACGAGACCCGGCCATTACTGCAGGGCGCTCGATTGACAGCCTGGGAGCTGAAGCAGGCGGGAATTGACGTTACAGTGATTTGCGACAATATGGCGGCTTACCTGATGAACCAGGGCAGGGTCAATGCGGTTATAACCGGCGCAGACAGGATTGCGGCAAACGGTGATACGGCAAATAAGATTGGTACTTACAGCTTGAGCATTCTCGCCCGGGAGCACGGCATACCGTTCTATATTGCTGCGCCGTCAAGCACGTTCGACTTGAGTATAAAAAGTGGAGCCGAGATAACCATTGAACAAAGGCCGGCTGATGAAGTGGTATTCTTTGGCGATAGAAAGACTACACCAGAAGGGATTGACATTTACAATCCGGCTTTTGACGTTACCCAAGCACAGGATATTACCGCTATCATTACCGAGAGAGGAGTAATTGAAAATCCCAATACTGACAATATCCTTGAACATTTAATGTAACGGCATAAACCAAAAAGAATGATGGTTAAGGAACAGAATCAAAGTTCACAATCGTCTAAGACGAACACAGGCCAATCTGCCGATGGCAGAAACAAGGAGCTGGAGCCCCGCTGGCGAAGACGCAATTCGTACTATTATAACTGGCTGGATAAAATTTATAAATTCGTTGTTCGTCCGAACAGCAAAGTTCTACATATTGGTTGTGAATGCGGCGACCTTCTTGCGGCGGTTAAGCCGAGCTATGGTGTTGGAGTTGATGCGGACCCGGAGATGATTGAATTGGCAAAGAAGCGGTTTCCACATCTCAATTTCTACGTAGTTGATCCGCATGAGCTGGAGCTTGATGAGAAATTCGATTATGTCTTGATCTGCAATTCCCTTGGTCGCTGGCACGACATTCAGCAGGTGCTGGAACGTATTCGTCCATTAACTAAAGAAAGCACACGGATTGTAATAACCTATTATAATTATCTCTGGGAAGGTATTTTGAGTTTAGGCTCGCTCGTTGGAATTCGTCGGCCTTACTCATATCAAAACTGGCTTCCCCAGGAAGATATTGCAAACCTGCTCAAATTGGCCGACTACGACGTTATTCGCACTACCTCCTATCTAATGATGCCGAAGCGTATCCCACCGTTGACAACTTTTTGTAATTATTTTCTTTCTTTACTGCCCGGGTTTCGCTTTTTCAATTTAGTGGAGCTTGTGATAGCCCGTCCGGCCTCTGCTGTTCTGCGCGATGAGGATTTGTCTGTTTCGGTCATAGTACCGTGCAGAAATGAGCGAGGCAATATCGAAGATGCGGTGAAACGAATTCCCCGGATGGGTCGGGAAACGGAGATTATCTTTGTTGACGGCAACAGTACGGACGGCACAGCCGAGGAGATAGAGCGTCAGATAGCAAAGAACCCGGAAAGAAATATTCGTTTGGTTCGTCAGGGTGACGGGGCGGGCAAAGGCGATGCGGTAAGAAAAGGCTTTGCCGGTAGCCAAGGAGATGTGCTGGTTATACAGGATGCAGACCTGACGTCTCGGCCTGAAGATTTAACGAAGTTTTTTAGAGCGCTGCGCGACGGTAAAGGTGAATTCATCAACGGCTCGCGGCTTGTTTATCCGATGGAAAAGCGGGCGATGCGCTTTTTGAATCTTCTCGGAAACAAGTTTTACAGTGTATTGTTTAGCTGGTTGTTGGGCCAAAGATTCAGAGATACACTTTGCGGCACGAAAATGATTCGCAGAGAAGACTATGAGCTGATAGAGGCCAACCGTTCGTATTTTGGTGATTTTGACCCCTTTGGCGACTTTGACCTTATCTTTGGAGCGGTAAAGCAAAACCTTAAAGTGGTCGAGGTGCCGGTAACCTATTGTGCAAGAACTTACGGCAAGACAAAAATCAGCCGTTTCACACACGGCTGGCTGCTGCTTAAGATGAGCTGGATAGCATTTAAGAAAATCAAGTGGCTTGGAATCCCGCACTTACTTTGACCTAACGGGATTCACTTATGGGAGCCGTTATGAAAAGAAATCAAAGGAAGTGCGGGATACCTAAGCTGAAGCTGTTACCTTACCGCCAATACGCCGGCGTGGACCGCAATGACCCGCTTCGATTCTACTTTTGGCCCGTCATTGGTAAGATATACCGCCGACGGATTGAGTTGTGCTTAGCAGAGTGCATGGGCGGTCAGCGCGTTCTGGAAGTGGGTTTTGGCTCCGGTGTAACATTTCCAAATCTTAATGATAATTATAAAGAAATCTATGGGCTTGACCTCAACGTGTCGGTCGAAGATGTCAAGGCCGTGTTTAAGGCAAGGCAGATTGAGACGCATTTGCAGAACGGCAGTGTGTTATCTATGCCGTACGAGGATGATTTTTTTGATACTGTTTTGCTGATAAGCATTCTTGAGCATCTAAAGCCTTTTGAGCAAATTCAGGCCTTTCGGGAGATTCGCCGAGTTCTTAGGCCAGGCGGCCAGGCGATATACGGTGTGCCGATTGAGCGAGGCTTCCTGGTATTGATGTTCCGGCTGTTAGGCTGCAACATCCGCGGGCATCATTTTTCTACAGAAAAGGATGTGTTCAATGCCGCCAACAGCATTTTGGAGAAAGTTCGAGTTTTTCAGATGCAAAGCGTCCCCTCTTTATTTGGGCCGGTATATGAGGTAGGGCATTTCTTTAAGGGCGGCTCTGACGGGCAGCGGTAGCGTTCAATATGATTAAGAAACTATCTCAAAACACAATTTGTCATTCTGAGCCCTTCGCTTTGCTCAAGGATAAACTCCGCGAAGAATCTCTTATTTCAGTCAGCCAGACCCTTCGCTTCACTCAGGGTGACAGTTTTGAGATATTTTCTAAATGGTTCGGAAAATTATGAAGATAATCGAACGGCTCAAATTACCAGAGACTATTGGCATTGAAAACCTTGATGACCCTGCTACTACATTATTGCACGCGGAGATTATACAGAAAAAGCCGTTCCTCAAAAAATTATATATTGATTTTTATAAACAGTTTGAAAAGTCGATATCTAACTCCGAAGAAAAAGTTCTTGTTGAGCTTGGCAGCGGTGGCGGCTTTATTAAAGAGATAATCAGCAACGTGATTACATCCGATGTTCTTGAATTGCCGAATGTCGATAAAGTTTTCTCCGCTCTTGATATGCCCTTCGAGGAAGCAAGTGTGGATGCTTTTTTTATGTTCAACGTCCTTCATCATATAACTGAACCAAAAGCCTTCTTCAGAGAAGCTTTGCGGTGCCTTAAAGTTTGCGGCAAAGTCGTTATGATTGAACCTGCAAATACGTTATGGTCAAGGTTCATCTATAAAAACTTCCATCACGAGGCTTTCGACGCGCAGGCCCCCGAATGGGGTTGTCAGGGGCAGGCAAAAAGGGAACTGGGACACCGCCCGTCTTGGCTCGGCCAAGCCGAGACAGGCAAAGCGGGAACCCTGCAAGAGTCAGGGCCTCTTTCAGGTGCAAATGGTGCACTTGCCTGGATAATCTTTTGGCGCGACCGAAAGATATTCGAAAGCGAGTTCCCGTCCTTAAGAATCGTTAGGCTGCGCAATCATACACCCCTACGGTACCTGCTTAGCGGCGGCTTGACGCTGCGTCAATTAGTTCCATCGTTTAGTTATCCGGCTGTTAAAGCCATAGAATATACATTGTCCCCAATCAATGACTTGTCGGGCATGTTTCAGACGATAGAGCTGGAAAAGGTCGCTTTTTAGCTGTTTTTACCCCATTAGAAATGAGATATATGGCGTTTGCTCTGCCAGCCTCGAACTTTTCGCTCGGCCTCATAACGACCCGGTTATTCGGATAAGCTCTTAGTCCACTGCGACTACTTCTTTAATCTCAGGTACCTTTTCTCTGAGAATCCTTTCGATTCCCATTTTCATTGTCATCGCAGCCCCGGGGCAACCCTGGCAGGCCCCCTGCAGACGGACCCTGACGGTGTTGTCCTGGTCTATGCCAACCAGCTCGACATCACCACCATGGCTCTGCAAGGCCGCCCGTACATTCTCGATTGTGTCCTGAACCTTTTCTTCCATAGTTTTTTCGGCGTTAGCTTCGCTGCAACCGCAATTTTCACACATAAGAAATCTCCAAAAAATTCATTTAGCGATATTATTATACCGGCAGTTTAGCTTTTGGCCAGCTTTTTTTGCATGCAAGTAGAAAATGGCCCATTCGACTGCGCTCAGGACAGGGTTTGTTTGGGTTTGTTTTTTTGGGCCGGAACGCGGTAACATTGTTATATACCTTTGTATAATAGATATTTACGTTCATTTTGGGTCTTTTCAGGAATTGGGTTTGTTTTGGCTTTGTTTTTTCATAGCCCTTAGCCGCATTTTTCTTTATAATCCTTTGTAAATACAGACTTTGCATCAATTTTACCCTTTCGGCAATTG
>Ga0315550_1001683_pt1 | contig 13633 bp, 12 predicted proteins | sample SalMarSW160190MG_2_FD_203100 | JGI IMG/M metagenome (GOLD analysis project Ga0315550, IMG submission 203100) | Salt marsh sediment microbial communities from the Plum Island Ecosystem LTER, Massachusetts, United States - Salt Marsh Sediment SW1601-90 ... | reverse complement strand
TGTCCCGAAGGCACTGTTATAGATGCTGGGGGTTTTCTTGTTGTTTGGGCTGACAACCATCCCGAAAAGGGGTCGATGCATGCCAGCTTCAGTCTTAGTGCTAGTGGCGAAGCTATTGGTCTTTTCGCAAGCGATGGAGAAACGGAGATTGATTCTGTAGTGTTCGAAGCGCAGTTTGATGATGTTGCGTATGGTAGAGTGCCTGATGGAACTGCAAGCTGGGTCTATTTGACGCCTACTTCTGGCTCTTCAAACGAGTTGGGTGAAATTGTGAATCCTAGTGAGCCCACTCAACCTGAAGTTCCCGAAAATCTTTACATTAACGAGTTTATGGCTAACAATGATGCTGCTGTTGCGGGTCCTGACGGCAGTTATCCTGATTGGATTGAGCTCTACAATGGCGGCACGGAGTCAATTGATGTTGGCGGTATATATTTGACTGACGACCTTGCGAACCCGGATGCTTGGCCGTTTCCCGAAGGCACTGTTATAGATGCTGGGGGTTTTCTTGTTGTTTGGGCTGACAATGATCCCGAAAAGGGGTCGATGCATGCCAGCTTCGGTCTTAACGCGAGCGGTGAATCTATTGGTCTTTTCGCAAGCGATGGAGAGACGGAGATTGATTCTGTAGTGTTTAATGTGCAGCTTAATGATGTTTCGTATGGTAGGCTGCCTGACGGAACTGCAAACTGGACCTATTTGACGCCGACTCCCGGCTCGCAGAACGAAGAGGGAGAGTCGAATGGTGGACCTACCGAACCAGTCGATGAAGTTCCAGAGGGTTTGGTTATCAACGAGTTTATGGCCGATAACGCGGTCACCATTGCGGGACCTGACGGCAATAGTCCTGATTGGATTGAGCTCTACAATGGCGGCAACGGGTCGGTTAACCTGGGAGACATGTATTTGACTGATGACTTGGGGAACCCTACTAAGTGGCGATTTCCAGACGACACCATAATCGAGGCAGGCGGCTTTTTACTGATATGGGCTGACAACGCCTCTGATTCAGATGGGCTTCATTGCGGTTTTGGTCTTCGCGCAAATGGAGAGACAATTGCTCTTTTCGCTTCTGACGGCACAACTTTGATAGATTCAATAACCTACACCAAACAGCTTCAAGATGTTTCATATGGTAGATTACCCGATGGATCAGAAAATTGGGAACATATGCTGTCGGCGACTCCTGGCTGGGGAAATAATAAGCGGCAGTATGATGCGGGGTCTTCGCTTTGGACGGTTTTGTTGCTTGTTGGTTTGGTTGGGGTTGTGTGTGCTGTTTTCATTGTCGGCATCAAGTTGAATGCTAGGCGCAGGTGATTTGATGATTGACCGTGAGGGGCGTCGTCTAAGGCATGAGTTGAAGTATCATCTTACTTTCATGCAGTATAGGATTCTTAGGCGGAAGTTGGGGGCGGTTCTTAAGCTGGATTCCCATGCTGGACCTGATGGTCGTTATCATATTCGAAGCCTCTATTTCGATGACTTCAGGAACTCCGCCTTTTTTGATAAGATGGCTGGCATTCCTACACGCCAAAAGTATCGAATGCGTATCTACAATGTTTGTGACGATTTTATCAAGTTTGAGCGGAAGAACAAGTTTAACGAGTACGTGTTTAAGGAGACCGCAGTGCTCAGTAGGGAGGAAGCTGACCGCATCCTAAATGGGGACGTTTCTTTCTTGGCTGATTCTAAAAGTAAGCTTCTGAGGTGTTTTTATCTGGAGTGCCGCCGTAATCTTTTACGTCCTGTGGTATTGGTGGATTATCTCCGTGAAGCATACGTTCACCCTGTTGGCAATGTGAGAATCACCTTCGATATTGGCGTGCGCACTGCTTTGGGACCAATTTCCTTCTTTGATCGTAACACCTCTACGGTTACAGTTTGTGAGGAGCCAGGTGTAATTTTGGAGGTCAAGTTTGGCAGAGTTCTTCCCCAGATTGTTCGAGGACTGTTTTTAGACGACATTCAACCGCGGTCTGCCCTTGGAAAATTTGCTGCGTGCAGAGGATCGAAGGGCGTTCTGCTTAAATGTTCTCATTGCTAGATTCTAGTTTTGCCTAAAAACGCTAATAGTCTCCTAATAGAGGTACATTGTTGAAAACAGTGTTTTTTCTGTTTTTCCAAGCAAAACAATTATTTGCTGTCCACGTCTCCGAGCATATTAGGAGACTAATAACAGAAGATTGTTGAAAAACAGCTTTTTTCTATTCGCGCTTAGCCCATAATTCTTTCTTCAGCATATCCCTCACCGCTGCCCTGATGGCGGCGCTTCGGCTCGGGTACATTCCTGACCTCACTAATTCGTCAAGTCCTGTCAGATAGGCTTCTGGAAGAAGAACAGTTACAAGCTTCATTCAAGTTTCACCTTAGCACTTGGCATGTTATTTACCCAATATGTTGCTATATCCTTAATAGAGTTTACCTAAGCAAACCCACAATACTTCGAAAACAGCGCCCAGAAGAGACTGTGCAAATATTATCTGAAACAGTTTTTTATTTCATCCAAGGAAAGAATAGCCACATCGTTTTCTTCCAGAATTCTTTCAGCTTTCTCTAAATCGTCGACTCGCAGGACCAAAGCAAACTTTCCATCTGTACGTACAGCGGATGAATAAGCATACTCGATGTTGAAACCGTTATCTCCCAAAATTTTTGCTACTCTGGAAATCTTGTCTTTCTCTGTTGTTAGAATAACTGTCACTTCGATATTGTTTTTTGATTTGGCGAGATTAAAATTTGCATCTTCCAAAATTTTTGTTGCTCTTCCAGCGTCTTCGGTTATCATCCGGATTAACCCAAATTCGCCAGCATCAGCAATGGACAAAGCAAATATTCTAATTTTGAACCTGTCAAGATAATCAATTAACTCAGACAGCGCGCCAGGACTATTATCTAAAAAGACACTCACTTGCTGTACAGGCATAACTTTTACCCAAACTCAAGTAGACTCAAATAATATTTATATCTTCACATACCTACATTTCATTCCCCAATCGGAGACCATAGAATTGCTCAAATGTATCGGAGTCTCAAAAAAGTTCGGAGGACTAGAAGCATTAAAAAATGTCGATTTCACAGTCAACAAAAACGAAATCGCCGGGCTTGTCGGTCCTAATGGCTCTGGAAAATCAACACTGTTAAACGTTATCAGCGGAGTTTACAAGCCTGACTCAGGCAAAGTCCTGTTCATGAACGAGGACATCTCCAAACTTCCACCTCACTTAGTCTGCTCTAAAGGAGTAACAAAAACTTCTCAATCTGTGCAATCCTTCCCAGATATGACCACCCTAGAAAACGTGCTAACCGGCGTTCTTTTTGGACGAAAAGACGCAAAAGAGCATGACTCCATACGCAAAGCTGAGGAACTTTTGGAGTTTGTGGGCTTAGATCAGCAAAAATTCAATGTTCCCGCAAAGAATTTGAATGTGGTAGAATTGAGGCGCGTTCAGCTGGCAAGAGCCTTGGCTACAACGCCTAAACTGCTTCTCTTGGATGAGATTCTCACCGGTTTGACGCCGAAAGAAAGTGATGAAGCTATTGCCTTGGTGAAACTGATTAGAAAACAGGGAGTAACCATACTCATGGTCGAACATGTCATGAAAGTGATTATGGGTCTATGTGATCGGGTAACCGTCTTGCATCATGGCGAAAAAATCTGTGAAGGAACACCTGAAAAAGTGTGCACTGACGAGAATGTAGTGAAAGTGTATCTGGGTAAGAAATTTTCATTCTATGAGGATTAAAGATGCTGGAAGTTGAAAACGTTTCTGCAGCCTATGGTCTGGTCCAAATACTCTGGGACGTGTCCTTCAAGATTAAAGAAAAAGAGATAGTTAGCGTAATCGGTCCTAACGGCGCAGGCAAAACCACCTTGGTGAAAACTATTATGGGGTTGCTACCTGCAAAAACTGGAACTATCCGTTTTAAAGGCGAAAACATCGAAAAGCTGCGCCCATACGAAATCGTTAAGAAAGGCGTAACCTTGATTCCGGAAGGCAGAGAAATTTTCCCCAAAATGACTGTTGAAGAGAATATACTTTTAGGCGCTTACACAATAAAGGACAAAAACGCAGTCAAGGAATCAAAGGAAAGAAATTACCAAATATTCCCTGTCCTGAAAAAGAAAGAAAAAGCTCTAGCTCAGACCTTGAGCGGAGGAGAACAACAGATGCTGGTCATATGCAGAAGTCTGATGTCCAATCCTGAACTTTTGATACTGGATGAGCCTTCGTTAGGTCTAGCACCCATACTGGTGGGAAAAGTGCTGGATACTTTGCGTAAAATAAACGAAGAAGGGGTTGCAGTGCTTCTGGTTGAGCAGAACATCCGCGACTCTTTGAATATTGCCGACAGAGGTTACGTTCTTGAAAAAGGCAAAATTATTATAGAAGGCAAAGGCAGAGAACTGCTATCTAATGACCATATAAAAGAAGTGTATTTAGGCATTTGATGGAGAATTTTTTTCATGTCAGACATATACTGGAACAAAAACTTCGAAACCGCAACAAGAGACGAAATCAGGAAACGTCAGCTTCGGCTGCTCAAAGAAAAAGTGAAGTTTTGTTACGAAAACACCGAGTTTTACAGAAACAAACTCAAAAGTGCAGGAATATCCCCTAGCGACATAAAGACACTTGAAGACGCTCAAAAAATTCCTTTCACAGTAAAGGATGATCTGAGAGACAATTATCCATTCGGAATGGTCGCAGTTCAGTTTGATGACGTTGTGGAAATACATGCGTCAAGTGGAACAACTGGCAACCCTGTAGTGGGAGCGTACACCCAAAACGACATGGATGTTTGGGCGGAATTAATGGCGCGATCACTCTACGCCACAGGTGTTAGACGACAGGATGTACTTCACAACGCTTACGGCTATGGCTTATTCACAGGGGGTCTAGGATTTCATTATGGCGCCCAGAAAATCGGGTCCACAATCATTCCCGCCAGCGGAGGAATGACCCAGCGACAAATAAAACTGATGAAAGATTTAGGTTCCACAGTTCTGTGTTGTACACCCAGCTATGCAATTTACCTCGCTGAAGCAATGAAGGAAGCGGGCGTTGATCCTCGGAAGGATCTCAAACTGAGGATAGGTCATTTTGGCGCAGAGCCGTGGTCAGAGCGAATAAGGGAAAGGGTTGAACAGGAACTGGGAGTTGAAGCTTTTGACATCTATGGATTAACTGAATTGTGTGGTCCAGGAGTTTCGGTGGAATGCAGTGAACATAACGGACTGCACATTTGGGAGGACCACTTTCTCATTGAAACCATTGACCCGAAAACTGGCGACGTGTTACCCGCTGGAGAAGAAGGCGAGATGGTGTTTACGACTCTCACAAAAACAGGTTTACCCCTTCTGAGATTCAGAACAAGAGACATATCAGTTATCGAAACCGAAAAATGCGGTTGTGGCAGAACCCATTCCAGAATGATGAGAGTAACAGGAAGATCCGACGACATGCTGATCATACGAGGCGTTAATGTGTTTCCCTCTCAGATCGAATACGTCGTAATGGGCTTCCCAGAATTAGCCGCACAATACCAAATCGTTCTTGACAGACCAGGGGCACTGGACGTATTCACCATAAAAGCAGAATTAACAGAGCAAACCTCAAAGAGCACCCAAAAGGAGCTGGATGCATTAAAGCTCAGAATCAGGCAGAAGGTAAGCAACATAACTGGGATTTCACCGATTGTCGAGCTAGTGAAACCTGGCGAAATTCCTAGAAGCGTGGGAAAAGCAAAAAGGGTCTTAGATATGCGTTCAGGCAAGATTTGAAGGCTTCCTCGGCATGAATGCGAAGATTGCAGTTGACAGACCTGGCAGTTTCCTGTTGCTTAACGGAGACGAAGCCGTTGCAAGAGGAGCCGTAGAAGCAGGAGTGAAGGTAGCATCTTCGTACCCTGGAACTCCCTCCACAGAGATTCTGGAAACCATAGCGGAGGCAGCCAAGACTTTTGGGATATACGCTGAATGGAGCATAAACGAAATAGTAGCCTTGGAAGTGGCTGCAGGCGCATCCATGGCAGGGGAAAGAGCAATCGTTTCCATGAAGCATGTGGGGTTGAATGTAGCCTCTGACGCTGCGATGACTCTGGCTTACACGGGGGTTGTTGGCGGTTTGGTTATTGCCGTCTGCGACGATCCGGCTATGTACAGCAGCCAGAACGAACAGGACACCCGATATTTTGCTGTGCACTCAGACATTCCTCTTCTGGATGCAGCCAACCCTCAAGAAGCGTTGGATATGACCAGAGAGGCGTTCAAGATAAGCGAGCGATTGCAGTTGCCTGTGATTGTTCGTTTAACTACTCGGGTGGCGCATGGGAAAGCAAGAGTGAAGATTAACGAGATTGTTAAGAGTTCCAGAAAAGCCGAGTTTGATAAGAATGCTTCAAGATGGGTTATGGTTCCCTCTAACGCTATTAGGAGGCACAGGATCCTTAAGGAAAAGCTGAAGAAGGCAACGGAGCTTGTGAACAGCTCAAAGTTCAATGTGATTGAGGATAATGGAAAAGAAATTGGGATTGTAGGCAGCGGGATAGGCTATTATTATGCAAGGTCCGTGTTGGATGCAAGTCAATTCTCGTGGCTGAAATTGGGTTTCGTCTATCCGTTTCCTACGGAGTTATTCAAGACTTTTGCGTCTAAAGTGAAAAAGATAATTGTGGTAGAGGAATTAAGGCCCTTCATCGAAAACAACATCAAATGTTTGCATCCGGAAATTCTGGGAAAAACCGGGATAGGATTGGATGAAATCGGCGAGTTTACTCCAGACGTCGTTAAAGACGCTTTTGTAGGCTTGGGGTTATGTGAGAAGACTGAACTGCAAAAAGACCTGAATTTGCCAGTCCGCCCCCCAGTGCTCTGTCCAGGATGTCCACACAGAGCTTTCTATTATGCTCTAAACACTGTTAATCAGTTTGTTGATTGTAACCCCCAAAAATGTAATGGCTGCGTTGTATGCGAGTACGCTTGCTCTATGGAGAAGGAAGAAACCTTCAACCCCGTCAAGTCCAGAATAAGGGCAGTGAGACTTGATCCGCTGTCCAATATGGCAATGGCCTGCAGAACCTGCGAGGACGCACCATGCGTTGCAGCTTGCCCAAAAGATGCGTTAAGCCAGTCAACAGAAGATGGAACCATAACAGTCTATGAGGAAAAATGCGATGGCTGCGGTTGGTGCATCCCAGCTTGTAAATATGGGGCAATAACTCTGCACCCTGACACCCTGAAAGCCCTTGTGTGTGACACCTGTGATGGTGATCCTGTGTGCGTTCAATGGTGCCCTGAAAGTGCATTGAGTCTTAAAGGCAAGACAACAGACAAAATCGTCACAGGTGACATAGGCTGCTACACGCTAGGGTTTATGCCGCCAGTAAATACGGTTCAAACTTGCCTCTGTATGGGCGCTGGAATTTCACAGGCTGCAGGCATGGTTCACGCTGGAGTCAAGGACAAGGTTTTTGCGGTTATTGGCGACTCAACGTTTTTCCATGGTGGAATGCCTGGTTTACTCAACTTAGCCTACAACAAATCGAATGTCTGCGTAGTAATATTGGATAATAATAGTGTGGCAATGACTGGGCACCAGCCGACACCGGGCTCAGGAAAGAATGCTTTAGGAGAACAAACAAAGATAATAGAAATTGCGGATGTTGCGAGAAGTTTGGGAATAGAAACAGTGGAAGTTGTTGACCCCTACGATGTTGAAGGAACCAGGAAAGTTATAAGAAAAATTTTAGATTATCATGGACCTTCGGTTATCATATCTCGGAGACCTTGCCCTCTTTTGGTTAAACGGGGTGTAGCAAGGGAGGTTTTGGAGGAATGCAACGGATGCGGTGTGTGCGTTGAACAGTTTGGCTGTCCAGCGATTTCGTTGACGTCGGAACGTGCTGAGATTGACCCTATGCTCTGTTATGGCTGTGGAGTCTGTGAGGAGATTTGCCCGTTTGATGCGATAAGGAGTGTCGAATAGAATGGTTTTGAATATTGTTTTTTCTGGCGTAGGCGGGCAAGGCATTGTGGTTGCGAGTGACATCTTTTGTGAGGCTGCTCTTATTGACGGCTTAGATGTGGCGAAGGCGGAAGTTCATGGGATGGCTCAAAGAGGCGGTTCAATTGTTGCGCATGTTAGGGTTGGCGAAAAGGTTCAGGCTCCGCTTATAGAGACGGGAACAGCTGATGTGATATTAGGTTTTGAACTGCTTGAAGCTGCAAGAGTTCTCCCAATGCTGAATGACGATGGAACGGTTATAGTGAACACCAAATATATTCCGCCTAGCACATCTGCTGTTGCATCATCTGGTTTGGATGATGAAAAGATTTTAGACATAATAAGAGGCAGGGCACATAAGGTGTATGAAATTGATGGGCTCGGCATCGCCACAAAACTTGGAAACATTCTTGTAGTCAACACAATCCTTCTTGGTGCACTCTCAGCTATTCCAGAGAACCCAGTTAAACCCGAGTCTGTAGAGAAGGCTATCTGCGGCAGACTCAAGCAGAAATATGTAGCGCTTAACCTTGAAGCCTTCAAAACAGGCAGAAAACAGGTTAATTTGGGTTAATTTTATTAACACTTCAATTACAGTACTTACGAATTTAGAGGAAACAAAGATGGTAAATACTAAACTAGTTGCCGCCGTCGTTATCGTGATTGTTGTTGTCGCTGGGGCTGTTGCTGCCTGGCAATTAATGCCAACATCTGAAGAAGAAGAAAAAACCACCATCAAAATAGGTCTAGTTGCACCGCTCTCAATACCCGTCGGACAAGACATGGACCGTGCCGCCAAAATGGCAGTTGAAGAAATTAACAATGCTGGTGGCATTTACGTCGAGTCTTTAGGCAAGAACCTTACTATAGAGTTGGTGACTGCAAACACAGAAACCGCTAATCCAGACGCTGCAAACAATGAGGTCACACGAGTTGTAAACCAAGGCGTTGACCTGCTCATTGGAGGATTCGGAAGTGGAGCCACTCTCTCTGGTCAAGTACCCGCAATAGAAAACCGTGTTCCCTTCATCATAACAGGTGCTTCAACTCATCTTGTTACAAGAAGAGGTTTTCTTCCAGACGATGACCCTTCGAAGATAGACGATGCAGAAGGCATGAGTTACATGTTCCACTACTGCACTACAACGTACCACTACTCAAAAACAGTTGCACATTTCTTCGATGAAGCCATGAAACCTCTGCTTGAGAGTGAATTTGGTATTACAAGGAATCTTAGGCTTGCAGTGTTGTACCGTGACGACGCTTACGGACAAGGAGTCTGGGATGCAACCAAACAATACATAGAAGATGACAATCTTGCAATCGATATTGTTGCTGAAGTAAACTATCCCACAGATACAACAACTTTTCAGGCAGAACTTACAACTGTTCAAGCCGCTGAGCCTGACGCTGTTTATGTCGTAGATTTCACCACAAACACTGCTACCATTTATCAACAGGGACAAAGCGATGTTGGATTGAACACCATTTACATAGCTGTTGAATGCTGTGAAGAGCCAGAATTTTACGAAGCGCTGGGACAATGGGGTGATTATCAACTGCTAGAATCCAAGTTTGCTTCGTATGCTGATGTAGATGGTGAATTCTACTTGCCAATGATGGACACTTACGTGGTGGACTACGAAGCAAAATATGGTCAAGTTCCAGGAATGATGGGTGCTGATACATACGACGCATTCTACCTTGCAAAAGACGCTATTGAAAGAGCAGGGACAATAGAAAAGAGCGCAGTCAAAGACGCCATAGAATCATGCAATATGGAACAGATGCTAATCATGACTGAAACCGGCAAAATAGAATTCGGCACAGACGAAGATAACTATCATGAGATTGCCCCGGTTACTTTTGTTGAACAGCTATTCTACGACGAAGCTCTCGGCGAATGCAGACCACTTGTAATCTGGCCTGAAACTGCTCCTGTAGTGGGTACAATAAAGCAGACAGACTTTGTGCTTCCCGACAACTATGAACCCGGAAGTCCATGAGAATGACTTTTGCAGTCAAAATGAACTTCCCAACCATCCCCTTTTTATTTTTAGGATTTTTTGTTTTCCTCTTGAATTAACCTTTATAATCAATATGTGCGGTAGAATATAGCTAAACACGCGGTTGAGACACGTATGATTGATGCAACAAGTCTGATGTTAACTTTAATGTGGGGCCTTGCTATCGGATGCATCTACGTTTTGCTTGCTACAGGATTGAATCTGATTTTTGGTGTAATGAAACTGGTGAATTTTGCCCACGGTGAACTCCTTATGGTGGGCGCTTATGTGAGCTACTCAGTTTGCACTGGGCTTGGAGTTAATGCTTACATAGCAGTGTTCGTGTCGATGGGAATAGTTGCACTGGTTGGATTAGCAGTTGAACGGTTAGCTTTCCGAAGGATTTTGGGTTCAGACAAGCTCAACGAAATTTTTGTTAGTCTTGGATTGATTCTAATTTTTGATAATGTTGTTGCTTTGGTGTGGGGTGACAAATCTAAAAGAATCATCAGCCCATTCGAGAACATGAGTTTGCAGTTGGGTGAAGCATCCATAAGGTTTGATTGGCTAATTGCTTTGGCGTTTGTGGTTGTTATACTTGTTGGGTTGCTGTTTTTGGTTAAGAAAACCAAGATAGGCATGGCTATGAGAGCAACCAGCCAAAAAAGTCAAGCCTCGATGCTGATGGGAATAAACATTGAACACATTTACATTTTCACGTTTATGTTAGGCGCCGCATTAGCTGGAGCAGCGGGTTCACTTTACGGCATAATATTTCCTTTCAACCCGTCCATAGGAGCATTACCGACAATCAAAGCGTTTGCTATTATAATCATGGGTGGACTGGGAAGCATACCCGGAGCCATAATCGGCGGGCTTTTGTACGGAATTGCTGAACAATCCGCAGTGGCAGTTTTCGGCAGCACTTGGAGAAACGCCGTCGCATTTTCACTTCTAATAATTGTTCTGGTTCTTAGACCAAAAGGGCTTTTTGGAGAGAAGGGCGACTAAATGTTCACAAGAGCGTTCACGAAAGATAACTTCCTTAAACTTTTGCAATCCACAAAAGGCAGAATAGCTCTAGTGGCAATCGCAGTTTCTTTAGTTATTCCTTTTGTATTAAGTGACAACTACATGATTCATGTCTTAACCACCGTTGCAATCTTCATTATATACGCGTCAAGCTGGAATCTGCTAGCCAGCTCAGGGCAGGGTTCACTTGGACATGCAGCGTTCTTGGGCATAGGCGGATTTACTTCATCACTGCTTGCAGTAAATCTGGGCATACCCCCAATAATCGGAATATTCATAGGAGGCGTCTTCTCAGCAGCAATCGGCTTCTTGATAGGCATCACCTGTGTGAGACTGAAAGCATGGTTCCTAGCGATGGTAACTTTCGGCTTTTTAGTTATTGCAGAAACTCTGTTCCGCCATTTTGATGACTACACCCACGCCAAACTTGGCTTCCGAACCCCCATTCTGGTCCCCTCAGGATTACCGTTTTATTACTTCGCAGTTTCAATCAGCATCATATCCGTGACTGTGATGTATTTCATGATGAAGTCAAAGATGGGGTTGGCTTTCAGAGCTATACACCAAAATGCGACCGAAGCAAGCATGATTGGCATAAACACAGCCAAATACAAGCTTTATGCCTTTGTGTTCAGCACATTCTTTGCTGGCCTATCTGGAGCCATCTATGCGCACTTTCAAAGATACATCCACATTACAGTGTTTACCGCAGACAACTCGTTCAAGCCACTGATGATGTCCGTAATTGGCGGTCTCGGCACAATCGAGGGACCAATCATCGGCTCAGCAATAATGGTTTTTATCGATGATCTGCTGCCGAACATAGATACTTTTCTGAATTCTGTTCTAGGTCCACTATTCCCTGCAATAAGTAGTGTTGGACCATCAATACGGTTTATTGGCTTAGGCGTCTTTCTTGTCATAGTGGTTGTTTTCCTACCAAAAGGAATTTCTTCACTGATACGCAAAATATACCGCTACGTACGCACAGAACTAAGCGAAAGTGAGAAACCATGAAGGGAACTGATTACTTCAGAGAACTCTTGGGAGTCAAGGTTCTAGAAGTAAAGGATGGCTACTCAAAAATGTCATTGAAAATCTCCAAAGAGCACACAAATTTTGTAGGCTTCACACATGGCGGTGTTGTATTTGCTCTGGCGGACTGCGCATTTGCCGAGGCAGTGAATTTCGGTGATAAGAAGGCTGTTGCGGTTCAGGTGAGCATAAACTATCTGAGACCCAGTTCAGAAGGGGACGTTCTGACCGCTGAAGCCGTAACCGTCTCGGAGGGAAAAACTTTCGTCCTGTGTAGCATAACAGTGAGGAAAGAAAACAAGACGGTGGCTTTATTCTCGGGATTAGCGTACAAAATAGCCGGATAAGGCGACTTGATTAGCTTCCTCTTTTAGCAATCGGTGAAGTTGTTCTAGGCAAAAACTGTTCGCTAATTCTTTTTTCTTCGCCTTTCAACCATAACGCAGACTCCATGAACAACTTCGATGTTGTTTTCTTTGCAGAAGTTTAGTGCTGTTTCAGATTCAGATCCAGGCTGCATCCACACCTTTTCTATTCCAAGCTTCTTGCAGACCTTAACAATCTGGTTTGTCACCTTCGGGGGAACAACCAAATCCACAACCTGCGGCTTCTCAGGCAAGGACTCGAGACTCGGATAACACTTATCGCCTAAGATTTCATCCGAGTTCGGATTCACAGGATAAACCGTGTATTCGGCGGCTCGAAGGTCTCTGTAAACTTGGTGACCATACTTGTTTTGGTCTCTGCTGGCACCCACAACTGCAAACACGTTGCTTTTTTCCAAAAAATCTTCTATCAGTTTCGCATCCATAACTGCATCCCATATCCCTCTCATGCCTGCAAGTCTTAAGTTTTGCTCGATCTTCTCCTGTTAAAATCAGCTAATGCCCTTTTCACGTGAACACGCATGCAGCTTGGTATGCAGGCGCTCATGGAACCACAATATCAGAAAGAAAAAAATGGTTGCGGGAGATGTGGTGATGTCTCCAACGTTTAGGTAACAGCCATTCCCTTAACTTTGTGTTTTACCTTCACGTTTTGACTTTTCAAAATAGAAAAACCTATGGTGCATTAAAATTTTAGCCTAAATCCGCTATGAACTGAGCAATAAAAGTTTTAAAAAGAAAAGCAACATACTTGGTTTGTTACAAACTTGCTATTTGTGGAGGATGGATGAGTTTATGAAACTGAAAAAACAGCAAATCATGATTTTGGCAATTGTTCTGATTTTGGTTATTTCTGTTTCCTCTGTTGTTTTATTTTTGAATGCTGAAAATGGGGATTCTCCGAATGGAAATGGTGACGTTGTTGAAACTGGCGACTGGATTGACTTGAGCAGTAACATCAATGCGGTTGCAACGGAATGTGCAGTAGTCGGATATACTGATTATTCGGATGTGTTTTTCATAAACAAAAATGAGGGATGGGTTACCTCCAGCTGTGTCGCAGAAATCTACCATACCAGTGATGGTGGTGAGAGTTGGGAGGTGCAGACAACACAGTTTTCATGTAATGCAATCTGGATGCTAAATGAAAACGAAGGGTATGCAGGAG
>Ga0315550_1001682_pt1 | contig 13638 bp, 10 predicted proteins | sample SalMarSW160190MG_2_FD_203100 | JGI IMG/M metagenome (GOLD analysis project Ga0315550, IMG submission 203100) | Salt marsh sediment microbial communities from the Plum Island Ecosystem LTER, Massachusetts, United States - Salt Marsh Sediment SW1601-90 ... | reverse complement strand
AAGGTGGCGCGAGCAGGGGGCGTGGATTTCGGCGGACTTCTGGTTCGGCTTTGACGTGACCCACTCCTGGACGGTGGGCACCGAACGTTTGCTGATGGCGATGGTGACCGACCCGGACTGGGTTGTGGACATGTTCAACACGTTTCTGGACGTGGACATCGCCCTGTTTGAGATGGTCTGGCAGGAGGGATACCATTTCGACGAGATCCATTGGCCGGACGACATGGGGTACAAGCAGTCGCAGTTTTTCTCGCGGGCGATGTACCGCGAGTTGCTCAAGCCGGTGCACAAGCGGGCCGCCGACTGGGCGCACGCCAAGGGCGTCAAGGTGCAGTTGCATTCGTGTGGGTACGTCGAGCCCTTGATACCCGACCTGCTCGAGGTGGGGATCGACATGCTGAATCCGCTGGAGGTCAAGGCGGGGATGGACCCTCCGGCTCTGAAAGCCAAGTACGGCGACAGGATGGCGTTTCACGGCGGCCTCAACGCCGTGCTGTTCGATGACATGGATAAGATGGCCGAACAGATGCGTGCGGTGATCCCGGTGATGAAGCAAAACGGGGGCTATTGCATCAGCTCGGATCACTCGGTGCCTCAGTCGGTGAGTCTGGAGGATTTCCGTCGCTTCGTCGAGCTGGCCAAAGAGTTGGGTTCGTACGAGTAGGGCCTTGCGGCGCCGTGCCGCGGCGGGGCGAGCGAGAAAGGGCGACCATGAGCAGAAGACAATATGGGTTTGCGGTGGCGGTCATGGCGGCAGCCGGCCTGGTGGGCGGCGGCTTGGCGAGTCTTCTGTGGGCGCCGCGTCACGTCCAGGCCCAGGGGGTGGTCCGTCCAGCCAGGGTTCGCACAGCCAGCGAGTTCCGTGTGGTGGATGCCGAAGGCAAGACCCGTGGCGTGTTTGGGCTATCGGCTGCGGGCAATCCCTCGGTGAACCTCTTCGACCACGAGGGAAGAGTACGCACCGGCCTGGGCTTGATGCCCGACGGCGGGGCGGCGCTGGCGTTCGTCGACAAAGACGGCACGACGCGGCTGACCATGCGCGTGTCCGACACTGGGATTTGCGGCGTGGAACTGCTCGACGCAGCCGCCAGGGCGCGGGCTATGCTGGCGATTTTGCCGGACGGCTCGCCGCGGCTGGCTCTCTTCCAGCAGGACGGTAAGAGTGGGCTGAGCTTGAGCCTGCCGGCTGACGGAGTTTCGGGGCTGATGGTGCAGGACAAGCAGGCGAGGCCACGCGTGGTGGTGGGCGTGGACGCACAGGGGAAGGCGACTCTCCGGGCGGCCGATGGCGGGGGAAAGGTGGTCTGGTCGGCTCCGTAGAGACGCGGAATACGGGCGGCGTGCCGGGCGATAGCTACGCCCAGGGGTCGATGGCCATCTTGACGTGGTGATCGCGGGCCGATTCGAACAGGTCGAGGGCTGCGGGCAGTTCCGATAGCGGCATGAGGTCGGTGACGATGTTCTCGTGGTCGATCATGCCGGCCTGGACCATCTGTGAGGCCCGCTGGAGGCTGTAGGGGGGCATCTTCGAGCCGACGATCCGCATCTCTTTTTGATAAACCTGATGGGGGTTGATCGCGACGGTGGCGTCGGGCGGGCAGATGCCGAAGACGACAAAGGTGCCGCTCTTGGCGACCAGGTCGATGCCCTGGGCGACGGCGGCCGGGTCGCCGGATGCGTCGATGATGTAGTCGATCCCTTCAGGGGCGCGGTCGAGTACTCTCTGCCGAAGGTCTTCAGTGGCCGGATCGACCACCAGGTCGGGCGCGAACCTCGCGGCCCGGTCGCGGCGGAAGGCCACCGGCTCGGAGACGATCAACAGGCTGACAGGGCTTTGCCGCAGCAGTTGCGTCCAGAGCAGCCCGACCGTGCCGGCCCCCAGGACCATGGCCGTCTGCCCGGGTCGCAGCGAGAGCTTGTCATAGCCGTTGAGCACACAGGCAAGGGTTTCGACGAGGATGCCGGCGGTCGCGGGCGTGTCGGGAGCGAGGGGATAGATGTTGGCGGCCGGCGCGGCAGTGAACTGGGCGAACCCGCCGTTGCGGACGTACCCGATAGTCGCCAGATTGGGGCAGAGATTGGGCCGGGCCATGCGGCAGGAGCGGCAGCACCCGCAGGCGACGACCGGGTCGACGCAGACGTTCTGGCCCTTCCGGAAGTACGTCACATCGGAACCGACCGAGTCGATCACGCCGGCGATCTCGTGACCGGGGACGACGGGCGGCTGGACCTCGTGTTGGAGGTGGCCTTGATAGATGTGCACGTCGGTCCCGCAGACGCCGCAGGCGGCGACCTTCACGAGCACTTCGTCAGACGCCGGTGTGGGCTTGGGCAGGTTTTGGACTTCGATCCGGCGGTCCTCGACAAAGACGGCTGCTTGCATGGCGAGATTCCCGATCGGACGTTGGAGGGCGGGCCCTCGCGGCGACGATGAACTACGGAGTTTGCAGGTACAACCAAGGTGATTATACTAGTGGTTTGATCGCCTGGCGAGCGAAGAGATCGATCAATGTTTGAAGCGGTGCGGAACTATCTGGGGCGGTTGGTGAGTCCCGCATACAACCCGATCCACGTGGCCGTCGAACTGGTGCTGATCGGGTTGGTGGTGTACGTGTGCCTTCGCTTTCTTCGCGGGACGCGCGGTGAACGGCTGTTTTCCGGCGTGGTGATCGTACTGGTGGTGACGACGCTTCTGGTAAGGGTGCTGGCCAAGCAGTTCAGGCTCGAGCGAATCGAGGTGTTGTACACGCCGTTCGTGGCGGGGATGTTTCTGGTGGCGCTGGTGGTTTTTCAGCCGGAGTTGCGCCGCGGATTGATGCGATTGGGAGAGGCCAGGTGGTTGCGACCCTGGTCGCGCGAGGTGAGCGACGTAGTGGATCACCTTGTGGGGGCGGCGGAGTACCTGTCGAAGAACAAGATCGGCGCGATCATTGCCATCGAGCGCGAGGTGGGACTGGGCTCGGTCATCGAGTCGGGAACGCGGCTGGATGCGGACCTGTCGGTCGATCTGCTCAAGACGCTCTTCTGGCCGGGTTCGGCGCTACACGATCTGGGTGTGATCATTCAGCGCGGGCGCGTGGCGGCGGCGGGGTGTCAGTTCCCGTTGGCTGAGAGCGGCGAGCTGGATCGGTCGCTGGGCGGGCGGCATCGCGCTGCGGTGGGTTTGTCCAGCGATTCGGATGCGGTGGTGATCGTAGTGAGCGAAGAGTCGGGCGGGCTGTCGGTGGCCGAGCGTGGCCGCCTCCGTCACGGGCTCGATCTGGCTGAACTGCGGATCACGCTGATGGGTTCGCTGGTTGAGAAGACGTAGGCAACTTCTGGGATGCTGTCGGCGGGCGAGCGGCGCCGCCGGATCAGAGGAAGGCCCATGCTGGACAGGATCAAGACAGCGGCAACGGTGGTGGTGCTGACCTGTCTGATCTGGTTTGTGGCTGACCAGTACGACCAAGGGCAATTGCGGCGTACCGTCAAGGTTCGCATTGCGCCGCGGACCGGCAGCGACCGGATTATCTCGGGCGTGCCGGAGGACCTCGACGTAACGGCCGTGCTGGGCGGCCCGAACCGCCTCATTCGCGAGTTGGAGGCCGAACTGACAGCCGGCATGAACCCGATCGCGTACTGGATCGGCGACGACGTGCCGACCGGCTCGCACACCGTTTTGCTCCGCGAGGCCCTGTCGGCCGATCCGCGGCTGAAGGGCCTGATCGTGCGAGGCGTAGCGCCCGCGAGCGTCAGCCTTCAGGTGGACCGCCTGCTGTGGCGCGAGGTGCCGGTAAAGCTGGAGACAGGCCGATACGGCGTGTCCGATACGGATTTGCTGATCCAGCCCACTCAGGTCAGGGTGCGGCTGCCGGAGTCGGTGTTGGCGACGCTGCAACCGCAGAGACTTCAGGTGACGGCCGATCTTCGCGAGCTGCTGCAAGGTCAGCCGGCCGACAAGGTGGTGGAACTGACCGGCGTGCCGGTGGCCGCGGACCGCGCGATGAAGGCCGTTGTTGTGGATCCCGAGCGGGTAACGGTTCGCTTGAGAATCAGCCTCAAGAGAAAGAAACTGACCGGCGTGGTGGTGTTCTTTAGTGCGAGCCAAAGCCTCATGGGCAAGTACGTGCCCCAGACGGCCAACGATGTGGTGGACGTGGCGGTGGTCGGTCCCCATCATGTCATCGATGATTTGGAGCCCCAGGAGGTCGACGCGAGGGTGACGGTGTCCGTCGACGATTACCGGCCGGATGGGACGTCGGTCACCCGTCCCGTGGCGTTTACGTTTCCACCCGGTGTGAAGTTGGACCAGGATCCGCCGATGATCGAGTTCCGGCTTGCAGAGAAGTCCGTGTCGCTGCGGCCGGGATAGGATCGTGGTCGTCGGCGATGCGGTGATGAGTGTGAGTTATGGTCGTTGCAGAGCAGCCAGTTGATGACCTGCCCGCCTATGTCGAGCGCCTGGCGCTCGGCGCGCGGCAGGCGTCGTACGTTGTGGCGACCCTGAACGGACAGCGTCGGACCGACGCGCTGCGAGCCATCGCGGCGGGGTTGCGGGCCGAGTCGTCGACGATCGCGACAGCGAACGAACGAGATATGCGGCAAGCCCGTGAATCGGGCATAGGCGATGCGATGTTGGATCGCCTGCGCCTCGACGCCTCACGCATCGAAAAGATGGCCGAGGCCGTGGAAGAGGTGGCCGCCCAACCCGACCCGATCGGCGAGACGCTCTCGGCGCACGTTCGCCCGGACGGCTTGCGGATCGAGAAGCGACGGGTGCCGCTCGGGGTCGTGGCGGTGATTTATGAGGCGAGGCCCAATGTGACCGCCGATGCGGCTGCGCTGTGCCTCAAGAGCGGCAACGCGTGCATTCTCCGCGGCGGGCGCGAGTCCTTCCACAGCAACGCGGCGATCGGCCGGGTCATTGGTGATTCGCTCGAGCGCAGCGACCTCGTCCGCGAGGCGGTGCAGGTTGTCGGCACGACCGATCGGGCGTTGGTGCCTCTGCTGCTGAAGCAGGACCAGTACATCGACCTGGTCGTGCCTCGCGGCGGGGAGGGGCTGATCCGCACGGTCGTGGAGCAATCCACGATTCCAGTCATCAAGCACTATGCCGGCAACTGCCACGTCTACGTTCACGAAAAGTGCCCGTATGACCGCGCCGAGGCGATTGTGCTCAACGCCAAGTTACAGCGGCCGGCCGTCTGCAATGCCGCCGAGACGATTCTGCTGGACGCGAGCATCGCAGAGCGTTTCCTGCCTTCGATTGCCCGCAAGCTCGGCGAGGCCGGCTGCGAAATCCGCGGCTGTGACAGGACGGTCAAGCTGCTTGAGGGCGTCCCACGGGCCACCGAGCAGGATTGGTATACCGAATATCTCGATCTGGTGGTGGCGGTGAAAATCGTCGACGGGTTGGATGAGGCCATCGCGCATATCAACAAGTATGGTTCGGGACATACCGACGCGATTATCACCGACAGCGTCGCGGCGGCCCAGCGCTTCGTGGAAGGCGTGGACTCGGCCAATACGATGGTGAACTGTTCGACCCGATTGAGTGACGGCGGCGTCTACGGTCTGGGGGCGGAGATCGGCATCAGCACGGACAAGTTGCATGCCCGGGGGCCCATGGGGGCGGCCGACCTGACTACATACAAGTACGTCGTGACCGGTGACGGACATACCCGGTAACGGGCGGTTACGGGCCTGCCAAACGTCTCAGTCGGGCGGGCGATAACGCGCGATGACGGCCTCGGCCGCTCTGAGCCCGTCGATGGCCGCCGAAACGATGCCACCTGCGTAGCCCGCTCCCTCGCCGACGGGGTAAAGGCAGGCCACGGCGGGCGACTGCATCGAGTGCGGGTCGCGCAGGATGCGAACCGGTCCACTTGCGCGGCTCTCCGGGCCGAAGAGTATGGCCTCAGGACCGGCAAACCCGGGCATGGCTGCATCGAAGGTGCCGAGAGCGGCGGCAAGGGCCTCGTCGATCTCGGGCGGCAGGAGTTGGTGTAGATCGGCCCAGACGGTGCCCAGGGGGTAGGTGCTGATCATCGCCCCTCCGGACGGCCGGCCTGCGACAAAGTCGGCCGCCCGTTGGGTCGCAGCGCGGTAGTGGCCGCCGCCCAGGTCGAAGGCGGCGCGTTCCAGTCGCTGTTGCATCGCCACCCCTTGCAGCGGGTCGTTGCCGAAGTACGCGGTGTCGAGCGTTGCGACCAGGCCGCTGTTGGCAAAACCGCTGTCGCGCCGCGAGTTGCTGGCTCCGTTTACGGATAGGGCTTCGGGGGCTTCGTGTGCCGGCAGAACCATGCCGCCCGGACACATACAGAAGCTGTAGACGTCACGGCCGCCTGCCACGCCTTTGGCGACCAACCGGTAGTACGCTGATGGGAGTCTGGGATGTCCGCAATGCCGTCCGTACTGCCAACGGTCGACCTGTTCCTGGGCGTGTTCGACGCGCAGCCCGAGTTGGAACGGCTTGGCCGCCAGCGGCACGCCCGCGTCATGCAACGCCCGGTACGTGTCCCGGGCACTATGTCCGATCGCCAGGATGGTCGGACCGACGTCGATGGGCGAACGTCCCGCCACCGACAGCCCGACCAGACTGCCATCGTGGATCGTCAAGCCGACGACGTGATGACCGAAGAGCACGCGCCCGCCGAGGCCCTCGATCCGCCTGCGCATGCGACGGCAGATGCTTGGCAGTCGGTCGCTGCCGATGTGGGGGTGGCTGTCGATGAGGATTTGGGGTTTGGCGCCGTGTCGCACGAGCGTCTCGAGCACCTGCTGGCCACGGAGGTCGCCCACGCGAGTGTAGAGCTTGCCGTCGCTGTATGTGCCCGCGCCGCCCTCGCCAAAGAGCAGATTGCTTTCCGGGTGAAACTGCCCACGGCGGTAGTAGTCGCTGACGATATCGTGCGTGCGGGTGGCCACGTCAGGGCCGCGCTCCAGGACGATGGGTCGATAGCCGGCCTCGGCTAGCGCCAGCGCCGAGAACATGCCGCCCGGCCCGAACCCGACCACGACGGGGGCGTGGGGCAACGGTTCGGTGCCCGGCTCGATGGGGGGCGGGTTCTGACGTCGCAGGAGGGTTACGTCGGATCGGTTCAGCCGCTGGACAAGAGCCTGCTCGTATTCCGGCCCGCCGAGCAGGTTCAGTTCGACACTGTAGGCGAAGCAGACGCGGCTTCGGCGTGCGTCGATGGCGCGGCGAGCGACCCCGTATACACCGATCTTCTTGCGCGGGATGCGAAGGCGGGAAGCGGCCCGTTCCAGAAGCTCATCTTCAGGTTCATCCAGGTCTAGCGCGAGATTGCGCAGCAGGAGGGGCATGCGACTCTCGTCGGATAGCGGATCCCACGCAGGCAGTCGGGCCTGACGCCGTAGTGTCCACAGCGACAGCAAAAGTAACCGAACGCCCGCCCGGACTCAACGCGACGGTGATGATCCGACGCCTAGTCGCTGCCCCACCACCTTCGCTTTTTGGACTGGTTGGACGACTGCGCTTGGGCTTCCGCGTGAATCTGGGCGAGCAGCTCTTCGTCCGACTTCTTCCCGTTGGTCAGTCGCCGAAGTGTGCGGAGTTTGTCGGCCACCTCGGGCTCGAGATCCATGGAGAACGTGGGATTCAGGGTGGGGTGTGGCGTCTCCGGCTGATCTGCCGATGGCTCGGCTTCGGGTTTCTCGTCGGGCTTGGCATCGCCAGACTCGCCTTGCGCTTCCCCGGCGTCCGGGACGTCCTGGCCATCAGTCGCGTCGGCGGATTTTTCCGGTTCGGGCTCGCCGGCTTCCTGCGGCTGGTCGCCGCCCTGCTGGTCGGGTGTGTTCTCGCTGGTGGATGCGTCCTCGATCCGCGGCTGCTGATCGGCGGGCGGCTCGACGACGGGCTCGGCCACGCCGGCTTGCGAACTGTCTGCACTTTCCTCGGCAGCCCCGGCGTTCTCCATTAACGACTGCATCGTGGATATACGCTGGGTGAGCGACTGCTGAAACGCGTCGTTTGCCTGATTGATGGCCTGCTGGAACTGACTGAACACCGCCTGCTCAGCCTGAACAGCCTTCTCGGTGTTTTCGATGGCGGCGGCTCTTTCCTGGACTTCCTGCTCTCGTTGCTGCAACTCGGATTCTCGCTGTTGGAAATCGGTGGCTCGCGCCTCGACCTCCTTCTGCTTCGACTCCAACTGCTCGCTTCGTTCATCGAGCTGACGACGCTCATCCTCGATCTGCTTCTGTTTCGATTCTAACTGTTCACCCCGTTCATGGAGCTGACGGCGCTCGTCTTCGATCTTGGCCTGGGCGTCTTCGAGTTCGCCGCGGGCCTTTTGCAGTTCCTTCTGGCTGGCATCCAACTGCCCGCGCAGGTCCTCGAGTTCGCCTTTCTGCCGCTCGAATTGTGCCTGCTGGGCTTCGAGCTGACTGTGGTGCTCCTTGATCTGCTGCTCGCGGGCATCGAGCTCTTTCTTTGTGTCGTCGAGCTTTTGCTGCGTGGTGTCCAGTTCCTGCTTCTGAGCATCCACGTTTTGCTGCCGGGCGTCGAGCTCCTGCTGGGTGCCTTCAAGCTGTTGCTTCTGCTGCTCGACGTGCTGCTGTTCGGCCTGAAGGGCCTGCTCGCGCTCGGCGACTTGCTGATCGCGCTGCTCCAAATGGGTGGAGCGTTTCTGAAGCTGATGGGTGTTCTGTTCGAGTCGGTTCTGCCAATCGGTGAGCTGGTCCCACCAGTTCAGGATGTTTTCCTGCAGCCCGACGATCTTAGTCTGGAGATCCGAGAGCGACTCGGCGGCGTGGCCCCGGTCGGGCCGCGGTGGCCGCTGAGGTGGCGAGTTGCCCGCCGCGACGTCCACTGTTCCTGCCGGGGCTTCTTGTTGGCCCTCGGGGGATGCATTGGCCGGCTGGGCCTCCGTTGCCTGTGCGGGCTCATCGGCGCCCGGGTCGGTGTCCTGCTGATCTTTCGCGTCGGCTTGATCCTCGCCGGGGTCGCCCGTCTGTGGGGTCGTCTCGGCGGCGGAGTCGTCCGACGCCGGCACGTCCTGGGAGTCCGACGGGACTGGGTCGTCCTGCGGGGCCTTGTCGGCGGCGTCCGGCGTTTCGGACCCGCCGTCGCCCTTCGTCTGCGCGGCGGCGGCTTGGGTCGGCTCGTCGGTCTCCTGCCCGGCGTCCTCGGCGAGGGGCGGGCCCTCGACGGTGAACTCCGTGTCGTCGATTCGCAGCACGTCGCCCTGCGCGATGTGTGCAATGGAAACCTGCTGTCCGTTTATGAAGGTTCCGTTGCGGCTGCCGAGATCGTACAGGACCGGTTTACCCTTGATGTGGAAGATGGCTGCATGAGCCAGAGAGACTTCGTCGCTCTCAATGGGCACATCGCAGTTGCCTCGCCGACCGATGACGGCGACGCTACGCTCGATTGGGTATTGCCGGCCCTGAGGATCGACCAGGACAAGGGTCGTGGGCAGCTTCGTCGGATCCGAGTACTGATAACCTGTCTCGGTGTCTTCGTTGCCCTCGGCTGAGGCCTGAATGGCTACCTGGATCGTGGTCGTCCCGACGCGAATGACCGAGCCGTCTCGAAGGGGCTCGAGTTCCACCGGGCGTTCGTCACAGAACGTTCCGGCACGGCTGGCCAGATCGCGGAGCAGGACGTCCGTGCCTGTATTGACGATCAGGCAGTGAGCTTTGGATATTTCCGGGTTGCTCAGGTGTACCAGAGCGGTTCGTCGGCTGCCTACCATGGCCACCGGCCGGCGGAGGCTCCACGTCTTTTGCGACGCCGAGCCGACACCCGCCGTTATACGGACCCTGGGTGCCCCTTCCGGCAGACTCACGCGACGAGCCTTATGCGCTGCCGGTATGGTGGTGGCTTGATTGCTCACGACTTTTCCCCTTTCGCGATCGACACGTCAGTACGGCGCATCGCCGACTCATGGCGAGATACAACACGGCACTAGGGAAAAGTAAGATAGGTAAGAGCCGCAGGCAAATGAGATTGAACGGATAACTCTCGTAGATGGTCCGGTAACCAGGAAAGGGCTGCACTGCGCCCGCGGAATTCTTTGCCCAGGTACCCATCGAATTGTACAGTCTGATTAGCTGTCAGCGTGTGACAGAGAAGAAGGCAGCTAGGGAGGGCGAGATGTTAATGCGTGGAATACGACAAACAGTCGAGGGCGCGACTCGCTTCCTTCACGAAGAAGACGGGCCCAGCGCGGTAGAGTACGCGGTTATGCTCGCGCTGATCGTCATGGCGTGTGCCGGCACGGTACAGTACATCGGCCAGAGGGCGTGGTGGGTGTCGAACGTGATCATCGACGCGGTGGATGACGCAGGATAGCTTGACCTGCCCTGTGTCGGACGCGCCATCTGCCTCAGCCCTGCCGTCTCACCCCGCCAGCGTGCATTCCCAGAGGTAGCACGTGCGGCGGGGATTGTCTGTTTCCCCGACGAACAACGTATCCTCGACAAGCTTCAGGTCGTGCGGCCTAAAGCATGCGCCGCGCTGCGGGTCGTCTACGGGTCCGAGAACGGTGAACGCGTGGGTGCTCCGGTCGTAAGCAAACAAGGTTGTCCGATCGTCGTCGCCGCCCACGCCGTAGATGACCCCGCCGGGGCCCAGCGCCAATCCCGGCAGGCGGTTGGCGGGCACGGGCCGCCCGAGATACGTCACCTCGCCCGTCCCGGGGTGCAGTTTGAACAGCTCGCCCTTCTCGCCGCCTATGTACATGAACCCGTCCAGCCCGTTGATCATGCAATCGATCGGTCCGGCGCCCTTGTACATGAGGCTGTCGCATCCCGTGGGTAGGCCGTGCGCGAGGAAATCGACCTCGTTGGTGGCGGGGTCGTAGCGAAACAGCTTGTGACCGTGCCCCCAGGTGCCCCAGTAACCGCCTTTGTCGTCGACGGCTCCGATGTGTGTGATGCTGCCCATGTACTGGCTGTACACCACCTCGTTCTTGTCGATCGAGTAGGCGAAGAACTCGAACACCGGGTAGTTCATGCCGTAGATCATCCGCCGCTTGCTGTCGAGCGTGATGGTCTGGATATAATCATGCGCTTTGGGAATGCACAGTAGATCGAACCTGCGCCGGTCGGGGTCGAAGCGGAAGACCTTGCCTCCGGGCCCACGCCCTCTCTCGTCGACGTCGTGCAGACAACTGGTGGCCCCGTACAGCATGCCGTCGTCGCCCAAATCCAACGCGCGATGGATTTTGATTTCGTACATTTCGCCGAAGTCCTGATAGCGCATGCACTCGAAGCGGCCGGTGGCCGGGTCGAAGGCCTGGAGCAGATCGTTGGCGAAGCTCGTCGTGCCGCAGAACAACAGCTTGCGACTGGGGTCGTAGGCCATGCACGTAAAGGCGTGGTATTTCTCGCGGAAGTCCGGGTCCTTGCGGATGGCGCGGGCCGCGTCGTCAATGACGGTGGATGTCGATCGCTGGTATTCCACCAGACAGTGGGCTTTTACCGACTTCAATTTCATAGCTCAGGTCCTGCGTAATACATACCCTGCATTTACGGCGGTCGGAACGTCGTGCGAGAGTATGGCGGACTCGGGCGGCGAAGTCCACAGTCGGTGATATGATCCGTGCTGACGGCCATACGGGCGGATTGCCGCGCCGTGCTCGAGGCCCTAGCATGGTAGCGCTGTCTGGTAGGAGGTCGGCGGGAATGAGAGTCAAGATATGTGGCATCACCAGCCCCGAAGACGCCGCGCTGGCCGTCCAGGCCGGGGCCGATGCGATCGGCTTGATGTTTGCCTCAAGCCCGCGCAGGATCGATCGAAACGCGGCCGAGCAGATCGTCTCGGTCCTGCCGCCGTTCGCCGTTGCGGTGGGGGTCTTTGTCGACGCCCCGGCTGAGTGGGTGCGCGAAATGGCGACGGGGCTGAGCCTGGGCGCGGTGCAACTCAGCGGCGACGAGTCGCTGGAATATGTCGCGGCGCTGGCGCCGTTGCGCGTGATCAAGGCCGTGCGTGTCGTCGGGCCGGAATCGCTCGAAGCGCCGTCATCCTGGGCGCGCGGGCAGCGCCCGGGGAATCTGGCGGCCGTGCACCTGGACACGGCTGTGGTGGGCCAACATGGGGGAACGGGGAAGAGCTTCGACTGGTCGCTTGCCGCCGACCTGCAGCATTCGGCCGGTGCCGTACTGCCGATGATCCTGGCGGGCGGTCTGCGCCCGGACAATGTCGCCGAGGCCATCCGAGTCGTCAGACCGTATGCGGTGGATGTCTCAAGCGGGGTGGAGGCCGAACCGGGCCGGAAGGATCCGGAAAAGGTCAGGCGGTTTGTCGCCGAGGCGCGAAGTGTGCTCGACGCATGAAGTTGGCGCCGAGGTCTTTGCGTGCGCTGCGTACACGTACTTACGGTGCGACTGAGCCCGCCGTTGGATCGCTTGCAATCAGCGATGTGTGTGAGATAATGAGTTCGCTCAACACCCAGGGCTAGTCGTTCGACGGCTGAATCTCGTTTTGTGACGCGAACGAAGGAGTGACGACCGATGGCAACAGCGGTTCAAGATTACACGATCAAGGACATTTCGCTGGCCAAGTGGGGCCAGAAGGAAATGGAAATCGCCCAGTCGGAGATGCCCGGCCTGATGGCGATTCGCCGGAAGTATGCTGCCGGCAAGCCGTTGGCCGGCGCGAAGATCACCGGCTCTCTGCATATGACGATCCAGACGGCCATGCTGATCGAAACGCTGGTGGAGCTGGGCGCCGAAGCGCGCTGGGCGAGCTGCAATATTTTTTCCACGCAGGACCATGCGGCGGCGGCGATTGCGGCCAGCGGCACGCCGGTCTTTGCGTGGAAGGGCGAGACGCTGGAGGAGTATTGGGATTGCACGCTGCGCGCGCTCACGTTTCCCGAAGCGGACGGGCCGACGGGCATTGTGGACGATGGAGGCGACGCGACCCTCCTGATCCACCGTGGATACGAGCTGGAGACCAAGTACGCCAAGACGGGCAAGGTGCCGCCGGTCTGTACGGATAACAAGGAAATCGAGGTCGTCGATCGATTGCTGCGCGCGCAACTCGAGCGCGACGCGCAGTTCTGGCACCAACTGGCACCGCGGATCGTGGGTGTCAGCGAGGAGACCACTACCGGCGTGAACCGGCTGTACCAGATGCAGCGCGGCGGGGAGCTGCTGTTCCCGGCGATGAACGTCAACGATTCGGTCACCAAGAGCAAGTTCGACAACCTGTACGGGTGCCGCGAGAGCCTGATGGATGGGATCAAGCGCGCGACCGACGTCATGATCGCCGGTAAGAAATGCGTGGTGTGCGGCTATGGCGATGTGGGCAAGGGTTGTGCGCAGGCGTTTCGGGGACTCGGTGCGACGGTGTTCGTCACCGAGATCGATCCCATCTGTGCCTTGCAAGCGGCCATGGAAGGCTACCAGGTGGTGACGCTGGACGAGGCGTGTGCGTACGGCGACATCTTTGTGACGGCCACCGGGAACGTCGATGTCATGACGCGCCGGCACATGGACCGCATGAGGAACGAGGCGATCGTCTGCAACATCGGGCACTTCGACAGCGAGATTGACGTGGACGGCTTGGAGGATCTGCAATGGGAAGAAATCAAGCCGCAGGTGGATCACGTGATTTGGCCGGACGGCAAGCGAATCATTATGCTGGCGAAGGGGCGCCTGGTGAACCTCGGCTGCGCGACCGGCCAT
>Ga0315550_1001678_pt1 | contig 13645 bp, 10 predicted proteins | sample SalMarSW160190MG_2_FD_203100 | JGI IMG/M metagenome (GOLD analysis project Ga0315550, IMG submission 203100) | Salt marsh sediment microbial communities from the Plum Island Ecosystem LTER, Massachusetts, United States - Salt Marsh Sediment SW1601-90 ... | reverse complement strand
TGATCCAAGATGAACACCAGCAACCGCAGAAACATTGCCATCCTGACCTTTGCCCTGGTCGTGGTGATGCTGGGCTACGGGATGGTGATCCCACTTTTTCCCTTCTACATCGAAAAGCTGGGGGCCGGCGGCAGCCAGTTGGGACTCCTCATCTCTACCTCGGCGCTGCTGGAGCTGCTCTTTGGCCCAGTCTGGGGCAGTATATCCGACCGCATCGGGCGTAAGCCGGTTCTGCTTCTGGGGTTGTTGGGATATGCGCTGTCGTCGCTGTTGTTTGGCCTCTCCACGGAGCTGTGGATGCTCTTTGCCTCTCGCGCGCTCTCCGGCGTGCTCTCGTCGGCGACGACGGCGACGGCGCTGGCCTACATCAGCGATAGCACCACGGAGCGCGACCGTGGCGGCGGAATGGGAATGCTGGGCGCAGCGATGGGATTGGGCCTCATCCTCGGCCCGGCAGCCGGCGGCTGGCTGGGGGGCGCTTCGCTGGCGCTGCCCTTCTTCATCGCCGCCGGCTCATCGCTGCTGGCGCTGGTGCTGGCCACCCTGTGGCTCCCCGAGTCGCTGCCCGTCGAGGCGCGCCAACAAGCGGGCAAGGTGCGGACCATCGACCTGGGCGCGCTGTGGCGAGCGTTGTTCGGCCCGATCGGCCTGCTGATGTTCCTGCTCTTCCTGGTCAGCTTTGGGCTAGCCAATTTCGAATCTGTTTTTGGGCTGTACGCAGCGCAGGAGTTGGACTATGGCCCGGAGCGGGTGGGCACCATCCTGGCGGTGGTCGGCCTCGTCTCGACGCTGGGCAAGGCCATCCTCATCGGTCCGCTCACCAAACGTTGGGGCGAAGCGCCGATCATCAAGGTCTCGCTGGTCGCCAGCGCGGCGGGATTTTTGGTCCTGCTACTGGCGACTACGTATCCAGGCGTGTTGCTGGCGACAGGTGTGTTCATCCTCTCCAAGACGCTGCTGCGCACGGTGATCATCGCCCTGGCCTCCAAGCGGGCCCCTGCGGGTCAGGGTGCGACGATGGGGTTGAGTAACTCGTTCATGAACCTGGGGCGCATCGTCGGGCCGATCTGGGCCGGGTTCGTCTTTGACGTGGACGTGAGCTATCCCTATCTCAGTGGGGCCGTGATCATGTTCGCCGGATTCTTGATCAGCCTAGTCTGGGTTTCGCAAGGTGACGAGGAATCTGCTGAAGGAGTAAAACCTGCTCAAAGCGGACGTCAGTCCGCGTAGAGGGCGGCGGATTGTTATCCACCGTAAGCTATAGGAAGACAGTAACCATGCTCAATTGGGACATCCTCCCCCCCCCCGTGGTGGGAGAGGTTAGGGGGGGGCGCCGTGGCGCCGTTTTTTCGGAGCGGATTGGAATGCAGCTACTAGGTCAACACCGCCCCCGAGCGCGGCGGGAGCGTCGCGCCGGTGATCCTGTCGTCATCCACCTTTGCCTGTGCATCTCCCCATAGATCGTGCAGGATCGCGCCGTCGGCGTACAGTCCTTGCGCGGGCACATCCAGGTTGTAGCTGGCTGCACCGTTGTTCAGCACCACTGTCAGTGTTTTCTCTTCTCCCTTTCGAGCGAAGGCGTAGACGCTCGCCGCGTCGTCGGCGAGGAGGTGCAGGTAGCGCCCGCGCCGCAGAGCGGGGTGTGCCATGCGCAGCGCTATCGCCCGCCGGAACCAGGCCAGCAGGTCGCGGTCCCAGCGGCCCGCGTCCCGGGGAAAGGTGCGCCGACAGTCGGGGTCGTGGTGCCCCTCCATGCCGATCTCGTCGCCGTAGTAGATGCAGGGCACGCCGGGAAACGTCATCTGGAACAGGGTGGCTAGCTTGAGTGCATCCTTGTTCCCATCCACCAGCGTCAAAAAGCGCGGCATGTCGTGGCTGTCGAGGAGGTTGAGCTGGGCCAGTGTCACCTGCCAGTCGTAGAGGCCCAGCATGCAGTCGACCGCGTCGGCGAACTGCGTGGCGTTGAGTGGGCGCAACTCGTACCCGCCGGGGCGTTGGGTGGTGTCTAGCCGCTTTCCGCCAAAGAACCCCAGGCAGGCGCGGCTGATGCTGTAGTTCATCACCCCATCGAACTGGTCCCCCTGCAGCCAGCGCTGGGCGTCGCTCCAGATCTCGCCCACGATGTAGGCCTTGGGGTTCGCCGCCTTGACCACGCGGCGGAACTCTTGCCAAAAGGCGTCGTCGTCGATCTCGTGGGGCACATCCAGCCGCCAGCCGTCGATGCCAAAGTCGATCCAGTGGCGGGCCACATCGAAGATGAAGCGCCTCACCGCCTGCGTATCGGTGTTGAGCTTGGGCAGCGCCGCCAGATCCCACCACGCCTCGTAGCCCAGGCGTTTTAGGCTTTCCCCGCGCCGGGAAAAGCGCTTTTCCTCAGGGCCGGGGTAGGCGTTGAGCGGCTTTCTCGACTCTAGCCACTCCTCGTTAAAGTGGAACCAATCCAGGTAGGGGGAGGCGGCACCGTTCTCCAGGGTGTGGTTGAACTGGTAGAACCCCCGTCCGGTGTGGTTAAAGACGCCGTCGAGCACAATGTGGATGTCTCTGCTGTGGGCGGCGTCCAGCAGGTGGCGAAACGATTTGTTGCCACCCAGGATCGGATCGATCTGGGTGTAGTCGATGGTGTGGTAGCGGTGGTTGGCCGCCGACTCGAAGATGGGATTAAAGTAGATGGCCGTGATGCCCAACTCCTGGAGGTAGTCCAGGTGCTCGACCACGCCCATCAGGTCGCCGCCCTTGAAGCCGTAGATGGTGGGAGGGCTGTCCCAGTCCTCCAGGTTGGCGGGCTTGTCGACCCGGTCGCTGTGGGCAAAACGGTCGGGAAAGATCTGGTAAAAGATGGCGTCTTTGACCCATTTTGGTGTGACGATGTCCATGGTTGTTTCTGTGCTCCTTGTCGTTGATTTTTACGTGCTATCTGCAAAGTAACTGCTCAGGTTACAGAGATTCTCGGAGAATCCACAGAGAAACACAGAGCTTTTTATACTCTGTGAATCTCTTCCTAACCTCTGCGAATCTCTGTGTCCAAAGAATCGTCAGTACAATCCTGTTAATCCTGTCATTCTACGGTTCGCAACAGCGGCACCTGCGCAAAGTCATTCGGCGTCAGGCTGCCGACCGGGTCTTGCGATGGTGGATAGGTGCTTAGAATCTCGGCCTGATCCGGCGACGCGCCAGCGGGCCAGGCCAGGTCCAGGATGCGCGTGTGGTTCGTGTCGTCGGGGCCGCCGCCGATGCGCCACTGCTCGGCCGTGGGCTGTACGTCGCGCACGCGGCGCACGCCAGAGGCGGGAAAGCCCTCCTGGCTGAGCACAGCGGCGGCGTAGCCCCATGCCGTTGGGTCGGCCCCTTCGCCGAACAGAGCCAGGCCCACGCGCAGGGTCGCGACCTGCTGGGTCGGATCAACGATGATCCTGACGTTCTCCCCGCTCATCTCCACCGGCGCGCCGCTCTCGCCGGGGCGCAGCGCCTTCTGGTTCCAACCCTCAACCCACACGGCGTATTCCCAACCGTTCCCTTCCTCCAGGGCGGCGTTGCGGCCTTCCAAGAGCGTGCGAGCGCCGGTGCTGGCGCCAGGGTCGGTGTCGATATATACGTCAAAGGTCTGCACCGACAGGCCGATGCCGCTGCCCCACACGTTGTCGATCGGGCCGTCGAACTCGAATTTCATCACCAAGTTCTTTTGGTCCACGCCGACGCTGAATCGCGTCACGTCGAACACGCCGTCCTCAAAGACCGCATCGGTGGGATAGGTGTAGGTGCCAGGGCCATAGTCGTCGCCGGCCGGATCGTCCACGGCCAGGAACCAGGTGACGTTGCTCAGATCGGGCAGCGTGACCTGGATCGGTCCCTCGGTGGGCAGTTGCTGCACGTCGCGCTGGCCCTGGCTGATCACCAATGATAGCCGCAGCGCGTCCCCGGCGCTCAGCTCTCCGAGCGCTTCGAGTGGCACGGCCATCTCGAGCACCCGCTGGCCGGCGGCGGCCTCCAGTGAAACGGGGTCGAGCCAGCTTGGCTTGGACAGGCTGCCTCCGGCCGTGAGGAGCGCCGCATCTGACAGCGCGCCGCCTTCGAGTGCGGCCTCGGCCAGGTGAGTGGCGTTGAAGCCGAGCAGCGTCGGATCGGCGGGATCGCTGAAGCGAGACGTGCCGATGGGGGAACTCATCCCCGGCGCGCCCACGTACAGGCCCACGGTGGCATCTCCAAGGGTGGCCCAATCCTGCCGGGCGTCCACGCGCAGGTAGAGGTTCTCGGCGTCGTAGCCATAGGTCAGGCCCGAGATCACGTCGGCACCGCGAGCCTGGGCGCCACCGCGCGCCTCATAGCTGCCGGCGGCGGCCCACTCGTCGGCGGTCGCTGCGCCGTCGATGGTGGGGCTGATGACGCCCGTCGGCTCCTGAAGGGCGGGGGCGGCCTGGGCCGGGATGATGGGCACGTCCACAAAGGCGGGCACCGGCTCGCCCAGCGATTCGTACACGCCGCGCAGCAGCGCGCGGTATCCCTCGTCAAAGTAGGCGTCGTTGCCCGAGTCCTGATCGGTCCCGTACCACCAGAACCAGTCAGAGCCTTCGGCCAGGTACATAAAGTCGAGCGCCCGGGCCAGGGCCTCGGGGGCGGCCTCCTTTTCTTCTTTCACATCGTACTGGGCCAGCGTCTGGCGCGTCTGCAGCAGGTACTCCCAGCCGGTGTTCTCCTCCGGCTCACCGATCCAGGTGGCGTAATCAGTGCTGAACCAGGCGCCGGGCCACAGCGAATCCATCTCGCGCTGCTCGGGGAACATCTCCAGGTACTCGGACGGCGTCACAGTGACAATGGTCTCGCTCTCCGCGAGGCGCGTATACAGGGCGTTGAGAAAGTCGATGCCGTCGTTATCATAGTGCTCCCAGGCGTTCTCCCCGTCAAGGATCACGCTGACCAGATGAGGTCCCCCGGCGTTCTCGGCCTTCAGTTGGGCGCGAATGGCCTCGGTGCGGGCGATGAAATCATCCGCGGCCTCCTCGGCCGGAGTGCCCGAGTACTCGAAGCCGATCAGGTCCGAGATACGCAGGTCGCGAAAGATGACGGCCACGGGCGGCTCGTCGCGGTAGCGGACGTAGTAGGGGCGGTAGAGCGCGTCGGCCTGCTCCACCACGTCGTCGGCGCTGCGCGTGAACCCGTCCAGGCCCAGCGATTTGGCCAGCACGCCCTCGCCGCTGGCCATCCAGGTGAAGCCGGCGTCGGACACGAACTTGACGATCTCCTGGGCCACAGCCCCCTCGGCCGGCCACATGCCGCGCGGCGTGCGACCATAGTGGTCCTCGTACACCTCGACCGCCTTTTCCACGTGGGTGATGGCGTCGTTGGGGTAGGAAAAGCGCGGCGGCAGGGTGGCGCTGGGGTCGCCGACCGCGTGCAGGTCGCTGGCGTAGAGCAGGGGCAGGATGGGGTGAGCATAGGGGGTGACGATCACCTCGATCTGCCCGGCATCCTGCAGTTCCTTGTGCTTGGGGATCACATGGCCCAGTACCAGGCGCACCTGCTCGAAGACGATCTGCTTGTCGGCCTCGCTGAAATCGCGACCCTTGTCGACCAGCGACTGGAGCGGCTCCTGGGCCAGAAAGCTCGGGTCGAACCAGGCCAGGTTCCACCACACCTGCAGGTCGCGGAGATCCTGCTCGGTGAAGGCCTCCAAGGCGGCCTCAATGGCCTCCGGGCTGGCGTCGCGCCCGCGCAGCTCGAGCAACTCCAGGTAGCGGGGATAGCGGGCGATCATGTGATCCCAGTTGGCGTCAAAGAAGTGCGTGAGGATGAAGCGCTTTTGCTCGTCGGTGAGCTCGCCGGCGGGGATCTCGCTCAGCACCCAGTAATAGTCCTTGGCCCCGGCGGCCAGATCGTCGAGTTGGCGGATGAGGACGGGGGTCAGGTTGAACGTCACGCGCACGTCCGGATAGCCCTCCAGGATGGCAGCCATGTCGTAGTAATCCTTGGTGGCGTGGGCGCGCGCCCAGGGGCGGGTGTAGACGCCATTTTCGTTCTTGTAGTAGAGCGGCTGATGTTGGTGCCAGACCAGAGATAGGTAGATCGGTTCCTCGCCGGGCGGCGGGGTCGGCTCGCAGCAGGCGCTGAGGATAAAGACGATAACGAGAATGATTCCTAATAGACGGATCGGTTTGTTCATGGCTGAAACTCCTCGCTTTGTGACACGCGCGATTCGGAAATCGCGACTACTTGTGTTTTGCATATTCCTCGTGAATCAGGTTCGTCACCAGCGCCGTCCATCCGGTCTGGTGATCGGCGCCTGGGCCCATCCAGGCCGTAGAGCTGCTCGGTGAGATAGGGTTGGCCGGATTGAAAGAAGGCAAAGGCAAAAGACACGCTCAGGTTTTGGTCGGTGATGCCGGCGATACCGTCCTCGCCAAAGCGGCAAGGGGTGGCGAGCGCCTTCTCGTAGGTAAGCTCCAGCCGTCGCTGTTGGTCGCCTCGCGGGGATTGCCCCACTCGCGCTCGGCCAGGTAAGGTCCCCAGGTATCGTCGAGATCGTGCCAGGCGGGCGGCGTTTCCGGCAGAGACTGAGTTGGCGCTTGTGTAGAAAGGGGCAGACAGGCGATGGTTAGGACAAGCGTCAACAGCAGGAGAGCGGCGCGCCGCGGCGACGTGCGCCACTCTCCTGCGGCGAGGAAATCTCTCATTGTCCGAACTCCACCCAGTTTAGACCGCTATCCCTTCACGCTGCCCAGCGTCAGCCCGGAGATGAGCCACTTGGACGAGTACAGGAACAGGGCCATCACGGGGATCGATACCAGGATCGACGCCGCCGAGAACAGCCCCCACTGAGTCTGGAACTGGCTCTGGAAATCTCGCACGCCCAGCACCCAGGTCCAAAGGGAGCGCTCGCTGGCGATCATCACTCGCGCCAGCAGATAGTCGTTCCACGCGGTCATAAAGCTGAACAAGAAGACGATGGCCAGCGCCGGCGTGGAGAGCGGCAGGATGATGCGCCAGAAGGCCGACAGACGCGACACGCCGTCGATTAGCGCCGCCTCCTCCAGTTCGTGTGGGATGGTGTCATAGTACCCCTTCAGGATCCAGATGCTGAAGGGCACAGAGGTGATCGAGTAGGCGATCACGAGCCCGCGATAGGTCTGCGTCAGGCCGAGCTTGAGCGCCAGGATGTAGATGGGCACCATCATCATCGGCGCCGGGAGCATCTGGGTGGACAGCAAAAAGACCAGGCTGGGCCTCCGGCCGGGAAACCGCCAGCGCGAGAAAGCGTAGGCGGAGCTAGACGCCAGGATCACGCCGACGATGGCGGTCGAGGTGGTGATGGCGATGCTGTTCCACAGCCAGACGGGAAACTCTTTTTCGATCAGCACGGTTCTATAGGCCTCGAAGGTCGCGTCCTCCGGGATGATGGCCAGCGATGTGGAGAGCAGCCGGTCGCCGGGGCGGATCGACACGCTGAACACGCGCAGCACCGGATACACGGCGATGATGCAGCAGGCGATGAGCACGGCGTGGATCACGATGCGCTTGAACGGGCTGTCCTCTCGCCCCGATTTGAAAAATCGTTCCCAGGCACTTGGTTTATGCCGTTGAGGTGAAACTGTGGCTGTCATTCGGTCGCTCCTTTCAGGCCGCCGGTGGCGCGGATGTAAAGGATGGCAAAGACGAGCAGTATGCCAAAGTTGACGAAAGCGAAGGCTGCCGCGTCGCCCAGGTTAAAGTATTGGAACGCGGAACGGAAGAGGGCGGTGACCAGCGTGTCGCTGGTCTCTAGCTCGTTCTGATTGATGAAAAAGGGCACGTTAAAGTTGGTGAACGTCCACACCGTGCCCAAGATGATGGCCGGCGTCAGGATAGGTTGCAGCAAGGGTATAGTGACGTTCCAGAACTGCTGCCACCCGGAGGCGCCGTCGATTTCGGCGGCCTCGTAGTACTCGCCGGCGATACTCTGCAGCCCGCCCAACAGGATGACCATCATAAAGGGGATGCCCAGCCAGATGTTGGTGATACACATCGCAGCAAAGTTCCAAGTTGGGCTGGTCATCCACTGAACAGCAGGCAGTCCCAGGCGTTGCAGCATGATGTTGACAAAGCCATATTCAAAATGGAACTCACCACGCCAGGCCAGGCACGCCACCGGCTGAGGGATGGCCCAGGGGAACACCAGCAGCGTGCGGTAGAGTCCCTTCAAGCGCAGCTTGCGATTCAGGAGCAGGGCCAGGGCCATACCGCCGGTGACGTGAAAGGCGATGTTGATCACGGTCCATAGGATGGTGCGCAAAAAGACTGGAAAGAAGGTGACCTGTTTGAGAACCGGGGCGGTAAATACCTCGATATAGTTTTGCAATCCCACAAAATCCGGCGACTTGAAGTGCCTCGGGTTGAGGTTGGTGAACGACACGTTCAACTCCCACAGCAGCGGGTAGATCACCAACACCAGTAGCCCTACGAGAGCCGGGGCGAACAACATGTAGGGCAACCTCATCTGCCAGTGAAATATCTTGGGGGCGGTGGGCGAGACGAAGGCGCCCACCAGGAAGGCCACGACAGCCAGGGGCCAGTAGGGCGCCCAGGGCGGTGGTGGTTGTTCCACGCCGACCGATACCGATGCCACCGTGAAAACGAGCACGCCGACGAGCAGCAGCGTGGAAATCACGTGTCGGATAGCATTGCCCAGAGGGCTAAGCATCCGACCGATGAGTCGGCTAAAGACTTCTAGCGGCCTCCAGAGGAAATAGACCACGACTTCGAGAATGACGGTTCCGACAAAGATGTAGAGGACGGTGCTGCCGACTTCTCCTAGGCTGTTCAGGATTACATCCAGTGTTAGAAATTCCATCGGCCACTCCTTGTGTTTCTAGCGTCTTGCGATACAGAGGGGCGAGGAGGGGAATTCTCCCTCCTCGCCCAGGGCCAATCAGATTACTCGAGATCGGTGATGCATGCTTCGGCTGCGGCTTGCATGGCCGCGGCCGCGTCTTCGGGAGACTTTGTATCCGCCAGCACCGCTTGCATCTCGGGCTTCATACCATCCCAGTTGCAGCGCATCTCGCTGACGGTGGGCATCGGCGTGCCGACGACCATCTGGTCAGCCGAGCCCTTGAGGATCGGATCCTCGGCAATGATGGGGGCGTCCAGGGCCGACTCGAGCGCGGGCAGGCGGTTGAGCTCAGAGATCATCTTGACCTGATTTTCCTCGTTGGTCACGAACTCGACGAACCCCTTGACCGCCTCCAGCTTGGCCCCCTCCAGCCCCTCGGGGAGCATAAAGTAGACGCCGCTGGTGTAGGGGCGCGGCCACTCTTCGGTGGCACTGACCATGGGAATGCGGGCCACGCCGAGCTTGTCGCCCATCGCTTCCTTGTAGCCGCCTAGCGACCAGTCGCCGTTGATGATCATCGCGGCCTTGCCTTCCTTGAACAGGGTGTCGGCGCCATCATAGTCGCTCTCGGCCGGGATGATGGGCGTGGTGTGCTTGATGTCGTACAGGAACTGTAGCGTATCGACCATTGCGGCTGTGTCGAGGGTTGGGGTCTTGCCGTCCTCGGCAAAGACGGAGCCTTCAAAGCCACCCAGCCAGGGTACCAACCAGAATGGCTCGGTCTGGTTAAAGACCAGGCCGTACTGATCGCCTGTGGTCAATTCCTGGCCCATAGCGATCAACTCATCGGTGTTGGCCGGAGGCGTCTCCACCAAATCCTTGTTGTAGATGAGCATCAGGTGGTTGCCGTTCGAGATGGGCACGCCCCAGGTCTGGCCGCCCAGCTCAGCGGCCGCCAGCGCCGAGCCGACGTACTTGCTCAGGTCGAACATGTCGTCCACCGGCATAATCAGTTCGGCGTCTGTAAAGGGGCCGGCGTGATCGTTGACCGTCCACAGCAGGTCGGGCATGCTGCCGGCCAGTCCTGCGGTGAGAAAGTCCTCGCGCAGGGTCTCCACGTCCTTGTTGATGATCTCAAAGGTGACGTCGGGGTTTTCGGCGGTATAGGCGTCGGCCAAGGCCTGCACGAATTGCAGACCTCCATCTGCTTCGCCTTCCTTTGTCCAAAGGACGATCTCCACCGGTTCTGGCGCTGCTGGCTCTGTTGGCTCGGGAGTGGCAGGTGATGGGCAGCATCCAGCCAGAATTGTGGCGATCAGGGTCGCCAGGGCGACCAACGTAAGTATAGAGCGTTTCATGTCTCTACCTCCTCTTTCTCTTTAAAATTTGATTTGACGAGCTTTTGAAGTAGCGTGTTTTGTATGCCTATTTCGATTAACCACCTCCTATTGTCGTTGCTTGATCGATGCATTTACGTCGATTGGCATGGGAGTTCGGTGATCACACTCAGAAATTCTGCCGTGCGCTGTGCGATCTGATCGATGGGTTTGGTACCGGAAATGGCAGACTCGAACATGGCCTGTAACTGGCGAGAGACCTTAAAGTACTCGGGCGTTGAAGGCCGTGCGCGCCCGGAAGCGATGAGGCGTGATACCTGCGTCAACAAGGGGTCGGTCTTTGGGTTGATGAAACCGTCGAAAGACAGGTAGGGCGAGTTTTGCAGCAGTGAGCGGTATAGCTCGCCAACGGTGCCAGGGCGGACGGCCAGTTTCAACACCTCCAAAATCAGTTTGGGGTTCGGGCTCTGGCGTAAGATCACATAGCTGGTGCCACCCACGGTCGATGCCTGAGAGTTGCCCGGCGCCGAAGGGGAGGCCACGTACCCGATTCGTTGATTGAACTCCTCGCCTTCCCATCCGCCCAAATCGAGAATGATGTCGCTTTCGTGGCTGCCTCCTAGTGCCATGGCTACTTTTCCGCTCACCAGCATATTGAGGGTTGTGTGCTCGCCATAATTTGTGACCTTGGGTGAGGCGGCATGGTGCAGTGTCGTCAGTTCCCGCAGGAATTGCAGGGCCTGGCATGTGGCGGGGCTGTTTAGGACAATGTGTTCGGCTGGCGGGTCAAAGATTTCACCTCCCGCTGACCAGATGAAGGGCATCAGGCTGTAGACTGTTGCTTCACCACCGGCGGTCCCCCCAGGAAAGGCCAGTGGATGTTCTAGTCCATACCGGTCTTGGACGGGGCGGGCGCGGAAATGTTTGGCTGCGGCCACCAGATCATCCCAATTTTGGGGCGGCTGCATGTGTTCTCGCTCAAACCAATCTTTACGATACCAGAGCAGGGAGGCATCTGCCTTGAGGGGGATACCAAACAATTTGTCGTCGAAGGAATTGGCCTTGATAAAGGCCGGGTGTAGGCCTCTGACAAACTTGGCATGGTCCCAGGCCGAATCCAACTCGTCCAATGCATACAGAAAGCCTGCCTGCGCCAACCCAGCTACCCACACGCTGTCCACCATCGCGACGTCGGGGGCGGTGCCGCCGCCGACGGCTATGCTCAACAGGTTATGGAATTGACCGTGGTCAACCACGTCGATGTGAAAGGTGATCGCTTGGTCGGGGTGTGCCTTGTCCCATGCATCGGCGACGTGGTTGAGCACCTGAGTCCAATATGGGTCTGAGCTCATCACTTGGATCTGTGTGCTGGTTGGATAGCTCGCGATGGCCTGTTCGTGGACAAAAGTGCCGCGGCCCGGACGGCGGACGAGAATTCCCTCACGGGCCAGCTCACTCAATGCCTGGCGCACCGGGGAGCGGCTGATGTGATACAACTGGCACAGTTCGTGCCCGGTAGGGATGCTGTCTCCCGGACCCCATACGCCGCTGGCGATATTCTCACGGATTAGCGTTTTAAGCTGGTGGTAGATGGGAATAGGGGAATTGCGGTCTATATTGCTTGCCGGGAGAGGGGTGTTGCTCATAGGATTGATTGCCCTTTTGTTGTAATGTAATAATATTATACCAAATCGGAGCGTGTTTGTCAAGCTTGTTGACAAGGACTCTTCGCGGGATGTGGTTTTTTCTGGCTCCACGTCGTGTATGCCTACAGCTTGCTTTTGCTGGGGACCTTCCTGGTTGTCCAGACACTCATACGCTCTACAAAGCTGTATCGCAGGCAGGTTGCCGTCCTGTTGATCGGCCTGCTGGCACCGTGGGTAGGCAACGCGCTGTACATCTCCCCGATCAACCCGTTCCCAAACCTGGACTTGACGCCTTTTGGCTATGCCCTATCCGGCTTGGCAGTCACCTGGGGGTTGTTTAGGTTCCGCCTGTTGGATATCGTGCCGGTGGCTCGCGACGCCGTGGTGACGAATATGCCCGATGGCGTGATCGTGTTGGATGCGGAGAACCGCATCATAGATATCAACCCGGCCGCGCAGCGTATCATCGGCCGTCGAGAGGAGGAGGCTATCGGGCAGCCGGCCGTCCTGGTCATGGCCGGGCGCTCTGATCTGGTGGAGTACTTTCGCTCGGTGAGTCAGGCACGGGGAGAGATTGTTCTGGGTGGTGGCAAGTCGCAGGGTACTTATGACTTGCACACGTCCCCATTGCTTGACCGGCGTGGCCGTCTCACTGGATGGTTGGTCATGCTGCACGATATCACCGAGCGGAAGCGGGCCGAGCAGGCTCTAGAGATCCAGAAGCAGTTGTTCGAGAACTTGGTCACCGTGGCACGCGCCACCAGCGAGCATCCCACGCTGCAGACGACGCTGAAAAACGTATTGAACGTGGCATCTACCCTCACAGAGACCGAGTTGAGTAGCCTGTGTTTGCTCGACGAGATCGGTGTAGTGACCGACGCTATTCTAGCCTACGGCGAGGGGGAACCGGCGCAGCAGCGAGTTGTTGTGGGGCAAGAACTGGGAGATGAGTTAGCCGGTTGGGCCGTTCAACATCGTCAGTCCGTGCTGATTCACGACACGGCGCGTGACGATCGTCAGGTGATATCGTGGGATGAATCATACGCGGCCCGTTCTGCCTTGATTGTGCCGATCATTCGCGGGCAGGTGGTGTTGGGTGTTCTTACCCTGGCTCACTCGGCGACGGACTATTTCGACGAGGAGCACCAGAGGCTGATGGAGGCGGCTGCCGATCAGATGGCGTTGGCCTTACACAACGCGCAGATCTATGAGGCGCAGCGCCGTTTGGCTAATCGCCAGCAACTCCCGGGGCTTACTTGAGAGCCAGCAAGATACAGCTGGCCGTGGGCCAAAAAGTGCGCACCACCAGCGGTGACTGTGTCCAAGGGGCCACAAGCGCCCATCCCTCGATGGCAAAAAGTGACTGTTTTCAGCCGTGGCGCAGGGGCCAAGGATCACCGCGATGATCTGTGGTGACTGAGTCCAGCCGCGATGGCGTAGCGTGCGTTCAAGAAGTATCATGAATGATCACCAGCGCGAAAGTGACGGACAAATAGTGGTGGCCATGCCCAAAGTTGTGCTCAAAGTGATAGCCTTGATTCTTGAGGGTGTTGTAGGTCTCATTTTCAATCTTCCAGCGGGCGCGGCCCCCGCGCATCAACGTGGGGGCATTGTCTTGGATGATGAAAGTCCGTAATCCAGGTGAAATGCTGGACCTGGTTCCCCTGGATTTCCCAGTATTCCAGGAAGTTGACCCGGACATCGAGATTGGAGGCATTGAGGGGCGCGTCATTGGGATAGCGGAAGCGCTGAGTCACGCCCGCGACTTGCCGCTCAAACTCAGTCGTGTCGCCCCGCGCGTGGGCTTGGGCCACATAGTCAAATAGATGGGCATGATCGCCAGGCTTGACGCCCAAGATGAA
>Ga0315550_1001674_pt1 | contig 13656 bp, 9 predicted proteins | sample SalMarSW160190MG_2_FD_203100 | JGI IMG/M metagenome (GOLD analysis project Ga0315550, IMG submission 203100) | Salt marsh sediment microbial communities from the Plum Island Ecosystem LTER, Massachusetts, United States - Salt Marsh Sediment SW1601-90 ... | reverse complement strand
TCTCGTTTCCCCTGCTCGCACAGCAGCCCGATGCCGCGAATCTTGAAAGAGCCCGTCGGCTGCAGGTTTTCCATCTTGAGCCAGATGCGCCTGCCAGTTCTCTCACTCAGCGGAAATGATTCGATGAGCGGGGTGCGGATGTGTAGTGGCATTGGTTTCCACCTTTCCCATTTTACACGAGCCTGAGATCGAACCCTACCTTGGTGTCTTTCTTGAAGCCCACCTTTTCGTAGAGCGCGTGGGCCTGTGCGCGTTTGGCGCCGGACATCAGCATCACCTTGTAACAGCCCGCCTGCCTGGCGGTGTCCACGGCGCGATCGAGGACCCGTTTGGCCAGCCCCTGCCTTCGAAAGTCGGGGTGCGTGATCACGTTCTCGATCACGCCGAACGGCCTCGCGCCGCGGGTGAGGTTGGGGACGATGGTCAGGTTGCACGAGGAGACGAGCTTCCCCTCTTGCTCGGCGACAAAGTAGGTGAGCGCGGGGTTGGCAATGATCTCCTCCCATAGCTTGACGACCTGCGCCCGCGGGGGTAGAGGTGCGTCGTTGGGGCTCAGGTGCGCGTACAGGTCGAGCAACCCGTCCAGATCATTTTTCATTGCTTGGCGGATGATTACATTGTTTGTTTCTGGCATGTTTCATCAGGTCGAATTACAGATATCCTTTGGCCTTGAGCAGCTCGGCGCTCAGGATCGCGCCGCCGGCCGCGCCGCGCACTGTGTTGTGCGAGAGGGCCACGAAGCGGATGTCGAACACCGGGCACTCGCGCAGCCGCCCGACGGTGATGGCCATCGCCCCGCCGGCGTCCCGGTCCTTGCGCGGCTGGGGCCGGTCCCGCTCCTCCTGGTAGACGATGCACGGCTTGGGTGCAGAGGGCAGGTCAAGCTGCTGCGGCTCGCCCTCGAACGCGCGCCAGATGGCGACGATCTCGTCCAGCGATGGCTTCTGCGCCTTGAACTTTAGGCTGACGCAGGCGGTGTGGCCATCGATGACGGGCACGCGGTTGCAGTGGGCCGCAATCTTGAGCGAGTTGTCATTGACGAACTTGCCGTCCTCGATGGTGCCCAGGATCTTGAGCGGCTCCTGCTCCGTCTTTTCCTCCTCGCCGCCGATGAAGGGCACCACGTTGTCGATCATGTCGATGGACGCGGGACCGGGATAGCCCGCGCCGGAGACTCCCTGCAGCGTGGCGACAAAGATGGATTCCACGGGATATCCCGCTGCCATCAGCGGGTAGACGGCGGGCAGGTAGCTCTGCAGGCTGCAATTGGGCTTGACGGCGATCAGTCCCTTGTTCCATCCCCGGTTCCTGCGCTGGAAGGGGATGATGTCGGCGTGGTGCGGGTTGACCTCGGGAATGAACATCGGCACGTCCGCCGTCCAGCGGTGGGCGGAGTTGTTGGAGACGACGGGGATGTCGTTGCCGGCGTACGCCTCCTCCAACTCGCGCACGGCCTGCTTGTCCATATTGACGGCCGAGAATACCAGTTTGCATTTCCCCTTGGCCGCCGCCACATCGCCGGCGTCACCGACGATCAGGTCTGCCACGCCAGCCGGGATGTCCTCGTCCATCACCCAGCGCCCGGCCACGGCCTTGGCGTACGGCTTGCCCACCGAGCGGGGCGAAGCGGCGACGTGAGTCACCTCGAACCAGGGATGATCTTTGAGCAGCCGCAGATAATTTTGACCCACCATACCCGTGGCGCCGATGACGCCTACGCTCATTTTCTTCATTTTACTTTCTCCTCGTATAATAGCGCGGTAGATGCCGCGACCAAGTCTTTCGGACACGGATGAACACGGACTGCACAGATTTTTAGCTTTTAACCGTGTTCTTCGCGTTTTTTCGTGTCCAGAAAAATGCCCGCGGACGATGGACGTAAACGGCGTTTGACAAATTTCCCTTACCCACCGTTGAGAATGACCTGGCCGTGAATCTGCTGCACCGCGCCCACGGCGTCATCGGCGGCGACGACGAGGGATAGTCCACACTCGCTCGACCCCTGGGCGATGGCGATGACGTTGATATTGGCCTGGCCCAGCGCGCCAAAGACTTTGGCCGAGATGCCGGGGGTATCGCGCAACCCCGCGCCCACGGCGGTGACGATGACCACGTTATCGCGCGACGAGATGCGGTCGATGTCCCTGCGGGCCAACTCGCGCTCCATTTCCTCCTCCAGCGCCTTGACCACCGGCGGCACCGTCTGCGTGGGGATCAGGAAGCAGATCGATTGCTCCGACGAGGCCTGGATGATCATCAGCACGTTGGCCCCCTGGCCAGCGACGGCGGAGAAGGTGCGGGCAGCGATGCCGGGCACGCCGATCATGCCGCGTCCCTCGACGATCACCATGCTCATGCCCTTGATGGCGGTGACCGCCTTGATTTTGCCTTTATCATTCTCCGTCTTGGCGACGATGCGCGTGCCGGGGGCGGTGGGGTTGAAGGTGTTCTTGACCCACAGCGGGATGTCCCGTTGGACGACCGGCAGGACCGTCTTGGGATGCAGCACCTTGGCCCCAAAATAGGCCAGCTCGCCCATCTCGCTGGAGGAGAGGACGGGGATGACGCGGGCATCCGGCACGATGCGCGGATTGGCGGTCATCACCCCGTCCACGTCGTTCCACATCCACACCTGGTCGGCGTCCAGGCAGTCGGCTAGGATGGCGGCGGTATAGTCGCTGCCGCCGCGCCCTAGCGTCGTCGTTACCCCTTCCTCCGTCGCCCCGACGAAACCGGTCACCATGGGCACGATGCCAACTTTCAACATCGGCGTCAACTGCGCCCGAGTTTTTTCGCGGGTCCTGTCCATCAGCGGCGCGGCGTTCTGATGCTTGTCGTCGGTGATGATCAACTCGGTGGCGTCCACCGCCTGGCTCTTGCCGCCTTTGTGGCGCAGCAAGGCGGCCACGGTGCGGGCGTTCGTGCGCTCGCCCATCGACGTGATGGCGTCCATCGCCCGCGGGGTGACCTCGCCCAGGATGTGGATCGAGTGGCAAAAGGCGCCCAGCTCGTCCAGCAGTCCGTCCACCGTCGAGAGCAGGTGATCCCGTTCGCTGCCTGGGGGCAGCAGGACCTCAATGGTGTCGTGGTGCTTGGTCCGCAGGTTGGTGATGATGGCGCGAAAGACCCCTTCCTCTTCCGTCACCGCCGTCCGGGCGCTCTCGATCAGGGCGTCGGTCACGCCGCTCATGGCCGAGACGACGACGACCAGGTTATCCCACTGCTTTGAAAGGTCCAGCACGATGTCGGTGGCCTGGTCGATGGCCTCGACGCTGCCGACCGACGTGCCGCCGAATTTCATAACCAATGTGCCCATGCTTCTTCCTCCCCCTGATCGTTTCAAGAGCTCGCTGACTCGCCGATTCGCCGACTTGCCAACTTGATCACGTCGCCCATCACGCCCGCCGCTGTCACCTCGCGTCCGGCGCCGGGACCGGAGATGGCCAGCGGCACCTCGGCGTACCGCTCCGTGTACAGGGCGATATGGTTGGCCGGGCCGTGCAGCGCGCCCAAAGCGCTATCCCGTTCCACGGCCACCAGTCCCACGCTGCCGCCCGCCGGGCTGACCTGGGTCACATAGCGTAGCACCTTGCCGGCCGCTTTGACCTCGACGACGCGGGCGGCGTACGCGTCGTCCAGTTCGGGCGTAGTGGCCATAAACGCCTCGATGGATAGATCCGCCAGCGATTCAGAGTACAGCGCCTCGATGGTCAGGTCGCTTTGCTCCAAAGGCCAACCAGCGGTGCGGGCCAGGATGAGGGCCTTGCGGGCCACGTCCTTGCCGCTCATGTCGTCGCGTGGGTCGGGCTCGGTATAGCCTAGCGCCTTAGCCTGTGCCACGGCGGCCGAGTACAAAGTGCCCTTTTCCAGCTCGGTGCACAGATAACCCAGCGTCCCGCTCAGACAGCCCTCGATGCGAGTCACCCGGTCGCCGGTATCCAGCAGGTATCGCAGTGTGTCGATCACCGGCAACCCCGCGCCGACGGTGCACTCGTAGCGCAGGGCCGGATACTCGAAGAACGTCTTGGCCGCGGACCAATCGGCGGCCAGCGGGATCTTGTTGGCCAGCACCACGCCGCATCCTGTCTCCATCGCTGCCAGCAGGGTTGGCGAGGTCTTGGGCGTGGCGGTCATGTCGGCCAGGATCGCGCCCGACTGCAATGCCTGGGTCACGTCGTCCAGCGGGCGGATGCCGGGCACCAATTCCAGTAGGTCGCCGTCGGCGACGGCGTCGAGCGCGGCGCGTAGCGTTTCCTCTGGCAGGCCGGCGAGATCGAGCAGCACCCCGCTGACGTCGGCCAGAGCCACGGGCGCGAGCTGCAATCCTGTGCGGCGCGCCACCTCCTCGCCGCTGTCGAGGATCTGCTTCAGCAGCGTCCCGCCGATGTTGCCGGTGCCCAGAAAAATGATGGGAACTTTTGTCATTATTTGGTCCTCCTTGCATTCTTAGAAACCCGGTTCTTCCCCACTACGGGGGAGGGATCGGCTGCCCCCTTTCCCCACGTTGTAGATCGGGTTTGCTACCCGACCAGCGGGCGGCGGATAGCAAATCCGCCCTACTTAACCGGGTTTCTATCCCCGATATGCAAAAACCCCCCGCGCTCTTGGGGCGCAGGGGGCCTACGTGGTTCCACCCAAGTTTGACAACGGATTGTTCAACGGATTACTCAACGGATAAACGGATGTTTGCTTCCAGTCAGTCGGACAGTTCGACTATCCGTTTATTCGTTCACCATCCGTCGTCACACTCTTTTGGCTGTAACGGGCCGTCCCGTGATCCCATACTTTCGCCAACGCAATTTCTTGCGCCGCGGCTACAGCCGTGCGATTTGAGGGATCCGCTCCCGGGGGGTTTTCCCGTCCGTCCGGTCGAGGGGGCTTTCAGCCGGTGACCCTCTCTCTCTAAGACCTTGCCCAGTCGGTACTCGTCCCGGTCAGTGCTTTCTTTGTCCAAATGTTGGGCGGCATTATACCATCCCCATTCGAATTTGGCAAGCTTACGATGACGCCGTTTCTGGTGCAGGCCCGGTGTAAACGGTGATCTGCTTGACGTGGCCGTCGCGGCAAAAGATGTGCCGGCTGGTCTCTGCGTCCAGGCAGTTGCCTGCCAGTCGTTGCAGACGACCGTCGGCGTAGGCGATCTCTAATTGATTCTCGTCTGAAATGAGGTGCACGATGGGCACTTGACAGAACGTGTACGCCAGCGAACCGGCCGGCAGGTCGATCGACCGTTCCTGGCCGTTTACGTCGATATAGTCAAAGGTGACTTCTTGAGGGGTGAACTCTTGCTCGCGCAGCAGCACGGGATTGAATAAGAGGGTTCCTTGTTTGATAAAAGCGCCCATCTCGGCCAGCCGAGTCAACAATTCCTCTTTGACCTGTCCCGTCATACCGGGCTGCTTGGCGCCCTGGCCTGCGGGGGTGTGGGAGTAGGGATCGGTGGGGAACGCGCCATAGACAGCGGGCGTCTTGTTAAAGCCGATGCCGCTGCGGATGTCGTAATAGGTCTCTGCCAGCGCCTGGGTGATCGCGTCCAGTTCTCCCTGCGCGCGGGCTCGCAGGAACGTCTCCTGGACGGCGAGCAGCAGCTTGGACACCATGTGCCAGTAGATGCTGCCCAGCCCCTCGTAGGCGAAGAACGTCCCGGAGCGGCCGGTGAACGAGGCGTGATCGAACACCTCCTCGAACAGGTTGAGAATCAGGTCGCGTTCCGCGTCGACCAGGTTGGCGTATTCCTCCTGCCGCCCTAGATCGGCCAACGCACGTTCGACGTCCTTGGCATTTCTAAAGCTGCCGGCAAAGTGGCGGACTCCATTTTCATCTCGGACAACGAGAGAGCGGTCGCCTCGCTCGATGAGCTTGGTGAGCAAAGCTGACCTTTTGACTTGATCGGAAGTCAAGCGATTCTTGCGCAAAAAGCCGGGCAGGTCTCGGTCAGGGTAGAGGATGTAGCTGTGCTGATCCGCGCGATACAGCGCGCTCTTTCGCAGGCTTTGTAGTAAGGCGAGCGACTCCTTGCCTGATAGCATTCCTGACGACAAGACCGCGACTTGGCCTTCTAGCATTTCGTACAGATGGCCGACAGATGCACTGCTCTCGCCGAGGTTGATGACGTTGTAGGCGTGGTAGAGATTATCAGGGCGCTTGTTGGCCCTCAGCGAATGCTCGATATATCGCTGGGCCAAATCCAAAAAGGTCAGCAAGGCGTCCTTGTCCAGGTCGGTGAACGCTCCGGAGAAGCCATTCTGATAATAGTGCCGGCGATAGTCACTGCTCGCCTGTCCCAGCGCGTCCATCACAGCACGGCGCCGTCGATCGTCAAAGAAGGACGCCTGCAGCGCCCCCTTGTGTGTGTTCAAGATATCGAATGTGGCGTCGAACGAGGCTTTCACCTCTTGGGTGATCTGAAATCCGGCAGCCTCGTACCTGGACGTCAGTTTGTAAAAGAAGGCGACAAAGCGCTGCAGGTAGCACAGTGTGACGACCGACAGCCCCTTGCCCACCAGGGCGTTGTTGGCGTCGTTCCACTCCGGGCGCTGGGTGTTCATCCAGATGCCGCCCTCGGGCACGAAATTGGCCAGCTTGGCCAGCAGCAGGATGAGCAGCTTTTCCGCTAGATTGACGCAAAAGACGCGTCCTTCCTCATCCAGCACCAGCTTGCCGTCCGTGCCCATCTTTTCGACGCGCGCGTCGATCTCGCGGTCCAGTGTGTCGTCGAAGAGGATCGTGTCGTACCAGTCTTCCAACAGCGCGGCGTAGGGTTTGATCCGATAGGGGACGTTGGCGTGGCTAAAGACTCTGCGCCCCAGCAGCGCGGGCAGCCTGCCGGGGTGGAACTTGGCCGAGGCCTCCAGGAGCTTTTGCAGGTAGATGATCTGGTGGTCGCCCCAATAGCCGATGTTGGCCCACGGATCGCCCGGCGTCGGGGTCTCCCACTCGATGCCGTCGCGCGTGACCCGGTAGGGGTTGTACCCGTCGGCAGTTGTGGCGTTGACGAATTTGCAGATCATGCTCTCGACGAACTCGGGGTAGGCATAGGCCAGCGGCTCCCAATTCTGAAAGATGTCGCGCCAGTTGCCCTGGTAATCCAGGTTTTGCGTACCGTCCGGCTTTTTTACGTTGATCGAGAACCGATTCCAGGGGCGGCTGGGGTCGCCGTGCCTGCGGCTGAAGGTGAGCGGCAGGTACTCGTAGCACAGACGCTCGAGATTCACCGACCCGGCAGCCGCTGCCCGTGCCAGCAGATCGTTGACGCTGACCTCCTCCGGCAAGCTGGCAAGGAACGCATCGTGGGCGTCGAGGATGGGACGATTCCTTGCGTCGAAGAAATTGCGCAGGTCGGCCTTGTCGATCCGGTAGTTATCGGCAAAGATGCCGCCGCGCATGGCGTTGAACAGCGTGTTGGAAAAGTGATGCGCAGTGCTCAGGCGGTCGCCCGAGAGCTGCAACCCGTCCACGCTGGCGACGACGGCGACCAGGTCGCGGGTGCCCTTTTCGATGTCGGCCTCGAGCCGCGCCTCTAGTTGGGCCTTGTCGCCCTCGAGTTCGTTGATCAGCGAGATAACGTCGCAGTGGTCCTGGTTGACCTCGGCCACGATGTGCCAGGCTCGCCCGCCGCCGGGGGCCAGGTCGAATTCCGCGTGCACCAGGTACGCGCCATGGCGGCCGCGCACGTCGATCTCCTGGGTGATCGGTGCGCCGCGCTCAAAGGCCGCCAGTTGGTTCGAGGATAGCAGGTAGCGGGGGTCCTCCAATCCCACCTGCCACGCCGTGGTCGCCTGGAGCGACTCGCTGGGTTCCGCCAGGTCCGTCAGGGTCGAGCTGAGCGCAAAGATGCCCAGGCCGGTCTGTGGCTCGAGCTCGTTTCGCTTGTAGGCGTTGAGCAGGTTGCTAAACAGCCGCTGCGTCTGCGAGGTCACGCCGTAGGGCAGCAGGTTCTGCAAGCCATCGACCAGGGCCACAGAGCAGCCGTCCGCCGATTCATCTTCCAGCCATGCCGTTTTGACGAAACCGTACCGGTCGCTGGTGCGCCACGCGTAGCGGTAGGTCATGCTCAAGTCGTGGTTGGTTTCCTCAAGGACCAGTTTGTCGCCGTAGACGTTTTTGTACAGGTTTCTTTCGACTTGGTATACGCCATCGTATTTTTCCGAGAAGGGCTCCCATAAATAGGTGCGGTTGTCTTTCGTGACCAGCAGGATGGCCTTGTGCCCTGTGCTGTCGCTGTTCTGTGTGATCTTGTCGTCGGTGTCATAGGGGAACAAGGCCGAGTCGGCGTTGCAGCGCCCGGCAGTGAGGCCGCCGGTGCTGGAGATGAACAGCCAGTGATCTGAGCTGCTGACGATACTCATAAAGAAAGGGGGCATTCGGTCATAGTTGCGGATGTGGTAATACTGCTCACTCAGCAGGGTGACGTATTCGCCTGTGGCGCTTGCGTGAACGTCACGGCGGGCACAGTGATTGATATAGATGCCGTCGCTATGGGGTTTTGAGTGCATGTCTGGACGCCTTGCGGCTAGTCGATCAGCTCCCAGTCTACCAAGCTCCTCATGCCGCTGCGGCGAAAGTGATAGTACTGGATGTACCGCGTCGATGCCTCGTCTCGTCCTAGGATCGTATCTAGCGCCAGGATGACCTGCCTGTCGCGGGCCACGTTGACGATGGGGGCGTCGACGCCCTCCGCGACGGCCACAGCCAGGAGCGCTTGGTGCAGCGTGGCATGGTTGGGCAGGTCGAAAGAGACGGCGCTGACGTCGAGCGTCATGTTGCTTCCCAACTCATCTCTGACCAGGCGGATGGCCTCCAGCGTGACCGAAGCAGCCTGACGATCGGCCTCGATGGATTGGGTCAGGCAGTCGATCAGGATATCCTCGTGCGAGATGTCCAGGGCCTCGGCGCGCTCGACGATTTTGCTGGCGATCTCGAGCCGTTTGTATGGGTCATTGGAGATGCCCTCCTCATCCACACACCGACCAATAACGGCTGCGCCGTACTCTGCCACCAGCGGCAGCACCTGGTTCAAACTCTCTTCCTCGCCGGTGACTGCGTTGACTAGGGGTTTCCCCTGACAGACGGCGAGCGATGCAGCCAATGCCTCGGGGGCTAGCGCCTCGATGCTGATCGGAACCTCCACTGCCTCTTGGACTATTTCGATCGCCTGGGGTAGGAGCCTCTTTTCGTCCGCGCCTGTTCCACTTGCGTTTACGTCGATGATCTCGGCACCGGCGGCGACCTGGGCGAGCGCCTCGTTCTTGGCGATTTCGGAGTGGCTCACGACGGGCTCGCCCGCCGACCGCCTGCGCACGGCAGGTCCGACCCGCTTGCCGATGAGCACGGTGGGGCGGCCGGGCGCGATGCGCACGATGTTCTTTTTTCCCTGGAGGACTGTTTCCATCGTCGTCTTCTGACTGCGCGATTAACGCTTGCACGTTCGGGAGCGACCCCGAACATGGTAACAGTATTTTCAGGAGACACAAGTGCCTGAGGGGAAGAGCACGAAATGCGCTCGTCAGCGCGATAGCCTTCTGCTGAGAACGTTTTGCAGCGACACGGATATGACGATGATTAACCCATAGATCAACTGCGTCCAGAACCCTGACAGTTTTACGACCAGGCCAAAGATCTCTATTTTGCCTATGGCGACGATGCCGGCCTCGATGGCGCCGATGATTAGACAGCCGATGAACGTTCCAAATACTGTTCCTACGCCGCCGAAAACCGAGGTGCCGCCCAAGAACGTGGATGCCATCGTCTTGAGAAGATACCCTTCGCCCAGGGATACCCAGAAGTAGGATTGCTCCAGGCTGGAAAGAACGCCCCCGAATGCCGCAGCGGCACCGAGGATGGCGAAATTGATGATTCGGGTCCGGTCGACGTTGACCCCCATGAGCTTGGCGCTCTCCACGTTATCGCCGATTAGGTAGACGTGGGCGCCAAACTTGTGGCGGTTCAGAAATATCCATACGAGTATCGCCACGACGACGGCCCAGATCATCTGAGCGGGCACGTATCCACCTACTCGGCCCACCAGCGCCTGGCGCAGAACCGTCCCTTTGATCGGCACCAGTGAGAACCCGCCTGCGTTCGTGACGACGAGGACGAATCCTCTCCAAAAGAACTGCGTGCCGAGCGTCGCCACCAGCGACGGAATCCCCAATCTGACGACGATCACCCCGTTGAGCAGCCCCACCAGGAATCCGGCGGCCAGGCTGGCGATAAAGGCCAGCGCTACGCTGTTAGTCAGTGTCAAGACGTTTGTGAACGCCACCATGCCTACGCCCATGATGGAGGGGAACGACAGGTCCATCTCGCCTGCGATGATAATCATCGTCAGGGGCAGGGCGATGACGGCGAAGAATGGAATGGTCGACATGTACGCCGCATAGATGTTGGGCGAAAGAAACGTCTGGGGTGCGCCGATGACAAACAGGCCCCAGATGACCAGCAGGACGCAAAAGATGCCAATCTGCAATCCGTACGTGCGGGCGAGTTTGCTCACGTCGCTACGCCACGATGGTTTTGGGCTGACGGCCTTGGCTTGGTTTCCCATTGCGGTCATTTTATCTCCTTCTATCTATACCCACTTAGTGTGGTTACTCAGAGCCGTTGCCGTTCAAATGCCCAGTCTGAGCCACGCGATACATCTTGTCCATCAGTTGCTCCAGGGTGATATCTTGGGTCATAAACTCGCCTGCGACCGCGCCTCTATCCAGGACGACGACCCTGTCCGCTACTGAATACACGTGGAACACATTGTGATCGATAAAGATGCACGACTTGCCGGCCTCCTTGATGCCGCCCACGAAATCGAGCAGTTTCTTCGTCTCAGATAGTGACAGGCCCATCGTTGGCTCGTCCAAAATGATGAGCTCTGCGTCAAAGTGCAGGGCGCGCACGATGGCGACGCCCTGTTTTTCCCCGCCGGAAAAGGTCCTGACCACCGAGTCGGACGCGACCGCCGCCGACGTGAATCCCATCGACCCGACCATCAGTTTTTCTGTTTCCTGTTTCATTCCTCTCACATCCATGAAGCCAAGGGCGGTCGTCAGCTCCCGCCCCATAAAGATATTTCGCCACAGCGTCTGAAGATCGGCTAGAGCGCGTTCCTGGTAGACGGTCTCGATGCCGAGTTTGCGGGCTTCCGAGACGGATAGGCCCTCGATTTTCTGCCCCTTGAAGTATATCTCGCCGCCGTCTGTATCTGGATGGTGGTAGCCGGTGACGATCTTGATCAGCGTGGATTTGCCGGCGCCGTTGTCGCCCAGCAATCCTACGACTTCACTGCGGGCCACGGCAAAATCGACCTGGCGCAGCGCCTGGACTTCTCCAAAGGTCTTGGATATGTTTCTCATTTCAAGTATGTATTTCATCAGCCGATCTCCTTGATGTGCACTCGCCGTCGGATTCCTCTCGGTGACGCACGCAGGCGTAGTATGCAATGATTTATTGATTATGGCTGGATTTTAGCATAGGGGGGCAAACGGCACAAGAAAGCGTTGCTATCACACGGCCGCTGAACCCGTTAAGCCAACCGACAAGCCCATTTTCAGGTGCGATATCGGTGCCGTCAGTCCCGCGCCGTTTGCCCCAGGTGCTCTGGCTTGCTTCCGTATCTTGCAAGAGCGGATGTTGAGCTGTCTAGCCGTCTACCGGATCTGCTCCTCCACCAGCGGGGCCAGTTCCTCGACGTTATCCGCGTGGGCAAAACCAGAGCCAGTGTCGATGTGCAGACCGGAAAACTTGTACTTCTTTGTCAGGCAGACCTGCACGATGGGCAGGTAGCCCTGCAAGAAGGGCTGCTGGTCGAGCACCAGGTCGGTCCACCCGCCCCGGATCGCCTCCAGGGTGGCGGAGGAGAGGTCGAACCCGATGCCATAGATATCGCCTGGCCCTAAGCCGGCGGCCGTCAGATACGTCTCCAGGGTGGAGGTCAGGCCACCGTGGTCGGTGCAGACCACCTTGACGTCGGGGTTGGAGGATACGTAGCCGGTGAACGTCGCGGTGCCTGCCGCCGGATCGGCGTTGGTGGCATCGTCGATCTCCAGGTAGTCGACGGTCAAGCCTGCCTCTTCCAGGGCATCGACGACGCCCTTGGTCCGCAGGCCGCGGGTTGGCTGGGACAAGAGCCCCCACACCATGCCCCGATCGCCCGATGCCAGGCCGGCTCTCTTGACGGCCTCTTGACCCAGCAGGTAGCCGGACTCGTACAGCTCCTGGCCCACATAGCCGAATCCCATACCCTTGTACCTGGCTTCGAGGCGAGGCAGCGTCGTGTTCTGGCTGGTGACGATGATGCCTTTGCTCACGGCCTCGTCGATGACGGTCTCGAAAGCGTCGTCGCCCGGGTGGCCCATAACGCAGATGCCGTCGGGGCTGAGGGCCATAGCCTCTTTGAACTGGGTGACCATCTTTTCGGTGTTCCAATCCGAGAAAAAGTAATCGACGTCGGCGCCCAAGTCGCTGGCTGCGGCCACGGCGCCGTTGTAGACGACGGTGCCAAAGGGGCATCCTGGGGGGCCGCCGGGGAAGAAGACGATGCTGACCCCTTCGCCGATCCGACCGCTGGCGACAACTCCTTCTTCTGCCTCTGAGGTGACCTCCACGATCTTGGTCACTTCTACCGTCTCGCCTTCCTTTTCGACCACCTCGGTCACCACGACCTCCCTGATGACTTCTTCGGAAGTCGGTGCCGGGCAGCATCCAGCCAACAAGGCGCCTGCCGCTGTCAGGGCACTCATGCGCATGAAATCACGCCGGTTTAACTTGTTGCTTGCCATGCTTTTCCTCCTTAGCTAATGGGGTTAGTCGGGCTTTTCCGTTGAGAACGATCCATTGAATCAAAGCCCTTGCGGTTAGGATAGATGTAGAGAAACGTTTCATGAATCTTGGGCTGTATCACCTCCTTTTTACACGGTGAGTGTAGGCGCCTGTTCCTTCTTTGTGTGGGTCTTGTGTTCGTGGAATAGGGAACGATGCGAGCGTTGTATATGGATACCATCTGTAGCTACCCATCCATTATAGTGTAGAAAAGAGGTCAGTACTTGGAGAAAAGCACTGACCTCTTGGACAAAAAAACCAGAAATTAGTCGATCTCGAAATGCTCTAGCTGGACGAGAGTCCAGCGGCTCGGACGCGGACTTTTGTCCGCTTGGAGCATCAAATTGTGGCTTGCTTTCGGAATGCACTAGGCGATTGACCGACCTGCTTGCGAAACACACGGCTAAAGTAGGCGGGATCGTTGAACCCCACCTGGAGGGCTACGGAGGTGATGCTGTCCTCTGTGCTCACTAAAAGCTCCTTGGCTTGCTTGATGCGGTAGCGGTTCAAATAGTCCCAGGGCGAGATGCCCAGTTCGCGGCGAAAGATGCGACTGAGATGATTCTCGCTCACCCCGATGCATTCCGCGATCTCCCGGCGCGAGAGGGGATGGGCATAGTTCTCCTGCAGGTAGATCACGGTGCGTTTGACCAGGGCGCTTGTCTGTGGGGGCAGGACGTCGGTGCCCGCTATCATGCGGTGCAGCGTGGCCATCGTTTCATCTTCGGATAGGATCTCTTTGCTCTGGAAGGTGACGAGCGCGTGTTGTTCAATCTGCTTGATGTCATCCAGGGTGAGCATCCGCCCGCTCAGGATCAGGACCGGCACGCGCCGGGTTTCTTG
>Ga0315550_1001672_pt1 | contig 13668 bp, 21 predicted proteins | sample SalMarSW160190MG_2_FD_203100 | JGI IMG/M metagenome (GOLD analysis project Ga0315550, IMG submission 203100) | Salt marsh sediment microbial communities from the Plum Island Ecosystem LTER, Massachusetts, United States - Salt Marsh Sediment SW1601-90 ... | reverse complement strand
CCGGTACCGCCGGTGACGCCGGTCGCGATGGGCAAGTCTACTCGCGGCGTGGAGCTCAAGTCAGTGGACGACCTCGACGTGCGCCAAATCGCGGCATGGATGATTCAGGTCGCGGGCGTGCCCGGTGCCGGGGGGAAGAAGCGGTAGGCCCGAAGATGGATGTCGATCGCGTTGGTGTGAGACGGCGGCCGAACAACAGCTTGCAGCGGACGGCGCTGTGCGCCGCCGCTGATCCTGGACGTTAGGCGGCTCCGAGAGGGGAGGGATCATGACCGCCATCGCATCGAACCCTGACGACGTCCGTTCGCAGGCCGCCCGTCTCGCGGCCGCGCTCCTCCGCTTCGAGCAAGCGGCGGCGCACCTCGCCCCTGGCTCAACCCCGCTAGGCACCCTCCGCGTGGGCACCGAGGCATACCGCTTCCTCCCATCCTGGCGCACCGTGCCGCGGGAGGAGGTGGAGCGATTTCTGGTGGCGCTCCCGTCACCTGCGTTCCTCGCGCTGACGACGTCCCGCGGCGTGATCGCGCTCACCCTGCTCCACGAGCTGAGTGGGGAGCGACGGCAGGGGGCCGAGAAGACCCTCAGCAACTATGCGGCGGGACTGGACAACCTCAGCGCGCGGAGCGGGCTGGGGCCCGCGTCCCCAGTGCTGCTCGAGTTCGACGGCGAATCCCACGTATTCTCCTTCGCCGCCGTGCGTGAGTGGACGCAGCAGTTTCCGGTCCAAGTGGCCTGGAACATTCGCCCGCTCACTGGTGATGCCGCCGGCGAGGCTTGCCTCATGCTGATACGGAGTGACGGACGAGAGTTCCCGGGTCGCTCCTGCATGCTCGGTCCGGGATTCCGGCCGCGGCAGTGAAGGGGAGCCGTCTAACGCGCTTGAAGCTGGTGGAGCGTGCTGGTGAGTCCATTGTTTCGGCCCACGACGCCTCGCAGCAGAAGAGGTAATCGAATATTCATACAACGGAAGCGTGGCCTCCGTGGCTCGAGCGCAGGTCGTCGTGATACGGCCCGCAAGATGCTTAGGGCTGCTTTCTTCGCGCTCCAATGTGGGGTGCTGATGATCGTCATCCTGAACGGCCCGCTTGGTATCGGGAAGTCGACGCTCGCGGAAGCCTTGACGGAGAGCATCGAATCTTGCGTGATGCTCGAGGGTGATCGCACTCTCGCGATGAATCCACCGCCGATCGGCGAGCCCCTGGACGTCTCAGCTGCACCGAGCACCCTCGTAAACCAGCTTCGTGACCGTCTGGGGTCTTAGTACCACCGCTGCCGGCTGCTCCCGCCGAGGTTCGGCGCACGCCGCCAGGCGGCAGCCCCGGTCGCATCGACAATACGGAGGTCTCTCGTGGAGAATGACGGCCGAAAGCCGATGAGCAAGCGTGAGAAGGTCATCGGCATCTGCGTAGGAGTTGGCCTTGCCTTGGGAGCCGCGCTCGGTGCAGCCTTTGGCAGGGTCGGAGCGGGTGTAGCGCTCGGCCTCATCTTCGGGGCTGCCGTGGGCGCGGTGTTGGCGGCGAAGAAGGAGTAGCACTGCCGCCCAATGCGCGCTTGGAGCGGTCGCGGCGCACACGCTGCTAAGAAATCCCTGGTTGGAGTTGTTCGCGCAGATCTGTCGTGTCACGGCCTGTGCGCTCGCACGGTCCGCGCCAAGTCAGCGCGCAGTCGAAACCAGACGTCAGATGGCACACCGATACGCGGGGGACGCCGTGGCCACGTGCGCGGTCTGCAAGACAATCATTCTCTTCGGCGGCCACCGACTCGGCGACGCCAGGTTCTGCAGCGCCCGCTGCCTGATCCGCGGACGCAACCTCTTTGACCAGGGAGCCAGGGCGGCCGGCAACTCCGGCACCGCGCGCGTCGAGGACCTTCGCGATGATCTGATTGCAGTCGCAAACGATTTGGATCGGCAACAGGAGCTACTCACAGACATTGCAGAACGCCTGGACTTCTTGGAACGCACGGTCGTCCAACTCCGGCAAGACCATGGGCCCGGGCAGCCGCCTTCGTCGGAAGCCACGTAGCGCGCGTGTGTGCCATCTAACACGCGCTTGAAGCCGGTGGGTCTTGGACGGCAAGTTCCTTACAGGGAAGCTCAGCCTCCGTGCGTTCGATACGCCCTGATCGTAGCAGAACCGCGCTGCGACACTTCGAGTCCGCTCCGGGACGTCTCATGACCAGAACTCGACTACGACCAGTTGCGTTCTCCGATCTCGATACGTTCTTCGAGCATCAGCGTGATCCGGTCGCGCTTCGCATCGGCACGCTAGCCTCACGCGAACGCGCCGAGTTCGACGCCCACTGGGCGAAGATTCTCGCGGACCCACTCGCGATTCAACGCACCGTCGAGTGCGATGGCGCCGTGGTCGGCTATGTCGGCAGCTTCGTTCGCGCGGGCCTGCGCGAGGTGGCCTACTGGTACGGACGGGAGCACTGGGGAAAAGGGATCGCGACGGATGCGTTACGAGAGTTCCTCGGCGAGGTACACGAGCGCCCACTTTTCGCCCGCGTGACCGTGGACCATACGGCGTCCCGCCGAGTGCTCGAGAAGGTCGGCTTCCGCGTCGACGCGAAGCAGATGACAGTGGAAGACCCCGGAGAGCACGTCGAAGAGTTGCTGCTGCGGCTGGACTGAAGGGAAGGCCCGCGCCGCAGCACGACCTGTACCATGCGGGCCAGATCGTGCTGCTCGAGAAGGCACTCGCGGCGTCGCGAGGGCAGCCTGACACGCGGCGCCACTGACGAAGCCCAGGGCGGCACCCGGGTGCCACCCCGAGGCGCCGCCCTGCGCTACTTCAGCGATTGCACGTGCGCGACGAGCTGATCGAGCGCGATCTCCGTCCCCTCCCGCCAACCCGAAGCCTTGTTCGTCTCCAAATCGGCTTCATCCCGGTGCAGCGCGGTGAAGACGTAGCGGGTGCCGGCGCCCTCGCTCTCCAGCGTCATGATGGCGGTGATCGGAATGTCGTCAAAGACGGCAGGACGATAACCGGGGAACAACATGGAGGTCCACACGAGGCGCTCCATCGGAACGACGTCCAGGAAACAGCCGAGGTTCGGAACCTCCGGACCGTCTGCCACCGCGATGTCGATGCTGAAGATGCCACCCGGTCGCACGTCCATCTCGACGCGCGCCACACGCCCCCAGGCCTTGGGCATGTACCACTCCTTGAGATGCTCGGGGTTCGTCAAGGCTTCCCAGACGAGCCGAGTGGGCGCGTCGACGAACCGTTCGAACACGAGATCGAGTTTCGGATCGACCGCGAATCGCTTGTTCATGATGCTGATTCCTTAGTCCTTGAGGTGTTTGACGTATTCGTCGAACCGGTCCAGTCGAGCTTCCCACGTCCGGCGACGCGCGGTCAGCCAATCTTCAACGACGTTGAACCGTTCGGGGGATATTTCGTATGTCCGTACACGCCCGCGCTTGTTCGACGTGACGAGTCGGCTCCGTTCGAGCACCGAGAGGTGCTGCACGAACGACGGGAGCTTCATGTCGAACGGTGCGGCCAGCTCACTGACGGTGGCCGGCCCGAGAGACAGTCGCTCCAGGACTTTCCGCCGAGTCACATTGGACAAGGCATAGAAGACAGCGTCAACGCCCGCGGGTTGCACCATGTCGCCACCGGCCGATGGGGTGGTGATTCGATCAGACTGAGCGAGTATATCGCCGAATGATACTTAGGTCAAGGCCTAAGTATTGCCGAGGCCGCCTCACGATCTGCGGGCTGGCGCCCGCTTCGCAGGCGCTTCCTATTTGACTTGCCGGCCGCGTCGGCGCGGGTCGTCGCGCTGCCCGGACCGCACTGCTCATTCCCAGAAGGAACTCGTCTATGGCTGCTACTGACATCTCTCCGAAGTCACGACTGGTGGCGCTTCTCCTCTGCTTTTTCCTAGGGGCACTCGGCGTGCACCGGTTCTACGTCGGGAAGGTCGGGACGGGCATCCTGGAGCTGCTCACGATCGGCGGGTGCGGCATCTGGGTGCTGATCGACCTGATCATGATCGCCGTTGGCTCCTTCACGGACAAAGAGGGGCTACGCGTGTTTCGGTGGGTGGAGCCGGGCTCGATCTAACCTGCCCCCACTGAGGGGCCGTACTCTGCGTTGTGTCCTCCGCATGCCGGCCGCCTTTCACGCGCTTGAAGCCGGCGGGTGGGCGCTCATCCACATTGGCACCACGCTGGTGCGCATCACGCAACGTCACCCTGAGGAGCTTAGGCATGAAGCGCGTCACGGGAATCGGCGGGATCTTCTTCAAGGCGAGGGATCCCAAGGCCTTATCCGAGTGGTATCGTCAGCACCTCGGTCTGGGCGTGGAAGATTGGGGCGGCGTCGTGTTCCGCTGGGCCGACGAGAATCCGAGCTGCACCGGAACGACCGTCTGGAACCCGTTTCCGGCAGATACCGACTACTTCGCGCCGAGCCAAGCGTCGTTCATGGTGAACTTTCGGGTTGCCGATCTGCACGCCCTCCTGGCCGTCCTTCGAGATGAAGGATGTCACGTCCAGAAGAGGGTCGAGGAGTCCGAGTACGGAAAGTTCGGCTGGGTCATGGACCCCGAAGGCAATAAACTCGAACTCTGGGAACCGCCGGCGGGGCGGTAGGCGCGGGGCCCGCCCTCCATCGACCACGGACATCGCGCGAAGGTAGGAACAGAGATGCGACTCAGTCGACTGGTACCGATGCAGCCGGTCAAGCATCTGCCGGCCAGCGTATCGTTTTACGAGAAGCTTGGATTTACGGTCGAGAACCGCGACGACGAGCGGGGTTGGGCAATGTTGCGGAACGGACCCTGCCAGCTCATGCTCGATCAATCCATCAATCCGCACGCCGGCATGCCCCGGGGCGCGGTGCTCTACCTCTATCCCGACGACGTGACGGAGTTTCACCGCCGCGCGCGTGAGAATGGGCTCGCGGTGCCGGAGCTCGACACCACCTTCTACGGCATGCTCGAGGTTCGCTTCGAGGATCCGGATGGTAATCGATTGTGGATCGGGCAAGTGGCGGCGAGCGACTGAGATCACGGGGCATTGACATCATCCGAGACTGAGCGTCTCTCGACACGAGGAGGGAAGATGGCGGACATGCCGAAGTGGTTCCGTCCGGTGGCGGTCGTCGCGTTGCTGTGGAATCTGTTGGGCTGTGTGGCCTACATCATGGACGTCACGATGTCCCCCGAGCGACTGAGCCAGTTGACGGCTGCGCAGCAGGCGCTGTACGCCTCGCGACCGGCGTGGTCCGTCGCGGGCACCGCTACGGCCGTCTGGCTTGGCGCGGCGGGCAGCCTCGGCCTCATACTCCGAAAGAAGTGGGCGACCGGGTTGCTCATCCTGTCGCTCATTGGTCTCGTGGTGCAGGATCTTTGGCTGTTCGGATTGAGCGGGGCCGCTGCGGAAGCGGGCGCGGTGGCGTTCGTGCTCCAGGGATTGGTGCTCGCGGTGGCGATTGCGCTCGTGCTGCTCGCCCGGCGGGCGACCGCGAAAGTGTGGGTGTCGTAGCGGCGCGGGAAACCTCCACCTCGCCGACACCGTCTCGATGTCGTATCTCTACTGGAACATCGGTAGCCACCGTGCCCATCACCAGGTGACGATTATGAAACGCACTCTCCCCATCCTCGCCGCGGTCGCATTGCTCGGCTCGACCTGGGCCATGCGTGCCGTCGCGCAGCAGCCCGCCCGCGCGATCCGCCGCACGATTCCCATCACCAACATGATCCAGCGAGCCTTTCAGGCGGGCACGCGCGATTCGACCGGCCGGCCGGGGCCCAACTACTGGCAGACGTCCGTGGATTACACGATCCATGCGAGCCTCGATCCGACCACGTCGGTGCTGACGGGTCAGGAAACGGTGGTGCTGCACAACAACAGCCCGGACGCGATGCGGGAGATTCGCTTCCGTCTCGATCAGAACGCGTTCGCGCCGGGTGTGCCGGGCAACGGGACGGTGGCCCACACCACCGACGGGATGCAGGTGACGTCGATGACCATCGACGGCGATAGCGTCGATCTGACGACGCCCGCGGCGCGCGGCGAAGGCGGGTTCCGCCGCCCACCCGGACCGCAGACCGCGCCGCTGGCCTTCGGCTTCAACGTGACCAACGCGTCGGTCCGGTTGAGCAAGCCGATCGCCGCGCACTCCTCGAGCACGTTGCACATCGCGTGGCACTTCGAGGTGCCGGAGGGCGGGATGCGGATGGGCCGGCTGGCCGACACGCTCTACCAGATCGCCCAATGGTATCCGCGGGTCGCGGTGTACGACGACTACAAGGGCTGGGACACGGATCAGTATTTGGGCAACGCCGAGTTCTACAACAACTTCGGGCACTTCGACGTGACGTACGACGTGCCCGCGGGGTGGGTGGTCGGATCGACCGGAGTCCTGCAGAATCCCGACGAAGTTCTCACGCAGGATGAGCGCGACCGTCTCGCCAAGGCGCTCGACTCCGACGACCAGATCCACATCGTCGCCCCGGGCAACGACGGGCCCGGGAAGTCCACCGCGGACGGCACGCGTCTCCAATGGCATTTCGTGGCGGACAGCGTCGCGGACGTGGCGTGGGCGACGTCGAAGAGCTACGTGTGGGACGCCACGCGGGCCGAGATTCCGGGGAAGGGCTACATCCCCGTCTACATCTACTACCAGCCCGGTCACGAAGGCGCGCCGCAGCACTTCGATCAGATGGGGGAGCGGGTCCGGCACGCGCTGCAGTTCTACTCGCAGCTCTGGATGCCCTTCGCGTTTCCGCAAATGACGGCTGCCGACGGCCCCCAGTTGGGCATGGAATACCCGATGTTCATCATGTCGGGCATGGGCGCGGCCGATCACGAGACCGGCCACCAGTGGTGGCCCATGATGGTGGGCGTGAACGAGACGTGGTGGGGCTTCATGGACGAGGGGTTCAACCAGTACATGAACGTCCTCTCCGACGACGATCGTCTCGGTCGCGCGCCCAACGCCGGGCTCGATGGCCCGGGCCAGGCGTACGGCCGCACCAGCGGCGACGAGCGCGAGGCGCCGTTGATCTGGGATGAGAACTACGCGGGGCCGATGTACTCGTTCGCGGCCTACGGCAAGGCGCCGGAGATGCTCTCGATGTTGGGCGGTATCGTCGGCGACAGCGCCGTGTGGCGGGCGCAGAGCGCGTACGCGCACGCGTGGCGGTTCAAGCATCCCACGCCGTGGGACTACGCATTCTTCATGAGCCACGCGCTGCACCGGGATCTGGGTTGGTTCTGGTACTACTGGATCTGGACGACCGAGTCGGTCGACGGCTCGATCCAGAACGTGACGACGAAGGGCGCGCACACGGTGGTGACGGTGCGGCAGGAGGGCGAGATGCCCTCGCCGGTGGTGCTGCAGGTGGACTTCGCGCCCACCGGACCGGCGATCAAACCGATGAAGAACGCCGTGATGACGGATTCGGCGACGGCGGAAGTCACGTATCCGGTGGATGTCTGGTTCGGCGGCAGCCGTACCTTCGACGCGGATCTCGCCTTCGGTGCGCGGAAGATCGTGAAGATCACGCTCGATCCCCACAAGCGCTTTCCGGACAAGAACTCGCGCGACAACGTCTGGCCCCAGCCGAAGCCGGTGCACCTGACCGCGGACATTCTCGATCGGTACGTGGGAACGTACCGGATGCAGGGGATGGGCGAGCTCACCGTCACGCGGGACGACACGACACTCTGGGTGCAGCCGACGGGCGGGAACCCGCTCCAGATGGTGCCGACCTCCGAGACCGAGTTCTATCTCAAGGAAGTCGAGGTGACGTTCACGTTCAAACTGGACGCGAGTGGCAACGTCACCTCAATGGTGATCCACCAGATGGGTCAGGAGATGGAGGCTCCGAAGGAGAAGCCGTAGGCCACGAGCGGCGTTCGGCAGCCTCGATGCCGGCCCCATCGCGCCAGAGGAGGAAGGGCACATGAGCCAATTCTCCGAGTGGCAGCCTATTGCCACCTTCAGCGATTTGCCCTCCGCGGAGTTGGCGCGGGGGCGACTCGAGGCTGCGGGCATCGATTCCCAGATCGACCACCGGGGCTCGGTCGGCATCTTCGGGGCCGGCTTCAGTGGCACCACGGGTCGCGGGTTCGCGTTGCTCGTGCAGACGGGCGACGTCGAAGCGAGCCGTGTGGCGCTCGATCTGCCGGAGAAGCGCGCCACCTAGCTCGCGGTCCTGCGGTCGGGCGGGTATCGTTGGTCCCGATGTCCGACTCCGATCCGGCCGTCGCCGGCGGGCCCGCGGCCCGCCATCCTTGGGTATGGGCCGTCCTCTACTTCCCGTTCGGTCTCTCGTTCGGCTTCCCCAATATCGCCATCGGCTATCTCGCGAGCCGGGCCGGCGTGCCCGTCTCCGCCATTGCGGGCGTGGTGGGGATGACCTTCCTGGCGTCCGGATGGAAGTTCGTCTGGGCGCCGATCGGCGACTACACCCTCACGCGCAAACGGTGGTACCTGATCGCCATCAGCCTCGTGGGAGTTGGGCTGGTGGCGATGACCGCGGTACCGCTCACCCGGGCCACGATGCCGCTCTTCGCGGGCCTCGTCCTCACGACGAGCGTCGCGGCGACGTTCATCGCCTTCGCCACCGAAGGCCTCATGGTGCACAACACGCCGCCAGCCGCACGCGGGCGTGCCGCGGGCTGGTTTCAGTCCGGCAACCAATTCGGACAGACGGCAGGCGGTGGACTGGCATTGTGGCTCATGAAGCACGCTCCGGCCCCGTGGGTCGGCGGTGTCGCGCTGGTCGGCCTGCTGTTCTGCTGCAGCGTCCCGATGCTGCTGCTCGCCGAGCCGCCGCGACCGCTTGCGGGAACGTCGGTGGCCGCGCGCGTCGGGGATGCGTGGCGCGAGCTGACGAACATTCTCCGCGCGCGCGCGGGCCGGATTGCACTCATCCTCGCCATCATCCCTATCGGAACCGGCGCGGCCCAGGCATTGTTTGGCTCGCTCGGCCCGGAATGGCACGCGGGGGCCGATACCGTCTCCCTCGTGCTCGGGCTGGGAGGTGGCATCGCGATCGTGCTCGGATGCTTCGCGGGTGGGCGACTCGCCGACCGGATCCGGAAGCCGACCGCGTACGCCATCTCGGGCGCGCTGGGACTCGTCGCATGCGTGGCCATCGCATGGTCGCCGCGAACGGAGCTGGGCTATGCCGCGACGACGCTGTTCTACACCTTCGCGCTGGGCATGTGTGCCGCGTCGTTCACGGGAATGGTCCTCGCCATCGTGGGGCACGGCGCCGCCGCCACGAAGATCAACATCTTCTTCGCACTCAACACGCTGTTCAGCCTGGGGATGCTGCGCGTGGACGGCTGGGCGCATGACGGCTGGGGAACGAGCGGAATGCTCTACACGGAGGCGCTGGCCGGCGTCGCCGCCCTGATGATCTTCGGCCTCCTCGCTCCGAAGGTGCGCGGGACGGAAGCGCCGGCGGTTGCGGCGCCACCCGTCACGGCTGGGTCCTGACTCGAACTCATCGTTGTGACCGGGATCGCCAGACTCGACACCGCCACCGTCACGAGCTATCGCACACCGACATTCGGTTCCACCGAGCCGGTCGGCGCGCGACTTGCCGGAGAAGCAGGCTACCTGAAGTGCACGGGAAGGTGATGGGCCCTTCATGGGGAGTTCCTGACAAGGGCTGCCCAAGGATCGCATGATGTAACGATGCCTGAAACGCGTTCCTGGTGCCCACCGAAGGCGGTATCGGCGGGCCAAGCGTGACGGTCGCGATGCTCAGTCCGGCGCTGAACCTGTTGTCGACGGGCATGTTCATCTGCGTCGCGACGCGTCGCACACGCCCGCTCCCGGCCTACGCGAGGATCGGCGCATCGAGGAGCGGTCGGGCAAGGGCATGACGCGGCGCGCACCGCCATCGAGGCGGTCCGTGCGACCGCGCGGAGGTTGAGCGAGACCCGATGTTCACGCACATGCGCGCGGCTCGATTCATCGTGGCGGCCGTGGCCGCCGTCCTGCCGGCGTCGGCCGCGGTCGGCCAGACCACTCCGCGCTTCGTCCTCGAGCTGGAGGGCGGCCCGGTGTGGCAGACGCGGAACGACGTCCAGATCCCGAACGAGGCCCCGGCCACGCGGTTCTCGCTCATGGACCTCACCGGCCACGGTCCGTGGGCGGCCTGGCGGGCCTACGTCACCTGGAACATCAACGACCGGCACGGGCTCAGGCTCCTGGTGGCGCCGCTCTCGATCTCGGCGAACGGCGTGGTGAACCGACCCATCCTGTTCGCCGACTCCCTCTTCGCGCCGGGCGTGCCGACGACCGCATCGTACAAGTTCAATTCGTTCCGGCTCACCTACCGCTGGCGGTTCCATCACGGTGAACGGTTCACCTGGTGGCTCGGTGGCACGGCGAAGATTCGCGACGCCAAGATCGAACTCCAGCAGGGCACGACCACGGCGCAGAAGACCGATGTAGGCTTCGTGCCGCTGCTGCACTTCGCCGGTGAGGCTCGTCTGGGCCGCGGCTGGCGTCTCGGCGTGGACGCCGACGCCCTCGCGGGCGGGCCCGGCCGCGCCGAGGATGTCGCGCTCAAGCTCGGGTACGACGTCGGAAAGCAGTGGCGGCTCGCCGCCGGATACCGCACGGTGGAGGGCGGGGCGAACGTGTCGTCGGTCTACACCTTCGCCTGGCTGCACTACGGGGTGGTCTCCGTCACACGGAGATTCTGACCGCGCGCACGATGTGACGTTGCTCGCATCTCGACGCTGAGGGAGATAGCTTCGTACGCCACGGAAGTGCCTTCGTCTACGCGATGACCGCCGGCCGTGACGGCGCCGCGTGTTCGTGAGTCGCGGTCAACCAACAGGAGTCGAGACACATGAGCGTTTTCGCGTTGCTCGAGGCCCCGGTCAAGCCTGACGATGTGGCGAAGATGCGAGCCTTCCTGGCTGAGATCCTCCCCGATACCCGTGCATATGACGGTTGTCAGGGCATCGATGTGTACTTCAACACGGACGATGCGGGTGGGATGGTCATGCTTGAGCGCTGGGACTCGCGTGCGCATCATGAGAAGTATCTCGGCTGGCGTACCGAGACTGGTGTGATGGGCACGCTCGGCGGGATGCTTGCGGCACCTCCGAGCATCCGGTACTTGGAGCGAGTTGACGCGTAGCGTGAACTGGTTGGTCCGATGCCAAAGGGATGCTGCCGCCGAACCCGCGCTTGAAGCCGATGGGCGGTACCCCACCCGAAGCGAAGGAGAGAGCCATGAAACCCGGATCCCTGATGGCGATCGTGCTCTTCTCACTCATTGCGGTCCTTCACTTCTTTCGATTGGTGCTTGGTGTGGTAGTCACGGTCGGTGGCGCCGTGATGCCGATGTGGGTGAGCGGGTTCGGGGTGGCCGTACCCGCCCTGGTGGTCCTGGTGCTGTGGCGTGAGCAGAAGGCGGGCAGATCACCGCCGAACGCGCGTTAGGGGTTGGCGGCCGCGACTTTCGAGGGAGCGCCAACGGGCGCGACGGCAGCGGACGAGAGGGGGCAATGCCCGGGCGCGCTCGGCGGCCCCTTGTGCCGTCGTGGGTGTCGCTTGCACGTTAGGCAGCACGTCTCCGAACGCGAGGTGGCGAACCGTGCCCGCGGCCGTGTCAGTTTCCGACTACATCGCGAAGGCTCCGCCGAAGGCCCGGAAGGCGCTCAGGCAGCTGCGCCGAGCAATTCGCGCGGCGACGCCCGACATCACCGAGCGCATCAGCTATCGCATGCCGACCTTTGATCTGGACGGGCGCTACCTCCTCTACATTGCCGCCCACCGGGCACACGTGAGCGTCTACCCGGTCACGGCCGCGATGGCCGCGAAGCTCGGCAAGGCGATCGCCCGCTATCGCGCCGGGAAGGGGACGTTGCGCTTCCCGCTCGGCGAGCCAATTCCGGTTGCACTGATCACGAAGCTCGCGAAGGTGCGGATCCTGGAGCGCCGCGCGACACACACGGCGGGCCGCTCCCCGGCGCCGCGGACTGGTGAGGGATCACGATGATCACACGACGACGCGATTGGCAGCTCTTCGCCGCCGTCATGTGGATGATCGGAGCCCTCGGTGGCCACTGGCTCATCACGCCGGCGCGGCATCCCGACGCCGGCACCGTCAACGTCGTCGCGGCGTGGGTGCAACTGATCGGCGGCGTCGCACTGGGGATCTGGGGCTGGCGGCGCTCGACGCGCTCCGGGGAGAAGCCCGCGGCCTGAGGCCGTGCGCGACGCGAGGGAGCGAATGACGACGGAAGGCAAGCCAGTGGAGGGCCAGCCGGATGAGCCTCTGGTCCCGGTGGCGTCCCATACGGCCTACACCCTGTTCCTCGGCGTCACGCAGCACCAGCTGTATCACGCCGGCCAGATTGCGTCGCTGAAGCGTGCGCTGGTAGCTGCGGACGACACGGGCAGCCCGGCGCGAGCTTGACACGTCGGCCCCCACGTTCTCCATCGAGTGAGGCTGCATGGCTGCCGTTGGCCCGTCACCCCACGAGCGCTTTCCGATTCCGCACGTCGCGCGCACCGGATTCCTGAAGAACTTCATCACGCGCCCCAACATCATCGTCGGCGATTACACCTACTACGACGACCCGCGTGGACCGGAACGGTTCGAGTCCAACGTGCTCTACCACTTCGAGTTTACGGGCGACCGCCTGATCATCGGCAAGTTCTGCTCGATCGCCGCCGACGTGCGCTTCATCATGAACGGCGGGAGTCACCCGACGTCGTGGCTGACCACGTATCCGTTCCCGATCTTCGGTGCAGGCTGGGAGGAGGCGATGCCGTCCGCGTGGCCCACCAAGGGCGACACCGTCGTCGGGCACGACGTATGGTTCGGGTACGCATCGCTCGTCATGCCGGGCGTCCAGATCGGGAACGGGGCGATCATCGCCACGGCGGCCGTCGTCACCAAGGATGTGCCGCCGTACGCCGTGGTCGGCGGCAATCCGGCGACCGTCATTCGTATGCGCTTCGACGCGCTGGACATCACGCGCCTCGAGGCCGTGCGCTGGTGGGACTGGGACGCCGAGAAGATCGCACGAAACGTACGGGCCATTTGCGCCACCGACATCGACCAACTGGAACGTGCGGTTTGAGCCGAGCACGAGACGAGCATGGACGCTGAACCACTGAACGTGAGCCGCCTGGTCCCCATGCCGCCGATCAGCAACCTGCCGGAGCGCGTGGCGTGTTCCGAGAAGCTCGGCTTCCACGTCGCGAACCGAAACGACGAATGGGGTTGGGCCATGCTGCGGAGCGGCCGATCACCACGCCATCCGAGCTGATGGAGGCCCAGGGCCTGCAGCATGCCGGGCCGTTCCGACTCCGCGTGTTGGTCGATGCGCGGGGTGCGGTGGCCGAGGTCGAGTGGCTGCAGCACTCCGGCAGCGCGACGCAAGACCGTATGGCGTTCGCCGCCGCGGGGCAGCGGCGGTTCGAGCCGGCGTCGTTGGACGGCGTGCCCGTGCCGGCGTGGTTCGAGATACGCTCAGAGGCGCCCTAGGGCGCCCCCATGCTCAGAGGAGGCGGTGATGACGAAGAAGAAAACGACACGAACATCGAGCACTAAGCCGTCGGGCTTCACGGCCGAGGAACGCGCGGCGATGAAGGAGCACGTGCAGGAACTGCGGGGGGGCAAGAAGAGCGGGGAAGCCGAGGTGCTCGCGAAGATCGCCGC
>Ga0315550_1001671_pt1 | contig 13674 bp, 10 predicted proteins | sample SalMarSW160190MG_2_FD_203100 | JGI IMG/M metagenome (GOLD analysis project Ga0315550, IMG submission 203100) | Salt marsh sediment microbial communities from the Plum Island Ecosystem LTER, Massachusetts, United States - Salt Marsh Sediment SW1601-90 ... | reverse complement strand
CCCTATAGTGAGGCGGGGTACAATCTGTTCCGCATCATCACAGCCCTGTGGAGCATCGGCCCCGGATTCCTGATCATGCTGGGAGCGATGCGCGGCGTGCCACCGGAGCTGTACGAGGCGGCCCATGTCGCCGGCGCCGGTCCGATTATGCGTCTTCTCAAGGTCACCGTACCCATCATCTCGCCAGCTGTCTTTTTCAGCCTGGTGATCAACCTGGTCAGCGTCTTTGGTGGGGCGACGCTGCTCGACCGTGGCACGTCCTTCAGCGGCGGCGGCCAGTCGCCCTTCGATTTCTACATCGGCGAGGTGATGTTCAGCAGCTATCGACTGGGGTACGCCGCCAGCTTGGCCTGGATGATGTTTCTCATTATGCTGGCTACGACCATTGCCCTGTTCGCCACCGCCCGTTACTGGGTCTATTACCCCGACGGAGACGAGGCATAATGGCGGATTCACCTCAACACCATCGCGCCCACAAAAAAGCTCGCCTGGGCCTGCAGCTTTGGGACGGGCTGGGAACCGCGCTGGTGAACCTGCTGGTGGTGTTTCTGGTCATCGTGTACCTGTTTCCCATCAGCTACATGGTCTTTACCGCTTTCAAGATGGATAGCCAATTCAGCGACATCAAGGCCCCCATCTGGCCGGCGCGAATTGTCACCTATACCTACACGGGTGAGGATTACCCGCTCTACGAGGTGCCGACCGCAGGCAGCATCAAGAAATGGGCGCTGGTGGAAAGGCACCGCACTGAAAGCACGTTCGTCAATCCGGCCAACCCTGAGACCGGTCCGATCACCTGGGAGGGAAGCTGGCGCACGCTGGATCCGGTGTACGAGTTCTATCCGGCGTTTGAGAATTTTGCTTACCTTTGGGCGACGATCAATTATCCCAGGCTGGTGTGGAACACGGTAAAGGTGACGATGCTGAGTGGCATCGGCGTCATGATATCCTCCATCCTGGTCGCCTACGGATTCTCGCGCTTCCGCATTCCCGGCGGCAACCTGCTCTTCATCCTGCTCATCGCCACGGTCCTCATCCCCGAAAAGATCACCCTGATTCCGACCTATTACATGTTTACGCGCATACTGAACTGGAACGGCACGTACTACCCGCTGATTGTACCCCACCTGTTTGGCAACGCGATCCTGATCTTTTTGCTGCGCCAGAATTTCAAGAGTATCCCCCGCGAGATGGAGGAGGCGGCCATGATCGATGGCGCCGGCCCGTTGCGTATTCTAACATCGGTGATCCTGCCCCAGTCGGGGCCGGTCATCACCACGGCGGCGCTGCTCCACTTCTTTTACGCGTGGAACGAACTGCGGCAGGCGTCCCTTTACCTGGGCATCTCCCCCGACCTGTACACCCTGGCCTTCCGGGTGCAGCAGTACCAGAGCTACTTTGCGCCGCCCAACATGTTGCAGGTGAGCGCGCTGTTTGCCATGGCGATCCCGGTGCTCGTCCTCTTCCTCACCCAGCGTGAGTTCATGCACGAGGTGCTTATCACCGGATTGGAAAAGTAGGTGGCTTATGAAAAAAATCGCAGCCTGGCTCAAAACCACGGCCCGAGAGCTTGGAACCAAGTCTGCTGTGCGCAACGTCTTTTTCCTATGGCTGGCCTGGGTGTTCATCCTGATCGGCTTTCAGGCCCTGGCGTCGGCCCGCCTCCGCCCTGAGCGGCCCGACCGGGTCCAGGAGTGGACGGTCACAGAGACGACGGCCACGGCGCAGAACGACAAGGTGTACCTGATCGAGCCTTTCTTGAACGACCAGGTGTGCTGGGATTCCGAGTTCTAACTCTCCATCGCCCTCGTAGGGTACGACGATCCACTGGTGCGCCAGGTGCCGAACACGGATCTATCCCTGAATTACGCCTTCATGCCTCTGTATCCGCACGTGATCCGCCTGGTGGCCTGGCCATTGCGCGTGCTCGGCTTGACGCCCATCGCCACGGCCTCCCTGGCCGGGGTGATTGTGTCGACCCTGGGCACGCTGGCGGCCATGCTGTCCCTGTACGATTTGGCGCGCGAGGAACTGGGCGATGCTGGCGGTATCCGCGCCGCTTTCTACCTGATCGTGTTTCCCTCCGGCTTTTTCCTGGCCCAGGTCTATACCGAGGGGCTGTTCGTTGGGCTGGCTTTCACCTGCCTGGCCATGATCCGCCGCAGGAAGCTGGCCTGGGCGGCGCTACTGGCGGCGCTCGCCACGTGGACCAAGGCGGCGGGCGCGGCGCTGATGATCCCGCTGGCCCTGCCCTGGATCAGGAACGGCGACTGGATGGAGCTCGACATGGAGTGGAGGCAGCTCTACTTCAAAGGTATCCCATGGAAGTCGCTGTGGAAGGCGCTCATTAGTCTGGCGCCGCTGGTCGCCTTTGCGGTGTGGAGGTTCTCCTATTGGGGCACGGCGTTCAGCCGCGTCGAGGAGCTGTTCTTCGGGCGCGGGTTCCTGTCGCTGGGCGTGTCGTACTACACATGGAGACAGGCATTCTGGTCGCTGTTCGGTCCCAACCCGCAGGCGGCGGCCTATTACGCCGTCGAGTTCGGTGCCATCGTGTTGGGCATCGGGGCCTGCTTGGCTACCTGGAGGCGCTACCCGGGCCTGAGCGCGTACGGCCTGGCGGTGGTGCTGCTCTCGCTCTCCAGTGGCCCGGCCCAGGGCATGCACCGCTATGTCCTGAGCGCGCCTTCGGTATTCCTGTTCCTCGGCCGCCTGGGCAAGCACCCGACCTTCGACCGCGCCTGGAGCATCATTAGCGTCCTGATCATGGGGCTGTTCGCGATGATGTTCACCTACGATATGTGGGCAGGATAGGCGCTGCTCCGCCTTCAATTTAGGTTGTCAGAATGGAACACGTGTGCTATATTGAAAAAGAATTTCTCATGCCAAGTCGCAGAGTTATCAAGACGCGATTTCTCACCGGGAATGCTGATTAGCCTTTTTTTTCTTGGCCTCTTTGCGCCTTTGCGTGAGATCTTGATTTTGTAGCGTGATCCCAATAGCCAGGAGATGCAAATGCACGACAACACTTCTCACGAAAAGATCGGGCGGATCAAGCGCATCTGGGCACTGGCCCTTCTGCTGTTCGCCACGGCCTGCAGTTGCGCCAAAGCGCCACCGCCCGCCGAACCGGTGACCATCACCTTCGCCTATCCCGATGCCGAAGAGGCGTACTATGAAACCCTGATCGCCGAGTTCAACGAGATCTACCCACACATCACTATCGAGGACGTCCCGGACTATAGCTTTAATGAAGACGTAGACGCCTTTTTCGTCTCGCCCTTCGGCCTGAGCAATCTGCTGGAGCAAGAGGCTCTTTTGAACCTCGCCCCGCTCATTCAGCAGGACGACTCGTTCGATCTAGACGGCTTTTATCCCGCCACGCTGGAACTCTTTACCAGAGACGATCAACTATGGGCCATTCCCTCCGATGTGACAGTACGGGTGTTTTACTATAACCAGGATCTGTTTGACCAGTATGACGTTCCCTACCCGCAGCCCGATTGGACATGGAGCGATTTCCTGGATACAGCACAGGCCTTGCGCGATCCCCAAGCCGATATCTTTGGCTATGGATATGCCGACCAATATCTCGATCCCCTGACGTTTATCTACCAGAACGGAGGCAGCATCCTCGACGACACGCAGAACCCCACCCGCATGACGTTTGACGACCCGCGAACCATCGAGGCGATGGAATGGTACGCCGCGCTGATACACGACCATAACGTCGCTCCCAGGCGCGGTCAGTTTTATGCGATAGGCGGGAACGTGCGCGCCGGCGTCTACTTGAACCAGATCGGCATGTGGATGGGTTGGATCGACGAGCGTGGCGGGAGCGGCGTAAGCTCTTCTGACTGGCCGGGAGAGTGGAAGATGCGTTGGGGAATGGTGCCTTTGCCCCGTGGTGAACAAGCCGCCGTGCTGGCTTCTACCAACGGGTACGCCATCTCTGCCGATACCCCGTACCCCAAGGCGTGTTGGCAGTGGATCACCTTCCTGAGCAGCCAAGTGCGGACGCCCTCCGATATGATTCCGCCGCGCAGGTCGCTGGCCGAATCTGCCGAGTACAGAGCACTCGTCGGCGATAACGTCGTCAGTGTCGCTCAAGCGTCTTTGGAAGATGCTGTGCTGCTTTCCCCAACGCTGATCGAATTTGGGGATATCTCGATATACGGGCGTGCTATCGATGCCATCGTTACCGGGAATGTCCCAGCCCAGGAGGCATTGACCCGAGCGCAAAAACAGGCCGAGGACTGAGAACAGCCACGGCGTAACGAAAAGAGGAGGTCCAGATGTTTCACAGGTACACACAAAAAAAGATCAGACAACTCACGCACACAGGGATGCTGCTTTTACTGCTGATGGTTCCCACAGCTTGCAGTGGTGACAAGCGAGGGAGGCTACCCTCCGAACCGGTGACTATCACGTTTGACTACCCCGACGCCGAAGCTGCTTACTATGAGGAATTGATCGCCGAGTTTAACGAGGTCTACTCCCAGGTTACCGTCGTGGACGTTGAAGACAACCGTGACGACGACGGCCCGAACCCGGACGTCTTTTTCACCTCGCCCTTCGAATTGAGCGATCAACTGGAGGAGAGGGCGATCCTGAGCTTGGACCCGCTCATTCAGCAAGATGAGACTTTTGTCCTGTCAGATTATTATCCCGGCACGGTGGAGCAATTTACCTGGGAAGACAAGCTGTGGGCCGTCCCTGCCGGCGTAAGCGTGATGGTGCTCTATTACAACAAAGACCTGTTCGATCAATCCGGTGTTCCCTATCCCGAACCTGGATGGACCTGGGACGACTTTTTGGACGCGGCCCAAGCCATACGCGATCCTATGGATGATATCTACGGCTACGGAGATATCGACGAATACTTTGATCCCCTCATATTCATCTACCTGCACGGCGGGAGTATCACAGACAGCATGCAAAATCCTACCCGCATGACGTACGACGACCCGCAAACGATCGAGGCGCTGGAGTGGTACGCTGCGTTGCTACACGACCACAACGTCGCTCCGCAGCGCCCCCAGTTCGAAGAGATAGGAGGGAACGTGATGGCTGGCGTCTACGGGAACCGAGTTGGTATGTGGATAGACTGGATCGATGAGCGAGGAGGGAGCAGCGACTCAGGCGATGATTGGCCAGCGCTGTGGAAGATGCGTTGGGGGATGTCGCCGTTGCCGCTTGGCGAACAGGCGACCATACCGATGTTTGTCAGTGGGTATGCCATCTCCTCCGATACGGCTCATCCCGAGGCTTGTTGGGAGTGGATCGCCTTCATGCAAGATCAGACGCGGGTTCCCTTCGACATGATACCAGCGCGCAAATCGCTAGCCGAGTCTGATGAGTATAGGGAACAGGTCGGCAGCGACGTCGTTGATACCGCTCAGGCATCTTTGGAAGATGCCCTTCCGCTCTCTCCGGCGCTGTTCGAGTTCATAGACTTTAACATCTATGGGACCGCCATCTATGCCATCGGCAATGGGAATATAACGGCCCAAGAGGCACTGACCCGCGCCCAGAAGCAGGCTGAGAGCAGGGATTAGTCACACTGGCATCACGCGGTATCCGCCGCAGCCAAGTCCTTTGGACACGGATGAACACGGACGGCACGGATTTTTTCCTCCGTGTTTTCTGTGTCCGGAGAGATTCCGGCGCACGACACAAGTTTGTAGGGCAGTACTTTAGAAAACGCGCCGCCTGTCGACAGGCGGCGCGTTGTAACTTTTTCTAGCTCGTATCCTAAAACCCATCAGTCAGCACGCTCTCCTTGACCTGCACTGGCGTCGGGTCGATGGCCCGCAGCACGTCGATGCGGGCGTGAATCTGGGGCAGCGTCGCGCCGATGTAGACGCGGGCCAGATCGCGCTTGCGTTCAGATGTACGCCCGTCCTGCAAAACCAACCACGAGTTGAGCAGGTAGGCCGCCACCTCGACCGCGTCAGAGCCGTAATAGTCGACCGCTACCCGATCCGCCTCCTTCAGGTGGTCGATGCAGCGGTTGAACAGCGAGCCGGCTTCCTCCAACTTGGCCTTGAGGTCGGTCAGCTCCGCGCCATAGTCCTGGGAAGCGTAATCTTCCAGCAGGCCATCCAGCGCGTGGCCCATGATCCCGCCGATGGCGGCCACCACCTGCAGCTGGCTGGTGCCCTCGTAGATGTTGGTGATGCGCACGTCCCGGTAGTGGCGCTCGACGTTGAACTCGCGCATATAGCCGGTGCCACCGTGGACCTGCATGGCCTGGTAGCAGACCCGGTTGCCCATCTCAGAGGCATGGTACTTGACGAGCGGCGTCAGCACGTCGGCCAAACGGCCGAGTTTCTTGAGCTTTTTGCGGCCCTCGCCCTCGAGTTGGCCGCGCTCTTTCAGCCGCTCGTACGCCTTCATCAGATCGACGTGGCGCGCGGTCTCGTAAACCAGCGCGCGGGTGGCCTCGATTTCGGCCCGCATCGAGAGCAGCATGCGGTAGACTGCCGGGATCTGGTCGATAGACGTATCGAATTGGACGCGCTTCCGGGCATACTGGTGCGCCTCGCGGTAGGCTGCCTCGGCGATGCCCAGCGCCTGGGCGGCGATGGCCAGCCGGGCGACGTTCATCATCGCCATGGCGTAGCGGATCAGGCCAAAGCGCTGCTTGCCGATCAGGCGGGCGGGCGTGTTACTGAACTGCATCTCGCAGGTGGGCGAGGCGTGCAGGCCCATCTTGTGCTCGGTGCGGCGGATGCGCACCGTCTCGTCGGCCTCGACCTCGAAGAAGGACAGCCCACGGGCATCCGTTGACCCCTCCTCGGAGCGGGCCAGCACCAACAGCACGTCGCTGCACCCGTTGGTGATGAAACGCTTGACGCCGTTGAGCCGCCACTCGCCGGTCTCCTCGTCGTAGGTGGCGCGCGTCTGCACGCTGCCCAGGTCGGAGCCGGCGTCCGGCTCGGTGAGCACCATCGCCCCGCCGACCAACTCGCCGGAGATGACGCGCGGCAGCACGCGTGCCTTCATCTCCTCATCGCCGTGCTCGGCGATCATCTTGGCCGCTATCTCCTGCAGGCCAAAGACGGTCATCAGGCTGGCGTCGGCGCGGGAGATGATCTCGACCACCATCTGCAGGACCGTCTCCGGCAGGTTCATCCCGCCATATTCCCACGGCAGCGTCGCGCCGACGATATCGGCCTGGCGGAAAAAGTCCATCACCTCCAACGTCGCGTCGGCGTAGGTCACGCGGCTATCCTCACAAGAGACGCCCTCCTCGTCCGCCTCGGCGGCGCGCGGGGCAGCGCGGTTGGCGCAGATGTCGCCCACCACCTCCAGCATCAGCCGGTAGTTGTCCATCGCGTCGGCATAGTTGCGCGGCGCGGCGGCGTGCTCCTCGTGATAGCGGTAGCCATCCTCCAAGATACCAACGACCTCGCTCAGGTCGATCTTTTTCAGGTAGCGTTGTAGATCAAGGTTTTCTGTGAAAAAGTTCTCTGCCATATGATTCTCCTACTTGGCCGTATCCCGGTAGGCGCTGACGAGCTGGGGGATGACCTCGTGCAGGTCGCCCACGATGCGATAGTGGGCCAGTTGAAAGATCGGCGCCTGTGGGTCGCTGTTGATGGCCACGATGGTGCCCGACTGGTCCATCCCGGCACAGTGTTGCACCGCGCCCGAGATGCCGCAGGCCACGTACAGCCGGGGCCGCACGGTGACACCCGTCTGCCCCACCTGGTGGTCTTTAGCGATGAAACCGGCGTCGACGGCGGCGCGGGAGGCCCCCACCTCGCCGCCCAGCACGTGGGCCAGCTCGGCGACCAGATCGAACCCCTCCTTTCTGCCCACGCCCATCCCGCCGGCGACGATGACCGAAGCGCCCTTCAGGTCGCAGCACGGCAGCCGCATCTCCCGCTCCAGCACCTGCACGACCAAATCGGCGGGATCGAACTGGGGCGATATTTGCGTGACCGCGCCCTGGCGTGTTTCATCCGGCTCTTCCATCTGCATCACGCCCTCGCGCACGGAGGCCATCTGCGGGCGGGTCTCGGGATTGACGATGGTGGCGATGATGTTGCCGCCAAAGGCCGGACGGATCTGGTACAGCAGGTCCTCGTAGACCTCGTCCCGGAACTCGAAATCGCCAATCTGGAGCGAGGTGCAGTCGGCGGTCAGCCCGGCCCAGCAGGCGCTGGCGATGCGCGGCGCCAGGTCGCGCCCCACCGGCGTGGCCCCCAGCAAAAAGATGTAGGGCTCCCGCTCCTTGACCAAATCGACGGCGACGCGGGCGTAGGGCAGCGTGCGATACGCACCCAGCTCGGGAGCTTGGGCCAGCAGCACCTCGTCGGCGCCGTGGTGGATGACCATCTCGGCCCGGTCGGCGACCCCCTCGCCGAACAACAACCCGCACACCCTTCCATCCAATTGGTCGGCCAACTCGCGCGCCTTACCCAATAGCTCCAGGCTTACGGGCGAGACGTTGCCGCTATCTTGTTCGATGAAAACCCAAACCTCTCGTTGTTTTGCCATTGACTATCCTTGTACGATCGAATCTGCGAATCAGCGAGTCAGCGAATGGACGGTCTCGCTGATTCGCTGACTCGCTCTCTCACAATATGTAATCCTCTACCAATTCCCGCACCAGCGCCGAGACGCCTGCCTCGCTCGCCTCAAACTCCTTGCTGCCTTCGGCGCCCAGTACGACGGAGTCGATCTTGAGCACCTTGGTGGGCGAGCCGGAGAGGCCGACCCTGTCGTAATCGACGCCCACGTCCTGGCCGCTCCACACGGTGATTTTGAGTCCGCGCGCGGCCAGATACTCGTCCAGCTTTTCCTCCGTCTCGAACTCGGGCCACTTTTCCAGCAGGGCGGGATACTCCTGCGGTATGGCGGCCAGCTTGTTGGAGACGACCCGGCGGGCCGAGGGAGGGCGCGGTTCGTTGGCCGACTCGACGACGGTGAGCAGGCAGGGCAAGGCGCCCTTCACCGTCTCTGTGCCCAGGGGGAAGGCCCGGCGCACGACGATCTCGCTACCATCCAGCGACTCGATGGCCTCGGCGTAGGTGATCTGCGGCAGCCCCAGCTTCTCGGCCACCTGCGGGCCGACCTGGGCTGTGTCGCCGTCGATGGCCTGCCGCCCGCAAAAGACGAGATCATACTCGCCAATCTTTTCCACGGCACACTTGAGGGCATAGGAAGTGGCCAGCGTGTCCGAGCCGGCGGTCTTGCGGTCGGTGAGCAAGACGACCCGGTCGACACCGCGATAGAGCGCCTCGCGCAATATCTCGGCGGCCCGCGGCGGTCCCATCGTCAACACAGTCACGATCCCGCCGTATTGCTCCTTCACCTGCAGCGCCATCTCCAGCGCATTTAGATCCTCGGGATTAAAGATGGCGGGCAGCGCAGCGCGATTGACCGTGCCGTCCTCCTTCATCGCCTTGCCCGTGATATTGGCGGTGTCGGGCACCTGCTTGACCAACACCACGCAATTGTATGCCATAGATACCTCCTATTATAGACCTCGGAGGTCTTTGTAGACATCGCTAAAAGGGGACCAGGTCAAGACCTCCGAGGTCTTGAATCTTGCAAATCCACATTATAGGAAAACCCGCGAGAGAGCGAGGAGTTACGGACATCCACGAGGCGAAACCCATCGCCACCAGGGTAGACCAAACGCGATCAGACCACTTTGGATAGAACGCTACGTTGACAGTCGCAACTGTTCGGTTATAATTGAGCCTGGTATGATCGGAGACGGATTTCTGCTGTAGACGAGAAGCACGGAGGCTTTAGATGAAACTCGGTGATGTACTGTCTATCATAGAGGGAAAAAGGATTTCCAAGGACGTCGATCTGGACATGGAGATCCAGATGGGCTGCGGCGCAGACCTGATGAGCGACGTACTATCTTTTACTCACGAGGGCACGCTGCTGCTTTCGGGGCTCACTAACCCGCAAGTCGTGCGCACGGCCGAGATAGCCGGCATCACCGCCATCGTTTTCGTACGGGGAAAGATGCCACCAGAGGAAACCATCGCCCTGGCCGAGGAAAGAGGCATTCCCCTTATGGCCTCCAAGTACACCATGTTCGAAACCTGTGGTCGACTTTACCAGGCTGGCTTGCCCAGTTGCGGCCTCTTTGAACTCTCGCTGAGTCGCTGGCGCCAGACCTTTGAAAGCAATACCAAATAAAGCGGGGCTGTTAGGTGGGCGAGGACAAAGGCAAAGAGGTCACTAAGCTCCAGGAACTGACCTACGAACTGAAGATCGATGACGCGATGACCAAGGAGGTGGTCACCGTCACCCCCCAGATGACGATGGCCGAGTTTCGGGAGGTTCTGCGCACTCACCGCATCTCAGGCACACCGGTGCTAGAAGATGGGCAACTGGTCGGCGTTGTCAGCCTAGAAGATCTCATTAACGCGCTGGCAGACGGACAGCTCGACGCCACCATCGGTGAGAAGATGGCACAAGACGTGAAGACGCTTTACGGTGACGAACCCCTCGTCCATGCCGTCGGCCAGTTTGCACGTTTAAGGTACGGACGCTTTCCCGTCATCGACCGGGAAGGGCAATTGGTGGGTATCCTCACACAGGGCGACATCGTGCGCGCCCTGCTCCGCGAGTTGGAGATCGACTACCACGCGGAGGAGATTCACCGCTACCGCGCCAGCCACATCTTTCAGGACATCGTCTCCGACGAAGCCGCCCTCGTATTCGGCTACTACGTTGTAGGCAAGGATTTTAACGCAGCCGGGGCTGCCTCCAGCAGCCTAAAGACGACTTTGTATCGCCTGGGCATCTCTCCCCCCGTGATCCGCCGGGTGGTCGTCGCCACCTACGAGGCGGAGATGAACCTGGTGATCTATACCGCCGGTGGGGAGATCGTGGCCGAGGTGCGCCCGGATAGGGTGCGCATCGAGGCAATCGACAACGGGCCCGGAATCCCCGATATCGAGCAGGCGATGGAGCCAGGTTTCTCCACAGCGCCCGAGTGGGTGCGCGAGATGGGCTTTGGAGCAGGGATGGGCTTGATCAACATCAAATCCTGCGCTGACGTGATGAGGCTAAATTCGACAGTGGACGTGGGCACTCACCTTGAGATTATCATATATACCAATACGGCGGGAAAGCATGGGGCTATCTAATCAGCAATCCGCCGAACATGTTATCCGTGAGGTTCTATCACACTTTTCGCCGACGCAGCCCGATTTATTGCCCGCGCTAGATGAGTTAAACGGCCAGTTGGGCTATCTACCTCGCGCTGCCATCGAGTCCGCCGCGCGGCACTTTCACCTGCCCACAAGTCGAGTGCATGGCGCGGCGTCTTTCTATGCAATGTGGTACGTCGGCGCGCCGCCGGAGGAGGCGGTGTGCCTGTGCGAGGATGGCCCATGCCACGCGGCGGGGGCTGCAGGTACGCGCCGCGCGCTCGAGAAGGCAGGGATCGAGGTCAAGCACACCAGTTGCATCGGCCACTGCGCCCATGGCCCCGTGGCAGTGGTCGACGACCGGCTCTACCGCGACGTGACTCCCGCCCGCGTCCACGCCATCCTGGCCGGCGAGGAACCCACACCTCTGTCTCCTGCCGACGAGATCATCGGCATCGAGGTCGATGACCGCGCGCATGCGCTGCTGCGCAACGTGGGCCAGATCGACCCCAGGTCGCTGGAGGATGCGCTGGGGGCGGGCGCATACCAGGCGCTGCGCAAGGCGCTCACCGAGATGGAGCCGGAGCAAGTCGTGGAGGAGGTCGCTGCGTCGGGCTTGCAGGGACGCGGTGGGGCGGGCTTCCCGACGGGCCTCAAGATGCGCTTCACGGCGGCGGGCGCCAAATCCGCCGCCGGTGTGGCCTACGTCGTGTGCAACGCCGACGAGTCGGAGCCAGGCACGTTCAAGGACCGCATCCTGATGGAGGGCGATCCGCACCAGTTGCTGGAGGGGGTTGCGATTGCCGGGTACGCCATAGGTGCCCACGAGGGGTATATCTACATCCGGGGCGAGTATGCGGGTCAGGCGGCGCTGCTGAAACAGGCCGTCCACGATGCAGAGGCGGCCGGCATCCTGGGCCAGAATATCATGGACAGCGGGTTCGATTTTCACATCCACGTCCACTCCGGGGCAGGCGCGTACATCTGCGGCGAGGAGACCGCGCTGATCGAGGGCCTGGAGGGCAAGCGGGGTGAGCCGAGGGTGCGACCGCCCTATCCTACAACCTGCGGTCTTTTCGGCCAGGCCACGCTCATCAACAACGTCGAGACGCTCTCGAACCTGCCGGGGATCATCGCCCACGGAGCGGATTGGTACCACCAGATGGGTACGGACAAGTCGCCCGGCACCAAATTGTATCCGATCTCTGGGCACGTGAAGCGGCAGGGATGCCTGGAGGCCCCGCTGGGTGCGTTTACCCTGGCCCAGTTGATCGAGGGGCCGGCCGGCGGCATGCGGGGCGACGCGCCGTTCAAGGCATGTCACCTGGGGGGCGCGGCCGGGGCTATCGTCGGGCCAGAGTTCCTGGGTATATCGCTCGAGTTCGGGGCGTGCAGGACGGCCGGGGCGATGTTGGGCGCGGGCGACATCCTCGTGCTGGACGCCGATACGTGCATCGTGGACTATGTGCTTTCCGTGGCGAACTTTTTCCGCGCGGAATCCTGCGGCAAGTGCACGCCCTGCCGGGTGGGCACAGAGCGATACAGGCAGATCCTCACCGATCTGGTCAGCGGCCAGGGAACATCCGAGCAGTTGGACGAGTTGACCTACTGGGGCGAATTGATGGTGGATAGCTCCTTCTGTGGATTGGGACAGACCGCGCCTACGGCGGTGATGTCGGCGTTGCAACTGTTCCGCGATGAGTTCGAAGCACATGCGCGAGGCGAGTGTCCCACTGGGGTGTGCCGGATATAGGATGAGGCTAAGGGAGTTCCATAGCGCATGGCAACTATAGACTTTACAATCGACGGTAGAACCATTCAGGCCGAGGAGGGGCAGACGATCCTGGAGGCGGCGCAGGCGGCAAGCATCCGTATTCCCACATTGTGTTATCACCGTGATCTCACGCCGACCGGCAACTGCCGCGTGTGTGTGGTCGAGATCGAGGGGCAGCGGTTCCTGCAGGCGGCATGCGTTACCCCGGCGGCCCAGGGAATCGTGGTGCACACGGCGAGCGAGCGCGTGATCAGGTCGCGTCGCAGAACGCTGGAACTGATGTTGGCCGATCACCCCCAGGACTGTCTCACCTGCGATTTGGGCGGCTCGTGTGAGCTGCAGGACCTGGCCTACGAGTACCAGGTAGAGGTTCCCAGTTGGGGGAGCAAAGGCACGCGGTACGAGGTGGATAGTGACCCGAACCCATTCGTGCGGGTGGATTTTAACAAGTGCATCCTGTGCCGGCGCTGCGTGCAGGCCTGCGCCGAGATCCAGTGCCGCGACGTGTGGGGTGTGGCCTACCGTGGCTTTGACGAGGAGATCGTCGCCGGGGCCAACACAACCATGCTGGACGCGCGCTGCGAGTCGTGCGGCCAGTGCGCGGCCTACTGCCCGACAGGCGCGCTGAGCGACAGGATGGCCCACGGTCTGGGCCGCGCTCACCAGGTGACCAAGGTCACTACCACCTGCACCTATTGCGGCGTGGGCTGCCAGTTTGACCTGAACGTGAAGGACGGCAAAGTCGTCCGCGTTACCTCGAACCCGGACGCGCCG
>Ga0315550_1001670_pt1 | contig 13683 bp, 11 predicted proteins | sample SalMarSW160190MG_2_FD_203100 | JGI IMG/M metagenome (GOLD analysis project Ga0315550, IMG submission 203100) | Salt marsh sediment microbial communities from the Plum Island Ecosystem LTER, Massachusetts, United States - Salt Marsh Sediment SW1601-90 ... | reverse complement strand
TGTTCTAGCGGTGATAGTTCCTGGGCTGCATCAACTAAAGCTTGTACTCTTGTGGTCATTGATCACCTCGTTTCTTAAACCTGACTGCTGGGCGTGGGGAGCAAAACCTATTATACGATAAGTCCACGCCATCGTCAACGTTACTTCAGCCTGCCGGTGCGCACATCCTCGCTGCAATGGACGACGGCCTGCCCAGACCATGGTCCAACGGTAGCCCTCCCACAAACCAAACCGCCCGCCGCCCCGCTTTTCCCGCCACGACCGGCGCCGGCGGCCGAAAAGTGCCGAGTTGTTTTTGGTAAGTGCCAAGGGCACAGTACTGGCTGGCGTCACGCTGCAAGCGTGACCTACCTCGTTAGTTTCAACAAATAGGCGGCTGCGTCTGCCGTCCAATCCAGCCAGGGGCCTGGATACAGGCCGATGGCGATCACGAGCGCCCCCATCACGATCAGCGGGATGACCATCCAGGGCGAGATGCGGAACCTGCGCGCGTGACGGATGGGGGGAGGGGCGAACACTGCTCCGATCAGCGGCAGGTAGTAGCCCAGGCCCAGTAGGCTGTTCAGCAGGAGGACGATCAACCCCACGTAGCCCAGGGCATCGGAAGAGCGCAGGCCGTTGGTCACGACGAACCACTTGCCGGTGAAACCGGCCAGCGGCGGTATGGCGGCCAGTCCCCCCAGCGCCACGGTGAAGCACACGGCCACCAGGGGCAGGCGCGCCGCCGTCCCATGCAGTTGATTGATCGTGGTGGCGTCGAGGTAAAAGTGGGACACGCCTTTGGACAGGAAGGCCAGGCCCTTCATCAAGGCCTGGACGATGATCAGGAAGAAGCCGGCCTGGATGGCTCCGACGAGACCGTATCGCAGCCCGATGCCCATGGTGAGCATCAGGTATCCCACCTGAGCGACGGTCGAATAGGCCAGCAGCCGTTTGGTGTGGGTCTGCACCAGCGCCATGCCGTTGCCCACCGTCATGTTAAAGAGCGAGAGCACGATCAGCAGTGTCCCCAGGCTGTGCGCCGGGAGGCCCAGTCCCAGGCTGACCTTGAGCAGCGTGTAAAGGGCGCTCTGGACGATGACGCCGGAGAGCATGGCACTGACGCTGCTGGGGGCCCGCCCGTGAGCGTCGGGCAGCCAGGTGTGCAGCGGGACGATGGCGCTCTTGATCCCCAGGCCGGTGACGATGCAGGCGATCCCGGCGCGGGTCCACGGTCCCGGTGCGCCCATTCCCCCCTCTCTCCCCCCCAATGGGGGGGATGAAGGGGGGGGCAACACGAGTTGCCCCGTCTCCCGGTAGACGAACGAGATGCCCAGCAAAAAGATGACCGTGCCCACGCTGCCCATCATCAGGTACTTGAAGCTGGCCTCGATGGCCGTCTGGGTGCGGCGGCGGAATCCGACCAGCACGTAGGCGGATATGCTCATCAGCTCGCAGAACAAGTACAGGTTGAACAGGTCTGCTGCCAGCACCATCCCGACTAGCCCGGTCGCCAGCAGCAGGAGCAGCGGGTAGTAGGTCTCGTAGCGACGGTCGAGCGTCAGGTAGTGGCCGGAGTACAGGGCTACCAGCAGTCCCAGTCCTAATGCCACACCCGCGACCACCAACGCGCCGGGTTCGGCACGCAGGAAAGCCTCCCCTGGCCCGAAGCGGCCCCAGGTTGGAAGATGCTCGGTGCCAGGTGTCATAAATCGCAGGAGCACGAGTGTCCCCAATGCCGCCGCAAAGATCGCTGCTGTGAACGCGGCCAAGCAGTCATTGCGGCCGGTGACAAAACGCGCCACCAGGTAGACGGCGAACGCGCCGCCGATCAGGCAGATCAGGGGCAGGATGACCCAGATGTCTCCCGTCACCAGTTGCCCCCCAGGATCATCGCCAGGGCCTGGTTCACCCAAGCGAACACGGGTGCCGGGACGAGGCCCTCGACGAGAGCGAGGATGGTCAGCAGGACCGTCGGAGCGACCATCGCCCAGTGTGGGCGCTCGACGGTCAACTCCGGCGGGCGCGGGCCGAAAAAGACGCGCCCCACGAACCACAGGGCGTAGGCCACCGTCAGCAGCGAGCCGAACAGGGATAGGATCGCCAGGCCGAGGGTGGGCGTGCGAAAGCCCCCGGCAAAGATCATCCACTCGCTATCAAAGATGCACAGGGGCGGCACGCCGGCGATGGCCAGCGCGCCTACGATGGTGCAAAAGGCCGTCAGGGGCATTGCGCCTCTCAGGCCGCCCAGTTCGGTGATGCGCCGCCGCCCCGTGGCGTGGATGATCAGCCCGATGCCCATAAAGAGCAGCGCCTTGACGATGGCGTGAAAGACGACGTGCAGCGTCGCCCCGGCGATGCCCTCGTAGGTCAGCGTGCCCAGCCCGAACAGGATGTACCCCATCTGGCTGACGCTGGAGTAGGCCACGATGCGCTTGACGTCGCGCTCGGCCAGGGCCATCAGCGCGCCATAGATCTCGGAGACGATGCCTGCCACCATCATCGGCACGGCGAAGGGGGCCATCTGCTCCATCGAAAAGATGCTCAGCGGAAAGCGCAGGACGCCGTAGGTGCCCATGCCCAGCATCGCCGCCGCGAGCATGATGGTCACCGGCATCGGGGCCACAGCGTGGGCGTCGGGCAGCCACAGGTGCACGGGAAAGATGGCCATCTTGACGCAAAAGCCGACGATAAAGAGCACGGTCACGGTCGTGACCAGGGTGGGCGTCAGTTCGAGGCCCGCTCGCAGGTCTGCATTCTGCAGGGCGGAGAAGCTATCGCTGCCGGCGGCGTCGTAGAGGACGAGCAGGCCCACCAGCACCATCAGCGAACCGAGGTGGGTAAAGATAAAGTACTTGAGCGCCACCGCCCGGCGCTGGCTGCCCTCGCCCCAGGCGGCGATCAGCGCGCAGGAGGCCACCAGCATCAGCTCCCAGAAGACGTAAAAGAGGAACATGGAGTTGGCCAGGGTGGTGCCCGCCATACCGACGGCAAAGAGCATCAGCAGGGCGTAAAAGACCGGCGACCTTTCGTCGAGGTGGTGGTAGCCCCAGGCGTAGACGACCGCCAGCAGCGTCACGGAGGCCTCGGTGAGGAGGAAGGGAAAGGCCAGCCAGTCGGCGCGCAGTTCCAGGCGGATGTTGGCCGCCGGGACCCAATCCATAGCAAACGTGGGCGCGTCCCCGCGCTGAAGCGCGGGCAGCAGGGCGAACGCGCTGACCAGCGAGAACAGCGCGGCTGCACCCGCCAGCCAGCCCGCCGCACGCACGGCGCGCCCGCGCAGGAGGACGAGGATCAGCGCCATCGCCAGCGGCGCGCCCAGGGTGGTCAGTAGCCATATAGTTTCAGTGTTCATAGATTACCTCCCGCAATCATCAGGGTCAGGATCGCCAGCGCCAGGGCGAGGGGCACCCACAGCAGGTTGCGCCGCAGCCGCCCGGTGTGCCAGCGCTGCATTCTCCGGCCTAGCGCCAGGGCGGCGCTTACGGCGCGGCGCAGGATACCCTCCAACCCTTCCTGTTCGATGGTGCGATGCGCGATGTCAGCGCTGTCTGTCACCACTTGGATGGAACGGTCTATCATTCCCTCTAGAACCCCATGTTCCACGATCCAGACGATTCTCGCGCTGTCGGTCACAGCGTGCTTGATCCAGGCGACGGTTCGCTCCAGGATAGTGACCTCGATCACGGTACGCAGTGTTCCTGCGATACGGGCCAGTCCTTTTTCCGAGTCCCACGCCTCCTGATCTGTCCTCTGGGAGATGGGCGCCGGTACGGACCAGCGGCGCAGTTGCCACAGCACGACCGTCAATGTGACCGCTACCAGCAGTGCGGGCAAACTCGTCATCAGGGTTTGCAGCGTGGGCGTGGCCGGCGGCGTCGTGTGAGTGACGTCTGCCGCAAAGTGCACCAGCGGTCCAAAGGCCAGCACACCTGCTAGGGCGATGACGCTTAGTAGTCCTATTGTCACCCATTGGGACCAGTAGCCGCGATTTCCAAATCGCGCTCGCGGTTGGGAAATCGCGGCTACTACCCACACGCCCACGAGCGCGGCGGCGACTTGGGCGATGAAGAGCGCCGTCGCCGGGATGCTTTCTCGCGCCCACCATAGTGTCACTAGGTTGAACGCCAGCAGCGCCAGCCCGCCAAAGACGAGCAGGCCGGTGGCGACTCGACGGGGGATGACGGAGCTGGCTTTCTGTGCCGCGTCGGACGCCAGGAAGAACAACAAACGCAGCGGCGTCAGCGCCAGCAGCCCCAGCCACACGGCCGACTTACCTCCCGCAGCGGCGACGAGGAGCATCAATCCTCCCTGCGCCGCGCCGACGTGGACCAGCGCCGCGCGCGGCTCCGGTTGAACCAGGGCGAGGAGGGCGGCCAGTAGCGCGCCGATGGCACCGATCCACAGGGCCGCCGTCTGGACCGGTCCGGCATACGCCAGCAGCGGCGTGACGCGGTAGAGCAGGTACGCCCCCAGGTTGGGCACGACGGTGGCATAGAGCCAGGCTTGTGAGGCCAGCGAGAGCCGCCGCCCGGTCTGGCTCCACAGGTGGAAGGGCCAGCCGCCCAGCTTGACCCACACCGCCAGCACGAGGCCGGCCGTTGCCCAACCAAGGGGGACGGCATCCAGAGCTTTTCCGGCTTCCAGCGCCGGGTCGATGCGCAGCGTTCCGGCGGCATGCCACAGGATGAGGATCGCCCCCAGCAGGCCCGCGTCGCCCAGGCGCAGCAGCAGGTAGCCGCCTCTCGCCGAGGAATCGGCCGCCGGGGTGGGCTTCTCGGCCACGGGCGTGCTTTCCTCGGCCGCCGGGGCCAGGAGGACGCACAGGGCCGCGATCTCTAGCGCGACGTAGCGGAGGAGAAAGTGGTCGGCCAGCAGGGCTCCGTTGGCCCCAGCCAGGGCCAGCAATAATACGGCACTTGCAGGGGGTGGGGCGGGTGTGGAAAGCAGGACGAGGAACAAACCGAGCGTGGTCGCCAGCGCGGCGTAGAGTCCTGAAGCGCCCGCGGTCAGGCTCATCGGGCCGGCGCCGGGCAGCCACTCGGCGATGACGAGGGGGGCATCTGTGGTGCGGAATGCCAGGGCTACCGCGCACAGCGCTGTTAAAGCGACCGCTGTGAGTGTCACGATACGCGCAGTCAGCGGGCGACGCGCCGCCGGTAGGCGGCGAAGCAGTGCCAGGGCAATCAAGCCGCTCGCCAAAAGCGGCAATCCCACGACACCGGCGATCAATCCTTCCATCCCATCACCCTTTCAAGCGGTCCAGTTGGTCGATGTCCCCTGCTGGATCGCGGCGAAAGATGTTGACGATCAGCGCCAGCGCGATGGCGATGACCATGGTCTCCACCACCAGGGCCGAGATGACCATCGTCTCGGCCAGGCGCACGTCCCCGCTCTGGTAGCCGGCGTGGATCAGGCTCAGCGTGACGCCCTGGAGCATGATCTTGATGCCGATCACCTGCTTGATCACGCTGCGCCGGGTGAGCAGGCACAGCAGGCCGGTGAGGAACAGCAGCCCGGTCAACGAGAGATTGACTGGGTCGAGCCAAGGCATCTCAGGGTTCACGCGTCGTCCGCCTCCTCTTCCTGTGGCAGCAGGGCGGCGATGCCCAACGCCCCGGCAAAGATCAGGCCCACCTGCGCCACCAGGTCGAGGGCGCGGCTCTCCCAGAACCACTCGCGGAACGATCTGACGGATTCGTCCGCTGTCGCCTCGCCGGCGTCACGCAGGAACCGGCGGCCGATCAGCAGGCTGGCCGTCAGCAGCAGCGCGGTCACGACGACGATCCAGGTGATCCGTTCACGGCTCACGGCGGCGCCTCCGCATCGACTCGGTCAGGCTGATGGCGATGATGAAGAGCACGCTGATCAGCCCGGCGCCCACGCTCAGCTCGAACCCGCCGGCGTAGGGAGCGCCGAGCAAGAAAAACAGCGTGGCCAGAGCCACGCTGCCTATGCCCAGGGCGACAGCCGACCGGAGCAGGTTCTTGGATAACACGGCCGTCGCGGCCGCGGCGAGGACGGCGACGGTCAGGGCGATATAGGCGATGGGCATAGTCAAGTCTCCTTGATATTCTTTTCTGTGTGGGGTTTGTTGGCTACAAATTCGAAAACCAACAGATCGAGTACGCCCGCTTCCAAAATGAAACCAGTGACGCTATGCAATGGTGAAGGCGTTGTCATCTCGGTGCGTGTTAGGCCGCTCCAGTAAGTCTACCTAAGGCTTTCTCAACTTTCCGACTCATCTCGGCAAGCCACTTTAGTTCTTCGGCGTGGATTTCCATAAGTCTACTCCTCATCCACTGGTGGAAAGCCTGCACAGCCTGAATGTATTGCCCGATGATTTCTTGTACTACAATCCTGTCGTCAGCAACCTCCAAATATGGTTTACCCTTGTCCCAATTTGACCATTGTAGAAGGTCTGCCTTATTGAGAACGATAGTCTGTGTAGCAATCTGCTCTTTGCTTTCAAGTTCATTTCTAACTTCGAAAAGGGCCGTTGCCGGTGGAAGCTGATAGTGTAGGGTGTAGTTACGAAGATCCTCAACGAAACCTGCTACTGGATTCCCTACGAATCGTTTTTCAACTTCTTGCTGATACTCCTCCAGAAAGTCTGTACCACTGTACCAAGCATTGATAAAACGACGTGTGTGATCAACTAGACTCTTGGCCGAAGCCACAAGGTTGTGTAGCAGACGAGTGATCTCGCGCAGAATGAGGATCATAGCCTCATCTTTGTCTTGAGTTCACAGCTTCTCGAATCTGTCAGGATGCTGGACCGCAGCCAATAATTTCATCATCTCGTGACAGCTTCGGTCGAAGACAAAGTAGTTCGTAGCTAATGTTTCGAGACGCAGGTGAATTTGGAATGCTTCGGATTCATAGACTTGTGTTGACAGAAGAGCTGGATTCTCCATAGTTCTATGCGATTTCTCCAGGATCAATTGGTGCGGCAACAACTTAGCTTATCATTCACTGTCAATTGGGTACCGTTAGCCCAGTCAACTCCGCACTCACCTCCCACAGCCGCGCATGGAGGTCTCTATTCCCTGGCGGTGAGGCCCCATTGCGGCGAGAAGGTGGGATGCCACCAGTAGGGCAGTCTGTCCAGCGTGGTTGGTTCACCGACCCCGGTGGCGTTGACGAGGAGGAGCGTCGTTTCCTCGCCTTCATGTCTGTGGACGCAGAGTATCTTTTGGCCGTCATCGCTCCAGAGTACTTCCAATTGATCCACCTGCCCCTCGAAGGCGTGCACCATTCGGGGATCGGTCCCATTGCGATTGATGACCCATATCTCTTCGGGGGCAGAGACTGGCATGCATCCGTGGCCTACGAAGGCGATCTGCTGACTGTCGGGCGACCAAGCCAAATTCCCAACGCAGGGCTTTTCCGATTTGCCGAACAGCCTCTGGGCCTCTGAGCCATCCGGGTGGATGATCCACAATTCGCCGCTGCGATTGAAGGCGAGCCACTCTCCATCGGCAGACCAGTCGGGCTCGACGTCGGCCGCGTTATCGTCGCTGATCTGTCGCAGATTGGAGCCGTCGGCGTCGATGATGTATAGCTTCTGATTTCCCTGCGATACCGTGGTGAAACCTGGGCCTGCGTTGAAGACGATCTGTTCTCCGTCGGGCGACCAGGATGGGCGCCCGATCGTCTCGAATTCCAGGGCGTGGGTCACCTGCGTGACCTGATTAGTCCGGGTTTCGTACACGCAGATTTGGGGAGGCATTATGCCTTCGCATAGGTGAAGGATTTTGCCGTCGGGTGGCGCCATGGGCGTCTCGGACGCTGCTCCGAATAGCCCACTCCCGATGCCGAAGGGATGAATCGCCACCACGGCGACGATGGCCAGGAGCAACAGTACACCCCCGACCACGGCCAGTCTCCTGCCGAGCCTTTGCCGACCTGCCCAGGGACGTCGAGCGGGCGCGGGCGGAGCAGGGATCGTCTCTGCTGCCTGAGGTGGCGGCGCTACTCCTGCCTCTTCGGTTGCTGCTCTTCTGGCTTTGCCCAGGTCTAGTGTTCCGTCGCGGATCTGCTCATACAGCTGTGTCGTCTCCTGTGCCGGCTCGACGTCCAGTTCCTCGGCCAGAGCGTGTCGGCAGGTCTCGTATTGAGCCAGGGCAGCTCCCCGCTGACCATTCTGCGCCAGCAGGCGCATCAATTGCCGGTGGGCTTGCTCCTGCCACGGTTCCATCTCGACCTGCCGATAGGCGTAGGGAAGGGCGCGTCCGTACTCGCCGCGTTTCTCGTGGACCATCGCCAGGCGATGGAGCGTGGAAAGCACCCGCCGCTTGAACTGCTCCCGTTTGAGCAGCGCCCATTCCTCGAAGGGCACGCTGTCGGCGATAAAGAACCCCTCTAGGAACTCTCCACGATACAAGTCAACTGCCTCTTTCAGCTTGCGGATGGTCGATTTCGGTTCTTTCAGCAGCCGGTCGAAGGCGATTGTGTCGATCCAGGCGTCGCTGGCCTGGTTGAACTGGATTGTCTGGCGCGAGATGCGGAGAAACGGGGAGGTAGTTTTGCGGTTGTCGGACTGCGCACGATCTCCTATCGCTTGGCGTAGGTTGGAAAGGGCGTAGCGCAGATTGTTACGGGCATCCCGGTCGGGCCGCTCGGGCCACAGCAAGCCAGCCAGCTTGTCGCGGCTGTGCGGCTGATTAGCCTCGACCGCCAGGTAGGCGAGCAACGCTCGGACCTTGTCGGACTCGAAACCGATTGCGGGTTCTCCATCCAGTGTGACCTGGAAGGGGCCCAGTAAGGAGAGTTTTAAGCGAGCCATCGTTCATCCCCCCAAACGCGGTTCTCGGATGTAAGAGATTATATCGTATAGGAGGAGATTGCGCAATTTCCCCTTTCCCCACGTTCTCCCCACGTTTTCCTGGCGTTTTCTCCACGCCTGACCGGTATACTAGGCGGCGGAAGATTGAGCATGGGCTATGGCCAAAGGGCGACCGGACTATTTATCATATCTGTTGCGCCTCTGGCGGGTGAGCGGCGATGGAGAATCCCCTGGCATGGGCAGAAAGGCGATCTGGCGAGCCTCCCTCGAGAGCACACGCACCGGCGAGCGGAGGGGCTTTGCTAGCTTGGACGAACTGTTCGACTTTTTGCAGGATCGGACCGGGGAGCAGGTGGAGGAGGCGGTGAAAGAGCAGTCAGACTACGTATCGTACCTGCTGCGGCTGTGGCGGGAGGGTGATAGTGAGCAGGAGGCCATCTGGCGAGCCTCCCTCGAGAGCACGCGCACCGGCGAGCGGAGGGCTTTCGCCAGCCTGGACGAGTTGTTTGACTATTTGCGGGAACGAACCGATATGGCTTAGGGCCTTGCCGGGAAGGCAGGGTGCAAAACGAATTAGGAGGGAAAAATGTCTATCAATAGAGTGGTATCCGTTGTTTTGATCGTCGGCGTGGCGGCATTGGCGATGGTGGCTGAACCCACGCGTGCCATGTCTCCGGGCCAGGGGGGTGATTTGCCTGGCTTTCCCCACGATGCAACTGCATTGGCTTTGCAAGCGTTCGGCGCGGCCCGCGCTGCCGGCGGCCCCATTGGTCACAACTTCAACATCAGCAACCTGCCCGCGACGGGGGCGGTGGTGCCATCTATCGCCTACAACGGCGACCGGGACGAGTATCTGGTGGTGTGGTGGAACGACCGGCCGGGGAACGACGACATCTACGGTCGCCGTGTGTCCGGCGATGGCGCGCTCATAGGGAACTGGTTCGCCATCGCGGCCGGGGCAGGCCACGAGCGTGCGTTTCCAGATGTGGCCTACAACAGCCAAGCGGAAGAGTACCTAGTGGTCTGGGTAGATAACTACTCCGATATCTGCGCCCAACGAGTATCAGCGACGGGGCAACTCCAGGGTACGGAGATCGATATCGGCGGTATGGGGGATGAAAACTGGGGGCCCGCGGTGGCGTACGCTTCCACCGAAAACAAGTATCTGGTGGTTTGGACGGAAAAGACTGGCACGGTTTACGCATTCGCGGGCAAAGAGGTGACGAGCATGGGCTCACCCGGCATCCGATTCGCCATTGACCCTAACTGCTTGAACTGTAGCGAGGCCCAGGCGGACCTAGCCTACAACCGCCCCCGCAACGAGTTCCTGGTGGTCTGGGGCGAACACGTCGGCGGCGATTACGACGTCTATGGCCGCCGGGTGAAGATGACGGGCGGTACGGGTACCTTGGGTCCCGCGTTCCCCATCTTCGACTCTGTCAACGACGAGTGGACCCCCGTTGTAGCGGCGCTTCCCGGACATAGCGGTCAGGGGCAGTACCTCGTCGTCTGCCAGACGTACATTGGGGTCGGGGACAAATGGATCCAGGGTCAGTTTGTGGCGTTTGATGGTAGCCTGCAGGGCTCCCTTATCGAAATTTCCTCCACCTCTGGTGCAACCGGCCCGGCCGTGGCCGGAAGCGAAAGCACGGGGCAGTATCTTGTCGTCTGGAGGCAAGAGGGGTATGTATCTCTCCCATTTACCTCCGATGGCATTGTGGGAAGGGCCATCTCTATTGATGGCAACCCTATGGGCGAGGAGACTGGCATCGGCGGCTTTGCTCCATTTAACGCGGCTGTGGCCAGTGGGTCGCTTGGGGACTTTCTGGTGGCCTTCGATGCTGAGCCGCCGCTGGTGTCAGCCCCACGCGAGGTCTATGGCCAACTGCTGGGCAATCGCGTCTATCTGCCGTTGGTCCTGAGGGATTGAAGGTCTGTACGGTGACGGACAGAGGCGCGATCTCCGGGAGGGAACAATGAATGACAAGCGAATGATCGAACTGAACATCGTGGGCGCGGCATGGTCGGAGACAGCGACCGGGCGGCGGCTGCACGGAATCAACGGCACGTGGGGGTGTGAGAAGACCGGTGGGCGAGTTCTGACCCTGCTGATTTTGAGTGTCCTGCTGTGTTCTCTCACTGCGGCTCCGTCCTCGGCGGTGGTGCAGCAGACAATCCACACTGTTAACTCGAGCGCAGATGCGGGCGACGCCAACTCCGGTGACGGCGCCCACCAAACTGTCGGCGGCCCCATTGGTCACATCTTCAACATCAGCAACTTGCCCGCGACGGAGGCGGTGGCGCCATCCATTGCCTACAACAGCAACCGAGATGAGTATCTGGTGGTGTGGTGGAACGACCGGCCGGGGAACGACGACATCTACGGTCGCCGCGTATCCGGGAATGGCGCGCTCATAGGGAATTGGTTCGCCATCGCGGCCGGGACAGGCCACGAGCGCCAGTATCCAGACGTGGCCTACAACAGCCAGGCGGACGAGTACCTGGTGGTTTGGCAGGATGACATCTATGCCTCTATCTTTGCTCGGCGGGTGTCGGCGACGGGGCAACTCCTGGACGGGGAGATCAGTATCGGCGGTCAGGGGGATTGGAACTGGGGGGCGGCAGTGGCCTACGCGTCTACCGAAAACAAGTATCTGGTGGTGTGGTCGGAAGAGGTGTGGATGCTCTCCTACGAACTGATAGGCAAGGAGGTGTCGAGCGCAGGCTCACCCGGCAGCCGGTTTGTCATTGAGACCGACTACGTCAACAGCCTGGCGGGTGCGGACCTGGCCTACAACCGCGCTGGCAACGAGTTCCTGGTTGTTTGGCGCGAAGGCTCCGGCGAAGACGACGTCTACGGTCGTCGGATCGAGATGGCCGGCGGCGCGGGCACTTTGGGCTCGGCTTTCCCCATTTTCCAATCTGCAAGCAACGAGGTGAACCCCGCTGTGGCGGCGCTTCCCGGACATGGTGGCCAGGGGCAGTACCTCGTCGTCTGCGAGGCGAGCGAGTGGATCCAAGGTCAGTTGGTGGCGTCCGACGGCAGCCTGGAAGGCTCCCTCATCGACGTTTCCGCATTCTCTGATGCGAGCAACCCAGCCGTGGTCGGCACTGAGAGCACGGGGCAGTACCTCGTCGTCTGGGCGAAAGATGAGTACGTACCTCCCCCGCCCACTTACGTTGGCATTCTGGGACGAGCTATCTCCATCGATGGCAATCCTGTGAGCGAGGAGATCGCTATCGGCGGGTTCCTTGCGGATAACGCCGCCGTCGCTGGTGGGTCGCACGGTGACTTTTTGGTGATTTTTGACGATTTGCCGCCGGAGGCAGGCAGCGGGGAGGTCTACGGGCGGCTATTGGGCAATCGCGTCTACCTGCCGCTTGTGATACGCGATCATCCGTGAGTCACCTTCCCGGGGGCCGTGACCTCACAGGAGGGCTAGCAATTGGGAGGAAGGACAATGAAAAGATTACAGTGGTTCAGATTCGGATTGGCTCTACCATTGGTGCTTGGCATGTGGTTGGTCGTGATCCTTCCGGCCATTACCGGGGATAGCCAAGCCCAACCAGCGGGTTCCGGCGCCCACTCGGCGGAGGCCCAATCCCCAATCATTGATCCGCCTATCGACATCTGGAGTGATGGGTACGACAACCGCGAGCCCGTGGTGGCCTACAACAGCCGCCACGACGAGTACCTGGTGGTATGGTACACGAAACAGGGTGCGTACACGTACGATATCTGGGCGCAGCGTGTACACGGCGACGGAGGTCTGGAAACCGGCTTTGTCGTGGCCTCCGGTCCCGGGGAGATACGCGTGTCCCCGGTGGTGGCCTATAGTCCCGCTCAAGACCAGTACCTGATCGCCTATGACAGTGGTGGTTCCAACTCCAATGTCTACGCCACGCGGATCAGTTGGGACGGGAGTTGGTCGAGCGGTGAATTCGTGATCGCGGACGCCATCGACCAGCAATTGTTGCCCGCCGTGGCGTACAACAGCCGCGACGACGAGTACCTGGTGGTCTATGTGAATCAGTGGGCAGGCGGTCTGATCGACGTCTACGCCCAGCGTGTGCGGGCCAGCGATGGTCATCTGATCAGTCAAAATACCGTTGCCTCCGGGATGGATGGCGAGCGGACCTTCCCATCGGTGGCCTACAGCCCTGCGGCCTATGACGGCAGCGGGGGTTACCTGATTGCTTACTTCTATCACGATATGGCGACCTATGAGATGGAGATCCGCAGCAAGCCGACCCGGGCTGAACTGGCAGAACTGTGGCCGTCCCCCGAGATCACAGTCTGCCCCAACGGCAACGCCCAGGACCAGCCTGTCGTGGCTGCGGGCCCGGGCGAGTACCTGGTCATCTGGGCGGAAACCATCCTTGATCCTTTCGGCAGGCAGGTACGCGGCCGACGGATGAGCACCGATGGCACTCCTCAAGGAGACCCGGCTGGTTTCAGCATCGGCGGCATAGATACCGTTGACGAACTAGAGCAACAGTTTGCACTGGCCTACGGGGAGAGATATGGCTATTTGGCCACCTGGCATTTCGAGGAGCCCAGCCCGCCGGATACCATCTATGGGCGGTACGTGCTGGCAGGACGGGATTCGACGTCGGGCGGCCAGTTCGCTGTCGCCTCGCTCTCCCATATGGATAGTGATCCGGCTGTGGCCTGTGAGCCTTCGGGGGACTGCCTGGTGGTCTACTCGTGGTGGAATGGAGGCGATTACGATATTAAAGGACGTTTTGTGAGACTCTATCGCATTTATGTGCCGCTTGTTCTGAAGAACTAGGGCAGACGAGAGACGTCCGCAGCTGAAGGGGCGCGTAGTTGGGATAGCAGCCTGATTTCAAGGAGGGAAAAATGAATAACAAACGAATGATCGTATTGAGCATCGTGGGCGCGCTGGCGTTGG